>Ga0224512_10002371_pt1 | contig 17331 bp, 15 predicted proteins | sample SF_May12_sed_USG_4_FD_169103 | JGI IMG/M metagenome (GOLD analysis project Ga0224512, IMG submission 169103) | Sediment microbial communities from San Francisco Bay, California, United States - SF_May12_sed_USGS_13 | ecosystem: Environmental > Aquatic > Marine > Sediment | place: USA... | reverse complement strand
ATCAGCTCGTCGATGGCATCCAGGGGCATGCTGCCATCGAGGAGAAGGGCCGCCTGGCCTTCTTTGATCACCGGCTTTGAGTTGCGTGAATCATCGGCGGTCTTGAACTGCCGCCAGCGTGCGGGAAATTCTTCGCCTTGCGAGAAAAGGACGCAGCGCTTCGCGCTTCCTGTCGCGCCATTGACAATCATGTCGAGTCGCTCGCGTTCGCACGGCTTTTCGACAAATTCGAGGGCACCCAAGCGCGGAGCGCGCACCGAATAAGGAACGCCCCCGTGACGGGTGAGAAAAATCCACTCGCTCCCGTTGCGCGCACCGTTGAGCTCCTCGAGAGGATCCAGCGCGTTGCAGTTAGGCAAATTCATTATCGCAAAGCAGGTGCAACCCCTGGTGATGCGGGTCATCGTCAATTGACAGCGGAGTCGAGAATGTAAATAAGGACCGCATAGCGTCCTCCTTTACCAATTGCCGTCAGCACGAAGAACAGCGCGAATTGGACCCGCATGATCCCGGCGACGAAGGTGAGCGCGTCTCCGCCGACTGGAAGCCATGCGAACAACAGCGACCACACGCCGTATTTGCTGAACCAGCGCTGCGCCCTTTCGAGGTTCGCATGCTTTGCCGGAAACCATTTGCGATCCTCGAAGTGAAGCAAAAACCGGCCCGCCGCCCAGTTTACCGCCGCCCCGAGGGTATTTCCGAGAGTCGCCACCAGCAGCGTGAGATGAGGGTTCTTTCCAAGGCTGACCATTCCCGCGACGGCAAACTCGGAATAAAAGGGAATCAGAGTGGCCGCCAGGAACGCGGCGGCAAATAGCGACACATAGGCGGACAAACGGGCACTCCCTACTGATGGACTCTCAACTTCCTGTCATAGGCCATTGTAACGGCTGCATCCCTTGCTGCGGACCAATAGCCCTCGTTGCGCAGTGTTCGATCTTTGTCAGTCTTTCTTAGCTGCCTCCGGGAGGCTCAGCGCGGTAACCGCGCCCAGCGCTGCAAACAGAATCAGCGCGGAAATCGCGGCGCCCACCCCCGCGAACGTGCCCAGCACCCCCAGAAGGCCGCTGGCAAGCGCAATGACCCCTGCAAAGGTGTTGCTGAACGCTGCATACAGCGGCCGGTCGTCGTCCGGGGCAATGTCCACGAGATAGGTTTTTCTACTCACACGCACACCCGCCTCGGCGATGCCGCCAAGCAAAAAAGGAATGGCGTATAGTCAAAGCGGCGCCGCGTCGGCAAAACTACCAAGACCGAGCAGACAAATTCCGGCCAGCGCGCTGAGGGCACCGCTGAAGACCATTGTCAATCGACCGGAGCGATCCGACAGCGCTCCCCAGATGGGGCTGCTGACGATGTTGGCCACGGCCACCGAGACCATCAGCGTGCCCAGAGTATCGGCGCCGGATCCGACGGCGTGGGCGATATACACGGCAAAAAAAGGCAGCGCCAGTTCCGCCCCCAGCAACCCGGCGCGGGCGCCCAGATACCGCCGGTAAGCTGGCGATTCACGCACCAGCTCGATACCGGACCCCAGCTCGGCGAGCATGCTGCGTCCGCCGCTGGTGGCGCCGGGGGTTTCATCAGTGAACGCGAATGCCACCGCGGCCGCGGCCCACAGCGCCGCGGCGCTCACCAGCAGAATCAGGAAAACTTCCATGGGCGCGGAGCCACCGCGTTCCAGATTGAGCGCGAGGCCCGCCACCAGGGTCAGCGCGCCACCTATGGCGGCCCGTCCAGAAAGCAGCCGCCCGCGCCGGCCCTTGGGAATGGTCTTGCCCATCACGTCTTGAAAAGCAACCGAGCCGACGCCGCTGGCGACGCTGAACGCAAGCAGAAGAGCCACGACGGCAGCGCCTGCCAGATCCGGCGGTGCGGCGACCGCGACTGCCGCCATCAGCAGGAGACAAATCGCCTGAACCCCGCCAGCGGCGGTCCAGAACCACTTGCGCAACCGAAACGCGCGGATCTGACCCGCCACCGCCAGCTGAGGGATCAGCGAGCCGGCCTGCTTGATCGGCATGAGCAGGGCAACCAGGGACACCGGAGCGCCAATGGACGCCAGCATCGTGGGCAGCACCAGATTCGGTCCCGCCAGCTGCTCCGCGAGCTTTGTCGCGCAGCCGTTGGCCAGGTTGAGGAGAAAATTGCGAGGCACCGAGGTGCAGGCATCTTCCGGAATCGCTTGACAAGAGCGTTCGTCGGAATCGTCGCCGCTCAAGACCGCGTAGATTCGATCGCTTCGGGGCATGGGTATGTCCATTTTCTTGCTCGGCAAGGTGTATTCGGTCGCCTGTGGCTCCCCCTGACCGGCGAGCGTTCGAACGGCGGCCGCTTCAATTCATTGAATCCAGTCAATTTTCGCAAACACGGCTGTGCCACTGGACGCGAGCGCCGAGAGGATGGATGCTTTGTTAATTGGATTCAAATTAATTGCCGAGGCGAATGTCTAAACTGAGGTTAATTCCTCAGGCGCCGGCGGCGTCGAATGACTGGAACATAAGGAGGCTTCGAATGATCAAGTTGATCGCTGCTGCGATGCTGGGCGCAAGCGTGATGCTTGCCGGCTGCTCGCAGGAGACAAAAAATCAGGATATGGGCACAGTCGTCGGCGGGGCGCTGGGTGGCCTTGTGGGTGCGCAGGTTGGCAGCGGCTCCGGAAGAGTCGCCGCGGCCGTTGCCGGATCGATTGTCGGCGCCTTAATCGGCGGAAATATCGGCAAGTCCATGGACCAGCTCGACCGCATGAAGGCGACTCAGTCGCTGGAAAGGACGCCCACAGGCCAGACCTCCACCTGGCAGAACCCCGATTCCGGTAATTCCTACTCGGTGACGCCGACGAATACCTATACCAACGCCGGTGGGGCGCCCTGCCGCGATTACACCACGGAGGGGTGGATCGACGGAAAGCGCGAGGTCATCAAGGGCACCGCCTGCCGACAACCGGACGGAAGCTGGCGCGCGGTGTAATGATCGTGCCCGATTGGATAAATGGCGATGGACAGCGTTGAAGCGTGAGCCATGTTTCAAGCGCTTATGTGGAACACTAACAGTCAGGTCTACTGAATCGCGTTTTCGCTTTTGAAAGCTCGGGTTTTTTTCCAACACCGGGATCATTGTTTGCTTGAATCGGTGGCGAGGACCAAGGGCCTTAGAGCGCGCAGCGTGCACTACGGCCCTTCGTTTTACCGCCGCCGAACAGCACCCGGGCAAATCGGCGCTTAAGCCACTTCACGCTTAAATTCAAGGCCCGAAGTGCTGAGTATTCGCTGGTAATTTGAAACCCTGGTGATTATGATTGCCGCCGGATTGTGCTGGGGCGTGGTGGTCCCGGACGCTTCCGGATCCTATAAAAATTTTTTTAGCTTTCCGTCTTTCTTAAGGGAGATCATCAATGGCAAAAGCCAGCGCAGTAAAAGATCCATACACCAAGTCACAACTGCTTTCGGCGTTAGCCGAAAACACGGGGCTGAGCAAAAAGGAAGTCAGCGCCGTATTCGAATCACTGGCGGGGGTGATCGAGCAGCACATCAAAAAGCGTGGTCCGGGACAGTTCACGGTGCCCGGGCTCATGAAGATCAAAACGCAGCGCAAGCCGGCGACAAAGGAACGCAAAGGCATCAATCCGTTTACGGGTGAAGAGACCATGTTCAAGGCCAAGCCGGCGCGCACCGTCGTCAAGGTTCAGCCGCTCAAGGCGCTCAAGGACATGGCGAGCTAAGAAGCACGATCGGCTGCGAATCGAAAAAGCAGTTTTTCAAGGCCTCGCCGTGGTTTACCCGGCGGGGCCTTTTAGTTTGTTTCGGGGACATGATCGGCCGGGCATAGCGACCGTCGGCGGCCTTCAGATATTTCTCAACAGCGCGTTGATGCCCACCTTGCTACGTGTCTTTTCGTCCACTCGTTTGACGATCACGGCGCAGTACAGGCTGTACTTTCCGTTCTCCGCCGGAAGATTGCCCGATACAACCACCGCGCCGGCAGGTACTCGGCCGTAAGTGATGGCGTCACGTTCCCGGTCATAGATGCGCGTGCTCTGGCCGATGTAAACACCCATGGAGATCACCGCGCCTTCTTCGACCACGACACCTTCGACAATCTCAGACCGCGCTCCGATGAAACAATTGTCTTCGATGATGGTGGGCGAGGCCTGGATCGGTTCCAACACTCCGCCGATGCCGACGCCGCCGGACAGGTGAACGTGTTTGCCAACCTGCACGCAGGACCCGACGGTGGCCCATGTGTCCACCATGGTTCCGCTATCCACGTACGCGCCAACATTGACATAAGAGGGCATGAGCACGACGCCGGGCGCTAGGTAGGCTCCGCGCCTGGCGACTGCAGGCGGAACGATGCGCACTCCCGTCGCTTTGATCGATGTTTCGTCCTGCCCCGCGAACTTGGTCGGCACTTTGTCATAGTAGCGCGCGAATCCGCCGTCCATCATGCTGCTCTCGGTGGTACGGAATGAGAGCAGCACGGCTTTTTTCAGCCACTCGTTCACCACCCATTTGCCGTCACGCTTTTCCGCAACGCGCGCCTTGCCCGTATCTAGCAGTTCGATGGCGCTTTCCACGGCTTCTTTGATCTCCGGGGCCGACGAGCTGGGCGTCAATTCCGCGCGCCGCTCGAAGGCCTCGTCGATGACTCGTTCAATGTCCTGCATGGGTGTGCTGCTCCTTTGCAATGCTGCCGCTTCTTAACGGGAGCGGGAGATTGGAATACTCGTGATTCTAAACAGGTGATTAGAGATTAGTGATTAGTGATTAGTAGCGCGGGAGTCCAGGACTCGCTGATTGTGACCGATCCGCGGCTAATCACTAATCAATAGTCACTAATTACTTTCTCCGGCGTCTTTTTGGCGACCATCCGTGGCCCTATCGTGGTCCTCACGCCCATGCCACCCAACGCCGTGCCGGCCCAGCGCCCAAACGACATGCTCGCGAACCATGGCTGAGGGAAAGTCCATACGCGACTTAAGCGCCGAGGTGACCTCGGGAGAAGTTCTTGCATTTCCGAGGGCCACCGCGACGTTACGCAGCCAGCCCTCGTAACCGGCGCGTCGAATCGCGCTGCCGCGAGTTTTGTCGAGAAACTCAGCTTCGTCCCAGCGGAAAAGATCGATCAGCCGCGGCGCGTCCAGGGCATGGCGCGGGGAAAAATCGTCGTTATCGGATTGCGCCGCAAACCGGTTCCAGGGGCAAACCAGCTGACAGTCGTCGCAGCCGAAGACTCGGTTGCCGACGAGCGGTCGCAACTCGACGGGGATACTGTGCTTGAGCTCGATGGTGAGGTAAGAGATGCAAAGCCGCGCATCCAGCTGGTAAGGGGCGGTAATGGCGCCGGTAGGACAGGCGTCGATGCATGCGCGGCAGGTGCCGCAGTGATCAGTCGCCGGAGCATCGTGAGGCAAAGGGAGATCGGTATAAAGCTCTCCCAGAAAGAACCATGAGCCCGCCGTACGACTGAGCAGGTTGGTATGTTTTCCGATCCAGCCCAGCCCCGCGTTTCTTGCCAGCGGCTTTTCCATCACCGGCGCGCTGTCGGTAAATGCCCGATAACCGAAGGCGCCCACCTCTGTGCTGATGCGGTCGGCGAGCTGTTGCAGCTTGCGCCGCACAACCTTGTGGTAGTCGCGCCCTAGCGCGTAGCGGGAGACGTAGCCCAGCTCGTCGCTGTCGAGCACGACTTCCGCAGGCGCAGTAGCCGGGCGCATGTAATCTAGCCTGGCCGAGATCACGCTGAGCGTTCCTGGGCGCAGCGCCTGTGGCCGGGTGCGCTTTACCCCGTGCTGCGTCATGTAAGCCATTTCCCCGTGGCGATGGTCGCTGAGCCACGCCATGAGACGGGCTTCATCTTGGTCGAGTTCGATGCCGGTGATGCCCACGGCGCCGAAGCCCAGCTCTTGTCCCCACTGCTTGACCAGCGCGCCGAGCTTGGCGTAATCGCGCGGCGCGGCGACGGAGCTATGGTGTCGGACGTTCATGACGGGCGGAAAGCCGAGGAGGCAGTTTATTCGGCGCTCATGGTAGCGCAATTGCGCTGAAGTCGGACGCCGCCTCCAGGGCCGGTTCTACGCTTCGCTTTCCGGTATGACGGCGGCAGGCTTTCCGTTATCCTTCTCTACTTACATCGTGTGCCTTGCCGGAGGGCTTTGAAAGCCGGGCAAGCGTGCGAAAGTGATCCACCGATACGGGATGTGCAGCATGCAGCCGTTTACAGTCTTGACGGGTCTGGTGGCGCCTTTGGATCGCGCCAACGTCGACACCGACGCCATCATTCCCAAGCAGTTTCTCAAATCCATTGAGCGAACGGGGTTCGGCGATAATCTGTTCGACGAGTGGCGTTACCTGGACCACGGCGAGCCAGGAATGGACGTCTCCAAGCGGCCGCTGAACCCCGATTTCGTGCTCAATCAGCAGCGATACCAAGGAGTCCAAATACTGCTCGCTCGCCGCAACTTCGGCTGCGGTTCGAGCCGCGAGCACGCGCCCTGGGCGCTTTACGAATACGGCTTTCGCGCCCTCGTCGCGCCGAGCTTCGCCGACATTTTTTACAACAACTGTTTCAAGAACGGGCTGTTGCCGGTGGTGCTCGATGAGGACAAAGTCGATGACCTGTTCAAACAGGTCAATGGAACTCCGGGCTACGAGCTGACCGTCGATCTCGAAAATCAGCGTGTATCGACACCTGGCGGCAAGTCCTACGGTTTCGAGGTGGACGCCTACAAGAAACGCTGCCTTGTGAGCGGACTGGACGAAATCGGACTGACTCTGGAGCATTCTGACGATATCCGCGCCTACGAAGCCCGCCGCAAGCGAGAAACGCCTTGGCTGTTTCGCCAATGATGCCCGGATTTGTTTCGACCCAGAGATAAGCATATGAGCGGAACCGTACTTGTGCTTCCCGGCGACGGGATCGGCCCGGAAATCGTTGCCGAGGCCGTCAAGTCTCTCGAGGTCCTGCGCGAGAACGGCGAAATCGACCTGGACTTGGAGCATGCCGACATCGGCGGGGTGGCCTATGAGCGTACCGGCACGCCGCTTCCGGACGATACCCTGGAAAAGGCCAGGGCTGCCGACGCCATCCTCCTTGGCGCCGTCGGCGGGCCAAAGTGGGACAAAGTCGATCGCGCCCGGCGTCCCGAGCGGGGCATACTCAAGCTTCGGCGCGAGCTTGGGGTGTTCGCCAACCTTCGCCCGGCGGTGATGTTTCCTCAGCTGTTGGCGGCGTCGACTTTGAAGCCCGAAGTGGTCGGCGGGCTCGACCTGATGATTGTCCGGGAGCTGACCGGCGGAATTTATTTTGGCCAGCCGCGGGGCATCAGAAACAACGGCAACGAAAGAGAGGGGTTCAATACCCTGGTTTATTCGGAATCCGAGATAGAGCGAATTTGCCGGGTCGGCTTCGAGCTGGCGCAAAAGCGCAGCAAGCGACTCTGCTCCGTGGACAAGGCCAACGTGCTCGAAACCAGCGAGTTGTGGCGAGAGGTCGCCGAGAAATGCGCCGAAGATTACCCGGACGTCTCGCTCTCCCATATGTATGTGGACAATGCATCCATGCAGCTGGTGCGCTCGCCGAAACAGTTCGATGTCATCGTTACCAGCAACATGTTCGGGGATATTCTCTCTGATCTCGCCTCCATGCTGACGGGATCCATCGGCATGCTGCCCTCGGCTTCCATGGACGGATCCCGCAAGGGTGTCTACGAGCCCATCCACGGCACCGCGCCGGACATCGCCGGAAAAGGGATCGCCAATCCGCTTGCAACCATCCTCTCGGCAGCGATGATGCTGCGCTACTCGCTGGACGTTCCTGAGGCCGCCAGTCGCATCGAGGCTGCCGTTTCCCGCGTGCTCGACCAGGGATTGAGAACGGCGGACATCGACTCTCCCGGGTGCCGGGTGGTGGGTACGGCAGAAATGGGCGATGCCGTCGTCAACGCGCTCAAGCGCGATTGAGCGGCAATTCTCACCCGGCCCCACGGGGTGGGTTCGAGCACTGATTCAACTTTTACTGATCGCAACCGAGATAAACAAATATGGATAACAGACTGGATGTCGCCGTAGTGGGCGCCACCGGAGTGGTGGGCGTGGCAATGCTCGAGATTCTCGCCGAGAGGAAATTTCCGGTGAGGAACATCTATCCGCTGGCGAGCCAGCGTTCGGCGGGCAACAAAGTGAAATTCAACGGTCGCGAAGAGCCGGTGGAGTTGCTGGAGAATTTTGATTTCAGCCGCGCCCAGATTGCGCTGTTCTCGGCGGGGGCCTCGGTATCCGAGGTGTACGCGCCGGTGGCGGGAAAGGCCGGCTGCGTGGTCGTCGACAACAGCTCGCAGTTCCGTTACGAAAAGGACATTCCCCTGGTGGTGACCGAGGTCAATCCCGAGCGGGTGGCCGACTACAAGAACCGCCACATCATCGCCAACCCCAACTGTTCCACCATACAGCTGGTGGTGGCGCTCAAACCAATTTACGACGCCGTCGGAATCGAACGCATCAATATTGCCACCTATCAGGCGGTCTCCGGGACCGGTAAAGAAGCGGTGGACGAGCTGGCGGAACAAACTGCCGCGCTGCTTAGCGGTAAGCCCGCGACGCCCAAGATTTATCCGCGCCAGATTGCCTTCAATGTGGTGCCTCACTGCGACATCTTCCTCGATAACGGCTATACCAAAGAGGAGATGAAGATTGTTTGGGAAACGCAAAAGATCCTGGGGGACGACAGCATTCTGGTGAATCCAACGGCTGCCCGGGTGCCGGTGTTTTACGGTCATTCGGAGGCCGTTCACTTGGAAACACGGAAGAAGATCACCGCCGAGGCCGCGCGGGCGCTGCTGCGGAAGGCCCCCGGCGTGACCGTCCTCGACGAGCGCGCCGACGGGGGCTATCCCACCGCGGTCAGCGATTCTGAAGGCACCGACCCGGTTTTCGTCGGACGCATCCGCGAGGACATCTCGCACCCCCGGGGCCTGGATTTCTGGGTGGTGTCAGACAACGTACGAAAGGGGGCCGCCCTGAACAGCGTGCAAATAGCCGAGATATTGGTAAAAGACTATCTGTAAGCTATAGTTACTGCGTAATTATAAAGAACATTCTCACTTGTGGTCTGAGCCACAAGGGAACCGGGGGCCTCGAATTCATTGGCGGACGGAAGCCGCTGTTGCCCGTTTTTTATGCGTCCGGACTCGACCGGGGACTTGAAGAGATTTAGAGCGAACAATCCGGGACCATTGATGATGCGCCTATCGGCCTGCGTGCTGGGCTTGCTTTTTGCCGTTATCCCGACGGTCACGCTCGCCCTCGGATTGGGAAATGTAGAAGTCTCGACCACGCTCAATGAGCCTTTGCGCGCGGAAATCCCCGTAACCGGAATCAAACCGGGCGAAGTGGAGCTGATCGACGTACGGCTGGGTACCAATGAGCAGTTTCGCCGCGCCGGCATCGAGCGCCCGTTTCACCTCACTCAGCTTAAGTTCAAAGTAGTTTCGGACGGGGAGCGAAAGGCCCGCATAGAGGTCACGACTCGCGAGTCGGTTACCGAACCCTTCCTGAATTTTCTCGTCGAGCTCAACTGGCCCAGCGGCCGAATGATCCGCGAGTACACGCTGCTGCTGGACCCACCGGTATACGGCGCGGCAATTTCCTCAATGCGAAAGCGGTCCATCGCCACGGTGGAAACCGTGCCGGAATCCTCCCAGGCGACCGCGCCCCAGCCATTGTCCGAGCCCTTAACCGCGCCAGAAGCGCAACGGTCTCCGCCAGCACCTGTCACCGCTCCGAGAGCAGCTGCGCCCGGCGTAGCCGCACCCGGGGCGCCTGAGCCATCGCCGGAACCTTATCTCGCCCCGAAGCGTGCGGCCGCGCCCACTGCCGCCATGGCGCCGCCCCCGGATCTGGCCGGGGTCGACCGCTACGGACCGGTGGTGGCGAACGAAAGCTTGTGGTCCATCGCCGCACGGGTCCGGCCGGATGAGGGCATCAGCATTCAGCGCATGATGCTGGCCATGCTTGAAGCCAATCGAAATGCCTTTTTCCTCGACAACATCAACGCGCTGAAAAAGGGGGCCGTGCTGCGCGTTCCCGGGCGCGACGAGATCGGACCCGACGAAAAAGCTCTGGCCATGGCCGAAGTGCGGCGCTACCAGGCGACCTGGGATGACTACCGCCGCCAGCTGGCGGGCGTGCCCTCTGCGACCCCGGAAGGTGTTCAGGCTTCGGCCCCCGGCGCCGCCCAGGCCACGGGACCCGCCCAGACCACGGGACCCGCCCAGGCCACGGGACCCGCCGTGGCCGGCGGTGAAGAAACGGCGCGGCTGGAACTACTCGCCTCCGGGGCCTCACCCAGTGCCGGCGCGCCGGGCAATCAGATGAATCTGGCGCAGCTTCAGCAGGAACTGAACATGACGCTGGAGGAAGCCGACAGCAGGCAGCGGGAAAACAAGGAGTTGAGCGAGCGCCTGAGCGAAACCGAGAGGATCATCAGCGATCTGAATCGCATGCTCGAGCTCAAGGACGACGAGATCGCGAACCTGCAGAATCAGCTGCGCCAGCAGGAAGCAGCGCCCGCGCCAGCCCCTCAGCCCGCGCTGCCCGCCGACACCACCGCGACAACGCCCGAGCCCGTGCCGGAGCCCGCGACCCCTGTCGCGCCGGCGCCGGCGGCCACGACTGCACCGCAGCCCGCGACCCCTGCCGCGCCGGCGGCGGCCGCCTCCGCGCCGCAGCCCGCGACGCCTACCGCGCCGGTAGCCGCGCCGAAACCAAAGCCCAAGCCGATAGCACGACCGCCCCAGCCCGCGCCTCAGCCGACGTCGTTTGTCGACGAGCTGCTGAATACGGCCCGCGGCTATGCACCGTCGGGAGTGGATCCCGTCCTTATGGCCGGGGGTCTCGGGATTCTGTTGATTTTGGGCGGCGGTCTGGCTTTGTATCGGCGTCGTCAGGCGGCGGAAGGCGGTGTCGAACCGGAGGCCATCGATTTCGAAGACGATGATTCGCTGGGCGCCTTCGCAGACGGCGACGCGATCGACGATAAAACCGAGCCGTCGGACGACGATGACAGGACCCTGCTCGCATCCGACGAGGCAAACCAGCCTGCGGGCAGCGATACCGGAACCGGGGGCACGATGGAATCCGCGGATGAGGATCCGCTTTCCGAGCTCAACATCTATATGGCCTACGAGCACTTTGACCAGGCCGAGGATCTGGTTCGACGCGCCATCACCGACAGTCCGGACCGGCACGACTACCGCTTGAAGCTGCTGGAGGTTTTCTACGCGGCCAAAAACTTGCCCTCGTTTCAGGACGCGGCGCGGGAACTGCGCGACATCGCTGGCGCGGACAGTCCGCTCATTGCCACCGCCGCCGGCTGGTGGGAGGACTTGGCGCCCGGGCGGGATCTATTCGGCGGGCCGCAGCCCGGTGCGTCTCAAGCCTCGGGCACGGCCGTGGAGGGTGAGGACGAGGTTTTCGATGTCACCAGCGGCACGGCCGGAGACACCGAGGCATCCGCGGTGGACTTCGACTTGGGGTTCGCGGCTACCGGTGCTGGGGAAGGCGAGATGGACAGTCAGGGATCCGGCGTGGATTTCGATTTGGATTCGGGCGAATCCGGCGTGGTCACTGAGGCCGGTACGGACAGCGGCTCGGACGTGGAGTTCGACTTGAGCGATCTCGGCGAGGAGGCATCGGTTGAGTCCGCCGAGAACGACGGCGATGATTTCTTCGCGCCGCAAAAGAACGGCGGTGCGGCCGCTGTAGACATCAACAGCAGCGCCCTGGATTTTGACGTCTCGGACTCCGCAGAGGAGGCCGCCAAGTCGGCCGACCTTGACGACAGCGCCTTCAATATGGATCTGGACCTCGGAACCGCGGCCGGAACGGCGGATCAGTTCGCAAAGCCGGCGCACGATTCGGGCCTGGATTTCGAATTCGATAGTGAACAGAGTGATGCCGGCGACGATAACGCAGCCGGACTCGAACTGGAGGCGTTCCAGGACTCTGACACAAATACGGAAGCCGACGGCGACTTAACCGCAATGGACGAGCGCCTCGACCGGGACACCGGAACAGAAGTTGGGCTTTCCGGACAGTTCGGTGCATCGGGGGACGACGATCTGGGTCTTGATTTCGATATTGGCGAAGAGCTGGACGACGGAAAAGGGGCCCCTGACGACGTAGACCTCGCCATCGGTCTCGAGAGTGACGACTCGCACGAGAGTTCCGGGCTCGATTTCTCCATTGAAGGCGACGAGGAAGACGCGCCGGAATTGTCCGCTGTCGCGAGCGGAGGCAGCTCCGACGTGGACTTCGAGATCGGCGGCGATCAGGACAGTGACAAGAAAATCGGTATCGATACGGTATTCGACGGTGTGTTCGATGATTCCGCTACCGGGGGCGCCAATGCTTCCGATGTTGAATCCGGTGAGGACCCACTGGGGATCGGGGCCGGATCCAGCGAGCTTCCCAGGCTCGATACGGACACCGAGGATGCCGTCGACTTGACATTTTTGGGAGACGCCGCCGGCACCGCCGCGGACGATGACGCCCTGGCCGATCTGGAGTTCGGCGACGAGAACACGGATGATGACAATGGCGACGACGCCAACCACACCGAGTTCTTGCTGCGCGAAGTACCGCAACTCGATACCAGCGACTTGGAGTTTGGGCCCGGCGGCGGCTCCGGTGAAGGCTCCGGCGATCTGGACGACATCCAAACCAAGCTCGATCTGGCCGAGGCATATATCGAGATGGGCGATACCGATGGCGCGCGCGGTATTCTTGGTGAGGTCATGGACGAGGGCACCAATACGCAGCAGGAGCAGGCGAAGGATCTGCTGGAAAAGCTCGGCTGAGACCGGCCCAGTTTCTCGCCGGGAATCGTTACCGGCGCACCCGCGCAAGCACACCTCCCACTCGCGTCCGTTGAGCGGCTTGATCGCTTTTGCTAGCAAGATGTTGAAAATCGATTTCCTATCGATTGTCAACGCGCTTCGACGAAGACGCGGTCTCCGCCTTGCGCCATCGATCAAGCGATTTGACTGCTTGATCGATGCCGGCACTTTCCACGCGATGCTTTCCTGCATCGCTGGAAAGCCCAGGGCGCGCCTTCCCTGGCGCGCCCGTTCGCAGGGACGAAGGTCCCCCGGACCCTCGTCTTTTTCCTGCTCACCCCTGTGCTGGAATCAGTCTGGCGAAAAACAGAGTTTTTCGTCAGAGCGCTAGTCTCCAATGAAGATTGCCCTGGGGTTAGAGTACGACGGCCGTGAGTTTCATGGCTTTGAGACCCAGCCCAACGGGCGCACCGTGCAGGCATGCCTGGAAGCGGCCCTGTCGAGAGTCGCCGACCAGGCGGTGAAAGTAATCTGCGCCGGCCGCACCGACGCCGGCGTTCACGCCCTCGGTCAGATCGTCCATTTCGTCAGCCAGGCTGAGCGACCGCTCAACGCCTGGGTCTTCGGCGCTAACTCCAATCTTCCCGAGGACGTGTCCGTGAACTGGTCGCGTGCTGTCCCGGAGGAGTTTCACGCCCGTTTCAGCGCCACAGCGCGGCGCTATCGTTACCTCATTCTGAACCGCGCTACCCGCCCGGCAACGCTTCGCGGCCGGGTTTCGTGGGAGTACCGCCCGCTGGAAGTCGAGCGAATGCAGGCGGCGTCGGGCTACCTGTTGGGCGAGCACGATTTTTCCTCCTTCCGCGGCGCCGGTTGCCAGTCACGTTCCCCGCGGCGGCGGATTTATCGGCTGGAGGTCAGTCGCCGCGGTCCTTTCGTCCTGATCGACGTCACCGCCAATGCGTTTCTGCAGCACATGGTGCGCAATATCGCCGGCGTTCTCATGGATATCGGCGCCGGCAAGTCGCCAGTCGACTGGGCGGAAAAAGTCCTCCGCGCCGCGGATCGGCGCCAAGGTGGGGTCACCGCCCCGCCGGACGGCCTCTATTTGGCCCAGGTGGACTACCCGGCGCAGTATCGGATCCCCGCGGTTCCGCCGGAATCGGGCCTTTGGTAGTCTTTGTCGCTTTACCTTTGCGGATCGCGTCGAACGGAGGCCGCCCGCTTTGAAACCCGAAGCGATTGATACGCCGTCCAGGCAGGAGCCCGGTTTGAAATCCGGGCCCGACCGGCTGACAGCCGGGTCCGTCGCGCGTACCCGGGTCAAGGTCTGTGGGCTCACGCGTCCCGAGGATGCGCTTGCCGCGGCCCGCTTAGGCGCCGACGCCATCGGGATCATCTTCTATCCGCCTAGCCCCAGGGGCGTGGACATCGAGGGGGCACGAAACGTGCGCCATGCGCTGCCGCCTTTTGTCACTGTTGTTGGCGTATTCGTCGATCCGCAGGCAGACTTCCTGGAACGGGCGATCCGCGAGGCCTCGCTGGATCTGGTGCAGTTTCACGGCAGCGAGCCGCCTGAATTCTGCCAGGCGTGCAGCCGACCCTATGTCAAAGCAGTTCGCATGCGCGAAGGCGTCGATCTCCACCAGGTCGCCCGCCGTTACTCCGGAGCGCGGGCATTGATGCTGGACAGCTTTGAATCCGGCAAGCAAGGCGGAACGGGTAAGACTTTCGACTGGTCGCTGATCCCCAAGGATCTCGAATTGCCGTTCATCCTGGCCGGCGGTTTAACGCCGGGTAACGTAGCATCCGCCGTGGCTTCCGTGTCGCCGTTCGCGGTGGACGCCAACGGCGGCGTTGAGGCGAGTCCCGGTATCAAGGATCACGCAAAGATCGAAGCATTCATTCGCGAGGTAAATCGTGGCCAGACTATTAAATGAGCCGCCCGAAGAACGGCTGAAAGGCAAGCTACCCGATGACAGGGGACACTTCGGGCCGTACGGCGGCTGCTTCGTTGCCGAAACGCTAATGGGCCCCATCCGGGAGCTCAGGGAAGCCTACGAACGCTACGCCCGCGACCCGGCGTTTCTTTCCGAGTTTCACTCGGACTTAAAGCATTATGTCGGGCGACCATCACCACTTTATTTTGCCGAGCGCTGGACGGGCAAGCTCGGCGGGGCGCGGATTTTTCTCAAGCGGGAAGACTTAAACCACACCGGGGCGCACAAGGTAAATAACACGGTGGGCCAGGCTTTGCTCGCCAAACGCATGGGGAAAACAAGAATCATCGCCGAGACCGGTGCCGGTCAGCACGGAGTGGCGACCGCCACGGTGGCCGCGCGGCTCGGCCTGGAATGCGTTGTATACATGGGTGAGGAAGACATTCATCGCCAGGCGCCTAACGTGTTTCGAATGAAGCTGCTCGGGGCGACAGTGGTTTCGGTCAAGTCCGGCTCGAAGACCCTTAAGGATGCCCTCAATGAAGCCATGCGCGACTGGGTAACCAATGTTGATAACACGTACTACATCATCGGCACGGTGGCCGGGCCGCATCCTTATCCCGCCATGGTGCGTGACTTCAATTCGGTGATCGGCCACGAGGCGCGCGAGCAGATCCTCGAGCAGGCGGGCCGGCTGCCGGACGCGCTGATCGCCTGCGTTGGTGGTGGCTCCAACGCCATGGGGTTGTTCTATCCCTTCATCGACGATAAAGACGTGGCCTTTTACGGCGTAGAGGCGGGCGGCGACGGCGTCGAGACCGGCCGGCACGCGGCGCCGCTGACGGCGGGAAGACCCGGAGTGCTCCACGGCAATCGCACCTATCTGATGGAGGACGCTGACGGGCAGATCATTCCCACCCATTCGATCTCCGCGGGTCTCGATTATCCCGGGGTCGGCCCCGAGCACGCCTGGCTCCAGGACACAGGGCGGGCAAAATACGTCACCATCAACGACGGCGAGGCAATGAGCGCATTTCACAATTTGACCCTTACGGAAGGGATCATTCCGGCGCTGGAGTCCGCCCATGCTTTGGCCGAAGCGGCCAAACTCGCACCGACCATGCGCGCCGAGGACATCATCATCATCAATCTGTCCGGTCGCGGAGACAAAGACATCCAGACGGTGGCCGCCATCGAGGGCATGGAGCTGTGAGCCGTATCGCAGGAACCTTTGCCAAACTCCGCGCGGCCAAGCGAGCGGCGCTGATCCCTTTCGTCACCGCCGGTGATCCGAACAACGACGTCACCGTTCCGCTGATGCATGCGCTGGTGGAGGCGGGTGCGGACATCGTCGAGCTCGGGGTGCCCTTTTCCGATCCCATGGCGGACGGTCCGGTGATCCAGCGGGCCAGCGAGCGGGCCCTGCACGGCGGTACGACCCTCAAGCGTGTTCTGGATATGGTGCGCGAGTTCAGACAGCGGAATGCGGATACGCCCGTGGTGCTGATGGGTTATCTCAATCCCTTCGAGATCGCCGGCTACGACGCGTTCGCCAGGGCCGCTGCGGATGCCGGCGTTGATGGCGTCCTCACGGTGGACCTTCCCCCGGAGGAAGCGGCTGAATTTCTGGCCGCCGTACGAGCCAACGACATCGACCTCATTTTCCTTCTCGCGCCCACATCCGACGAGGCGCGCATCCAGCGCATCTGCGATACTGCCAGCGGCTTTGTTTATTATGTGTCTTTGAAGGGGGTGACCGGCGCGTCCAATCTGGACGTCGCCTCGGTGGCGGAGAAGGTGGCCAACATCAAGCGATTCACCCAGTTGCCCGTGGGCGTGGGCTTCGGCATCAGCGACGGGAGAACGGCGGCGGAAATCGCCGCGGTCAGTGACGCGGTGGTGGTGGGCAGCGTGCTGGTCAAGACCATAGAATCTGCCCTGGATCGTCCGCAAGAGATTCCGCGACTGCTTGCGGGCGTTCTGGCGGAAATGCGCCAGGCCATGGACGCACGCGCCGAAACCGCGGCGGCCGGCTGACACGGTTCGGCCAAGGGGGAGCCCTACAGTCATGAGTTGGTTCAAGAAACTCATCCCGTCGCGCATCCGCACCGAAGGCGGCAGCCGGCGGTCGGTTCCTGAGGGTCTCTGGACCAAATGTCCCAAGTGCGAGGCGGTGCTTTATCGCGCCGAGCTCGAGCGTAACGTCGAAGTCTGCCCCAAGTGCGGCCACCACATCCGCCAGAGCGCAAGACGCCGCCTGTCGCAGTTCCTCGATCCTGAGCCGCGCACGGAGATCGGAGCGGATCTGATGCCCGTGGACGTGCTCAAGTTCAAAGACGGCAAGCGTTACCGGGATCGACTGGCCCACGCGCAGCGAAAGACCGGGGAGAACGACGCTCTGGTGGTCATGAGCGGAAGGGTCAAAGGCGTACCGGTGGTCGCGTCGGCTTTCGAGTTCGGCTTCATGGGCGGGTCCATGGGCGCGGTGGTGGGTGAGCGTTTCGTTCGCGGGGTCAACGAAGCCATAGATAAAGGATTTCCGGTGGTGTGCTTTGC
>Ga0224512_10002369_pt1 | contig 17335 bp, 16 predicted proteins | sample SF_May12_sed_USG_4_FD_169103 | JGI IMG/M metagenome (GOLD analysis project Ga0224512, IMG submission 169103) | Sediment microbial communities from San Francisco Bay, California, United States - SF_May12_sed_USGS_13 | ecosystem: Environmental > Aquatic > Marine > Sediment | place: USA... | reverse complement strand
AAAACACGGCATTTGAGCGATCTCTCCAATGTCACAGGTTTGACTCTCGCCCTCGCAATAAATTCCCTCGATCATGCCGAAAAATTCAGGCCCGGGCCTCTTCCGGGGGCGGTTCCCCCGCTTGACCCGCGGCCGACAGGGACATGCAAGTCGAAAGGATGGGATGCCATGCGGATATTGCGGTTCGGCGGAAGGCTCGGGGCGGCAGGGGTGATGGCGTTGACCGCGACCCCGGTATCCGCCGCCGGCGCCGGTGCTGAAACGGCGGTCGAGGTCGCCCCGCCCGATGACGCCGCAGCCCTCGCGGAAACACCCACGCCAATAAACACCAACTGACGCTCACGGTCAGTCCAGGCCCGCGGCGAAGGCCGCTGCGCCCCCGGTTCCGCGCCCCTCCACTCTTGCGGAACCGGGGGCTTTTTACGTCGGTTCCGGAGCCCGGCGTGCCGCGCCACAGTTTTGCTGCGGAAGTCACAGGATGGACACAGGACTCCTCACCGCCGGGTTCCTAGCATTCTCCCCATGGCAGTGCGACAGCGCGGCGTCGGGAGCGAGCCGGAGTTCATCGGTCCTTCGCTCCCCCGCCCGCCGAGAAGAGGCAGAAATGCTGCCATGGGAGACAGGAGAGAAGCATGAATCACCCCGTTGCCGCAGGATTGCGCGCCAATATCAAGAGCCTCCGGCGGTACGCGATGGCGTTGACACGCGATCCCAACGACGCTGACGATCTGGTACAGGAATGCCTGAAAAGGGCACTGACCTATATCAAGGACGGCAAAGACATCGAAAATTTCAGAGCCTATCTTTTCACGATTCTTCACAACATCCATAACGACGAGCTGACCCGGCGCAAGAAGAAGGGGATCCAGATTCCCTTCGAAAAGGAAGGCATCAGGCTGGTCTATCCGCCGCCGCAATACTCCTACATGGATTGCAAGGACCTGCTCGACGCCCTGGACAAGCTGCCTGACGAACAACGTCAGGTCGTCCTCCTGATCGGTCTAGAGGGCATGAGCTACCGCGGCGCTTCCGATGTCCTCGGCGTGCCGCTGGGCACCGTGATGTCCCGGCTCAGCCGGGGCCGGAACGCGCTGCGCATCCTGCTGGCCGGCGGCCTGGCCGCGGACCGCGGACCCGGGGCCGCGCCGAGGCGCCGCGCGGTCGAGACCTGGCACGAAGAGAGAAGGACGGCCAATGTGGGGTAGGAAACGGACCGCCGATATCCCGCCGCCCAACCGCAACGTCGATCATTGGGACCGGCTGATCAACGCCTATGTCGACGACATGCTCACGCCGCCCCAGCGGCTGGAAGTGGAGGAGTTCCTTTCGATCCACCCCGAGGTGGCCCGGCGGGTCAATGACTACCGCAACCAGAACCGCGGCCTGCATGACCTCTATGACCGCTACCTTTCGGAACCGTTGCCCGAGGGGGCGCAGATTCTCGAGCAGCACATCATGAGAAAGCTGTCGCGGCGCTCCATTTTCAATGCCTGCGGCCGGGTCGCGGCGGCCGCCGCAATCGTGATCCTCGCGGTGGCGGGGGGTTGGGCGGGCGCCCAGTATTACCTCGGCGCGCCTCTCGGCGGCTCGGCGCCCCTGGTGGCGGCGGCGACCGGCGGCGCGCGTCCCCTGCCCACTTCGGTTGCGCGCCGGGCGGAAAACGTGCAGCCGGCCAAGGTGGCGGTCCCGTCGCCCGCAAGCGTTGCCGGTGCCCGCGCGGCGGGCTTCCCGGCGCCGGACCTGCGCGCCCATGGCTTCCAGCTGACCGGTTCCCGGGAAATCGTCAAGGTCGACGGAGCCACCGCCGCCCGCCTGATCTACGAATCCAAGGACGGCTCCCAGGTGACGCTCTACGTCGCGCCGATCGACGATGCCGGCACGCGCAAGATCAGCCTGTCCAGGCGCGGACCCGTCTGGTTCCTGCTGTGGAACAACAAAGGACGCGCCTACAGCATGATCGGCGAAATCGACCGCGACACCATGCTGGCCATCGGTGCCACCATCAATGCGCGGCTGAGCGAGCCCGCCACGCCCGGCACGGCGAGCCCGGTGCCCGCGCCGGCGCCCGGCGATGGCCGGGTCCGCGCCACCGATGGAAAGACACCGGAACTCAACGAAAAGACCCTGATCCGCCCAGCGGCATCCCAGGGCCAGGGAGAGCCCTAAAAGGAGACCCGGTGACGCGGCGGCCGGTCCGGCAGCCGCCGGTCCGGCCGGCCCCGCGCCGGTTCGTTTCCGGGCCTTAGGAAGTCCCACCGCTATCCCAGATTTCCCGTGGCGCGGCAAGCCCCCGCGCCGCGCCGCACCTCGCCGCGCCCCGCCCCGCCCCACCCCGCCCCGCCGCACCCCTCAGCGCCGACTTCTCGTGCCGGGCCCCGGCTTGATCGGCCCAGGCGCCCGGAGCGCAAAAAAAGACGCCGGGCCACTGGGGCCCGGCGTCGAGCGGCGAGTTCGATTCGAGATTTGGTCAGGGAGGCAGGGGTCTCTCGAAGGAACTCCCCATCGGTCCTAGGAAGGCTGGATCCCGGACCGAGGCGGCTGGTTGGGAGACAACCTTACCGCCCTTTCTGGTCTTCGAGGCACTTCTTGCGCTGCGCCGGATCCTTGATCGCGGCGCATTTCTGGGGAACCTGCGCCTGGGCGACGTCCATGCCCGTCTGCACGGGGTTTCTGGCCGCATGGGCGGCGCCCAGCAGGGCCATGCTGGTGATTCCGGAAGCGATCGCCATCAGAACGAATTTCGGCATAAGTGTTCTCCTTTACTTACTTAAGTCCGTTGGGGGTGGGGGCGCCGCAGCGGAACGTGGGGAGGGGTCCTTAGCATTCCGTGTTGTTCGCGGTCTTACTTAGATGGACCTGGAGGCGGCCGGTTTATTCCGCGCGGCGGAGAGATTTCTTCGCTTCCTTGACAACATCGCCGGGCGAGGAATAGACAGGATAAAACCCGGAACAAACGGAACGCCGCGCCGAACCGCGGCACCGGGCCCCAGGGGCCCTGTTGGGAGGCGTCCATGGACGAGCGTTACGAGGATTTTATGTCGGTGGGCCCGGGGTCGCTCGCCGGCCGCTATCTCAGGATGTTCTGGCAGCCGGTCTGTCTGTCGGAAAACCTGCGTCCGGGACGACCCATGCCGATCCGGGTTTTCGCGGACGATTTCACACTCTATCGCGGCGCGAGCGGCGCGCCCCATCTGGTGGGCCCGCGCTGTCCCCATCGCGGCGTGGTGCTGTCCGCCGGCCGGGTGGTGGGGGAAGACATCGAATGCTTCTACCACGGCTGGACCTTCGATTCCTGCGGCCAGTGCGTGCGTCAGCCCGCCGAAAACCCCGGCTTCGCCGAGAAGGTGACGATCCCGGCCTACCCCACCAGGGAGTACCAGGGCCTGGTGTTCGCCTATCTGGGCGAGGGGGAGGCGCCCCAGTTCCCGACCCTCAGCGTGTTCGAGGACGAGGGATTCGTCGAGAACCGCGAAAGCTACCGGCCCTGGCCGTTCTTCACGCAGTTGGAGAACAGCGTCGACGAAACCCATTTCAACTTTACCCACCGGCGTACCAAGTTCGACGATATCGGCATGAACGATGAAGTGCCGGAGATCCATTGCGAGGAAATGCCCTACGGCATGCTGCGCATGGCCCGGCGCGGCAACGCCGTGCGCAAGGGTCACCTGTTGATGCCCAACTGGAGCCTGTCGTCCAATTACGAGCACGACAAGGGCTGGGCCAATCACGTGGTCTGGCGCGTGCCCGTCGACGACGCGACCCACACCAGCTTCATGGCCGATTTCGTTTACAAGACCGGGGCGGAGGCGGAAGCCTACAAGCGCGCCATCGCCGCCAAGCGCGAACGGCGCAAGAGCCTGGAGCCGGCGGTCGAGACCATCCGGCGGATCCTCAGCGGTGAAATCCATGCCGACGACGTGCCCGCCGATCATCCCGACATCGTCACCATCCAGGACGGCGTGTCCTGCATGGGCCAGGGGCTGCAACGCGCGCGCGGCGAAGACCTGATGGCGGCTTCCGATCGCCAGGTGGCGATGCTCCGCCGCCTGTGGAACCGGGAGCTGGGCGCCCTGCGCGAAGGCCGGCCGCTGACCCAATGGCGGATCCCGGACGACCTCGCCACCACCAAGGGCGTCGAAGGAGAATAGCCGCGCCGTCGGGTCGCCGCACGGCCCCTGATCGGGCAAAGAAAACCCCGGGACGCGGTGCCCGGGGTTTTGTGTGATCACCGACAGTCGGCGCGCCGGCCTATTTTTTCTTCTTCTTCGGCTTTTTGGTCGTCGCGATGACCTCTTTCATCAGGTCCTTGGGCAAGGCATAGAGCTCAAGGACGAGTTTCTTCATCTCGGCGCCGCTGATCGGGGCGACATTGAGTCTCGCCCCAACGGCATCTTTGCTGAACGCGTCGCTGTGCCAAGTCTTCCACAAGGCATCGCGGAGGATTTCGACCCGGTCGGCGGGCACGCCAGGCGGTGCGATATAGGGGCGTCCGAATTCCTGCTGCTTGACGTGGAATTCGATGATCTTGCGCTGCTTCTCGGTCTTGACATATTTCCAGATCGGTTCCGCCCCTTGCGCAGCCATCGCCGCATGGGGCTTCATGGTGATCATGAGGAAATTGTTCACAAACTTGCCCTTGGCCCATTCGGGGCGGGCGGCGCTCAGGCTCGACCAGGAATTGCCGCAGAATCCTTCCACTTCTCCGCGTTCGATGGCGAGGATGATCCCCTTCGACCCCTTGTAGCCGGAGATGATCTTGAACTTGGTGCCGAGCAATTTGTTGAACATGACCGCAAAGTCGCGGCTGGACCCGCCGCGCTGTGTCGCGCCGAGGATCATCTCGGTCTTGAAGACGTCGGCGAAGGATTTGGCCTTGGCATCTTTGCGCGCGAAACAGACTCGTGCGGTCTTGTTGACCGATCCCAGAAAATTGAACGCGGTCACGTCGTATTTCGACCGCTTCGGCCGCAGCAAGGGATCCACCAAGGTGCCGGGATAGAAGGCTCCGAACACGGTGCCATCCTTGTTCGCCTTCTTGATCATCCAGTTCAGCGCCTTGCGGCTGCCCGCCCGGGCCGGTTGCGCGGCACGATGGTGGGGTTGCCGGGAATGTTGGCGACGACGTGGCGGGCCGTGATCCGGGCATAGGTGTCGTAACCGCCGCCGGGATTGGCCCCGATGGTAAGCTCCACGGTCTTTCCCGCGTAGAAATCCGCGGCTAAACCGTCCGCCGATGCGAAGGCCATGGCGGCCGATGCCAGCAGGGCGGCCTGGCTGATAGTGGTTTTCATATGTTTGCCTCCTGTCGGGGTCTCCGTTGCGTGGGGTCGAAGACCCGTTGCTGACTGACTATGCCGATTGTCCCTTGCCTGCGATTGGATCGCAAGTAACTCGGCCCTCGGGGGGCGTACCCCGCCGCTTCACCCTGCTCACGATCCTTGGTAGTCTAAGTCGAAAGAGATTGCTTTGAACGCGGTCCGTTGGGAGGAAACGATGACGACGATCAAACCCCTTGCCAAAACCTTTGTCGCGGAAGTCACCGGACTCGACCTCGCCCGCGGCGTCGACGACGCCACATTTGCGGAGATCACCGCCGCCTGGGCCGCGCATCCGGTCCTTGTGTTTCCCGGTCAGGATATCGATACCGATGCCCAGCAGACATTTGCGGCGCGCTTCGGCAGGCTCAAGACCCGGGCGCGCAAGGCGACGGACCAGGGCGGGGCGGGCTGTGCCGACAACCCCTATGTCATGCTGGTGTCCAACATCAAGGAGAACGGCGAATATATCGGCGCCAGCCCCAAGGGCGCGCTGCCCTTCCATTCCGATTCGGCGTTCGACGAGGTGCCGGCCAAGGCCAGCCTGCTCTACGGCATCGAGACACCCAAGGTTGGCGGTGACACGTTGTTCATCAGCATGGTCGATGTTTACAACGCGCTCGGCGGGCCGCTCAAGGAGCGCATCAAGGACAAGTGGGCGGTCAATTACCACCTGCCGTCGCTGCCCCTCGATCCCAATCAGAGCGAGGCGGAGCGCATGTTGACCGCGCGCCGCGCCGCCCACCCCATGGTGATCGCCCATCCCGAAACCGGCCAGCCGGTGCTGTTCGTCAACCGGCACATGACGCGCCGGATCGTCGGCATGGCCCAAGATGAAGCGGATGCGCTTCTGGAAGAGATCTACGCGATCATCGAGGACCCGAAAAACATTCACGCGCACAAATGGCGCAAGGGCGGTCTGGTGGTCTGGGACAACCGCTGCGTCCAGCATGGGCGGAGCGATTTCGATCCCGCCGAGCGCCGGCTTCTTCGCCGCTTCGCCATCGCTTGCGATGCCCGGCCGAAGGCCTACAGCGCGCTTTGCGGCGATCCGCCGGAGATCATGGCTCCCGCCGCGGAATAGCGGCGCGAGGAAAAAAGACGAAGAACAAACCGCCGCAACGGCGCCAGGTAAGGGAACCCAGGATGAGTGCGATAGACGCCGATGCCCATGTGGTTGAATGCGAAGGGACCTTCGATTTCCTCGATCCCGAATTTCACGACTACAAGCCCCGGGTCATGGTGCAGCAGAGCGGCGACGTCCTGGTCATGGATAACGAGGGCAAGCAGCCCCAGCGGGAATTCTGGGTGGTCGACGGCCGGGTTCATCCCAAGGAAGGCAATATCGGGCACAACACCAGCAAGGAATCGCGGGAGATGGCGAGCGTCGCCGCCCGCCTCCAGCACATGGACGAGCTCGAGATCGACGTCCAGGTGCTCTATCCCACCCTGTTCCTGCGCGCCTGGACCGATGATCCGACCGTCGAATACGCCATCTGCAAGGCCTATAACCGCTGGCTGGCCTCGATCTGGAAGGCGGCGCCCGACCGCCTCAAATGGGTTGTGATGCCGCCGCTGCTCTCCATGAGGAAGACCGAGGAAGAACTGCGCTTCGCCAAGGACAACGGCGCCGTCGGCGTCTTCCTGCGCGGCATCGAATGCGAGAAGCAGCTCGACAATCCCTATTTCTACCCGCTGTACGAGCTCGGCGAGGAACTCGACCTCGCCATGTGCTTCCATTCGGGAAACGGCAGCCTGACCCATCACGAGATCTACAAGGGCGGCGGGCTGGCGCGCGGCAAGCTGCCGGTGGTGGCGGCGTTTTCCCAGCTGCTGTTTTCCGGCGTGCCGGCGAGGTTCCCCAAGCTGCGCTGGGGCTTCATCGAGGTCAGCGCGGAGTGGCTGCCCTATGTGATCAACGACATGGAGCTGCGCTACCGGCGCCGGGGCAAGCGCGTCCCCGAAACCCTATTGGCGGACAACAATTTCTTCATCGCCTGCCAGGTGACCGACGACCTGCCGCGCATCCTGCCCCTGGCGGGGCCGGGGCAGCTCGTCGTCGGCACCGATTACGGGCATCACGACACGTCCACGGAGATCGAGGCCCTTCGCATGATGCGGGACGACGGCCGGCTGCCGGCCGATGCCGCCGAAAGGATCCTCGACGCCAACGCCCGGGCCCTCTACGGCCTCTGAGGCGCGGACCGGCACGCAACAAGGGAGTTCGAAACGATGGCCGCCATCGATTCCGACGCACATGTGGTGGAGAGCGAAGAGACCTTCTCCTTCATCGATCCGGATTACAGCCGCTTCCGTCCCTGGGTCATCACGCCCAAGGGCGACGGCGGCTTGCCGCTTGATAACGAAGGCAAGGCGGCCCAGCGCGAGTACTGGGTGATCGACGGGCGGGTTCATCCCAAGGAACAGAACATCGGCCACAATACGTCGAAGGAGTCGCGGGAAATGGCCAGCATCGCCGCCCGCCTCCAGCACATGGACGAGCTCGAGATCGACATCCAGGTCCTGTACCCGACCGTTTTCCTGCGGCCCATGACCGACGATCCCTCGGTCGAATATGCCATTTGCAAGGGCTATAACCGCTGGCTCGCCTCGATCTGGGAAGCGGCGCCCGACCGCTTCCGCTGGGTCGCCATGCCGCCGCTCCGATCCATGGAAAAGGTCGAGGAGGAGATGCGCTTCGCGCGCGACCACGGCGGCGTCGGCGTCTTCCTGCGCGGCATCGAATTCGACAAGCAACTCGACAATCCCTATTTCTTTCCGATGTATGAGCTTGGCCAGGAGCTCGACATGCCGATGTGCTTCCATTCCGGCGTCGGTTCGTTTTCCCATCTCGGCATCTATCCCGAGGGCGGCCTGGGGCGCGGCAAGCTCACCATCGTCTCCGCCTTTCATCAGCTCCTGATGGCCAAGGTGCCGGCCAGGTTCCCCAGGCTGCGCTGGGCCTTTATCGAGGTCAGCTCCCAGTGGATTCCCTACGCCCTCAACGACCTCGAGCTCCGGCTCAAGCGCCGGGGCGAACGCATGTCGGAGACCATCCTGGCCGACAACAATTTTTACGTGACCTGCTACGTCACCGACGATCTCGATTACGTCCTGCCGGCGGCCGGCGAAGGCCAGCTGGTGATCGGCACCGATTACGGCCATCACGACACGGCGACGGAGATCGAGGCACTCAGGCTCCTGCGCGATACCGGCAAGGTGCCGAGCCACGTGGCCGATCGCATCCTTGACGACAACGCCCGGGCGCTCTACGGGCTTTAGGGCGGCCGAATGCGCGGCAGAAAGGGGCTTATTTTGTCCCCACCGAGCCAACTTTACAGCCCGTTAACCTGATGACCGCTTATGACCCGAAGCAGATGGGGTGGATGGCTCCCGTTCCCGGCATCTGAGTGCCAAAGTGTGGTTTCCATCGAGGACCACGAGCAAAAGCAGCCATACGCCATGAAGGTTAGCACCGTCGGCCTTGACCTGGCCAAGAACGTTTTTCAAGTCCACGCGGAAACCATGAGGGCCAGCGGTTAAAGCACCGCGCAAACAGGCCGGACACAAGACTGAACCCGACCAAGACCCGTCACCATCACAAAAATCCTTGCAACGCGGGAGCCATCCACACAGGACATTGAGTGGAACGAAAGCCGACCCAATTGCGACTGGGTCCGTGGCAGTTCAGGGTTGGGCGGAGGCCTGCGCTTGGTACCCCAAGATAAATACGCCAAGGTACCATAATTCCCAAACAAAGCCACGAAGCGGCGCCGAGGCCGCATGCAGTTTTCTAAAAATTCAGTATATCTTAATATATAGAATTTACCTCAGCAAGCATGACACTTGCTCAAAATATTGTACCAACGGCGGAACGCGCCGCCCCGGTTGAATCGGGCGGAGGTCCTTCGCCGAAAGGCCTAAGTGCGTTCGTAAATCACGCCATAGTTTTGTTGCCCTGGATAGCACTTGTTTCATCGCTGTTCCTGACATGGTGGGCTTACGATACGGTGAAATCTAATAGCTGGCAGGTGGCGCAGACCAAGTTTGAATTCCGAAACGCCGAGATTCTCGCGGCCATCAAGCGCCGCATGACGACCTATGCGCAAACGCTCCAGGGCGGAGTCGCTTTATTCAAATCGTCGTCGGTCGTAACCCGCGATGAATGGCGGACATATGTCAGCACACTCGAACTAAATCGCTTTTTCCCGGGAATCCAAGGCTTCGGATATGCGGAATTTGTGCCTCCCCACCGCTTGCCCGCTTATGAAGCAAGGATTCGCGCGGAAGGGTTTCCAACGTTTCGTGTCCGGCCGCCCGGCCCCCGGAAAGTATATAGCTCGATTACCTTTCTGGAGCCGTTTGACATTCGCAATCGGCAGGCATTCGGATATGACATGTATTCGCAGATCACCCGCCGAACGGCGATGGACAAAGCGCGGGACACCGGAAAAATAACCATTTCAGGCAGGGTAACGCTTGTGCAGGAAATCAGCGACGACGTTCAGGCCGGTTTTCTCATGTACGCGCCCTACTACGGCAAGGGAGAAAATCCCAAGACTAAGGCGGGTCGCAGTTCCCGCATTCTCGGCTACGTTTATAGCCCCTTCAGGATGCGCGATCTGATGGAGGGCATCCTAGGCCCAGGCCTTCCTAACGTGCGACTCAAAATATTCGACGGCAACAGCGAGGTCAAAGATAACTTGATGTACGACAGTCTGGCGAAGGGCGCTGCTACCAGTCCTAAATTCATAAAGAAGCAGCTCACCAATGTCGGGGAACATCAATGGACTTTGCGTGTGACCAGCCAACCCGAATTCGAGCGATATCTGGACCCAGAAAAAAATCTCGTTGTCCTCGCAGCGGGGCTGATTGCAAGCCTCCTTCTTTTCGCGTTCACCTGGTCATTTGCAAACACCCGCAGGCGCGCACAGGTACTCGCAGACCAAATGACCGAAACAATAAAACGCCACGCGCAGGAATTGGCGCGGTCAAACGGAGAACTTGAGCAATTCGCCTACATCGCATCCCATGACCTCAAGGCGCCACTGCGCGGGATCGACCACCTGGCGAGCTGGATCGAGACCGATCTTGGCGAATTTTTGGTTGGCGAATCGCGGGACCACATGACGCTGCTTCGCCAGCGTATCAGTCGCATGGAAGCATTGCTGAAAGATCTGCTCGATTTCTCTCGGGCCGGACGCGTTGAGACACCCATCGAGACTGTAAACCTCCGGGAGCTAATCCAGTGCCAGTTCGACTGGCTGAATGTCGAGAAGAAATTTACGCTGACGCTGGATATGGAAGACATCTGCATTGAAACCCGACGCACTGAACTGGAACAGATCTTTGGAAATCTTTTCTCCAACGCGATCAAGTATCACGATCAACCGAATGGGAGGTTGGAAATTTCTGTGAAGAGCGAGGGAGATTACTACGTCATCACCGTGGCCGATGACGGCCCCGGCGTTCCGCCTGAATTCCGGGAGCGTATCTTCCAAATGTTCCAGACCCTGCGTCCTCGTGACGAGGTAGAGGGCAGCGGCATGGGCCTCGCGATCATCCGCAAAATCATCGAACGGCAGGGCGGAAAGATCTCCGCGGAAAACCGGCCCGGAGGCCGCGGCGTGCAGTTTCGCTTTTTCTGGCCCAATACAATGCAAAAAGATTCAGAAACATGACGGATCTTGGTTTCGACATCCTGCACGTCGATGACGACGACATCGATCGTATGGCGGTTCGCCGCGCACTACGGGACCATGGAATAAATTGTAACGTGGTCGAAGCCGGCGACGGGCTTCAAGCATTGGAGGTTCTATTTGATCACTATGTGGAACCCTCTAAGAAGCCGTTTGTGATCTTACTGGATATCAATATGCCGCGCATGGGGGGGCTCGAATTTCTGGACCGAATTCGCAAGGATACGGAGCATGTTCGCATCAAGAATGCGATCGTTTTCGTTCTTACCACATCAGATGCCCCGATCGATCTGGAGCGCGCTTACTCCCAAAATATTGCAGGGTATGTCGTGAAATCCAATTATGAATCGGGCATCAACTCGTTCGTAAAATTTCTGGAATCCTACAATGAAGTCGTGGTGTTTCCATGAGAGATCACCCGCAAAGATCGCTCTTCGATGTCGACGTGGATCAGATTCGAATCCTTGCCGTTGAAGATGATGATGTGGACTACCTGAATATCGAACGGGCTCTCAAGGATACGAAATTAAATGTTTTTCTTGAAAGGGCAGCAACGCTCGAAAGGGCCCGGGAGGTGCTGCGGCGCCAACATGTCAATTGCATCCTGCTCGACTATTTTCTTCCGGATGGTTTGGGCATTGACCTTCTTCACTCCAGCCTCATTTCGAAGGAAGAAAAAGATCTCGCTGTGATCATGTTGACAGGACAGGACGACGTCTTGATTGCCGTAGAGGCGATGAAGCAAGGCGCCGATGACTATTTGCCCAAAAGTTTGGTTGGTCCGGAGGGCCTGGAGATCGCCCTCTTAAAGGCACTGCATTCGGTGAAAATTGCAAGAAAAGCCAGAGAATCGGAGAAACAAATTCGGGAGCTCGCTTTCTTTGATGATTTGACCAGTTTGCCAAACCGCCGTGTCTTCGATGACCGCCTGAAGCAACTCATCTTAGCTGCCAAAAGAGAGAATCGTCCGTTTATCGTCGGCATGTTGGACATGGACGGCTTCAAGGCCATCAACGACAATCTGGGACACCAGGCGGGCGACGTCGTCTTGAAGACGGTAGCCAGCAGACTGGCGACCTCGGTCCGCGAAGGTGATACCGTTGCGAGATTTGGCGGAGACGAATTCGGACTGCTTCTGCCCATGGATGAGCCGGGTTTAAGTGCTGAAGGTGTTGCGAAACGCATTCTCGATATCGTCGAGGCACCAATCCATTTCGAGGATAAACAGGTCTTCGTTGGACTATCTATTGGGCTCAGCGAATATCCGAGACATGGGGAAGAGGCGGAAATCCTCCTCCGAAAGGCCGATGCGGCGATGTTTGAAGCCAAAAAAGAAAAGACCGGCTGGAGCATAGCGGACGATGAGCCTGCCAAGGAACTAGGGGGTGCAGTCTCCGCGTCCTGAGTCCGAAACACTCCATTGGGCATCTCGTTCGAACTTAAAAATTTCTCTATTGTCCCCATTCTGTGGTGGTCTCAATTGATCGACGCAACACTTTATCTTGGATGGAAAGATGGAGTGTATTGCGATGGGTCGAAGATATGGCCGTGGTTGCACCGCGTCGCGCCGTCATGGAAAATGATCGCCAATGGATAAGCGAACATGGCCGAAGTGCATGCCGATGTGATCGTGGTGGGGGGCGGCGTCGCCGGGCTCAGTGCCGCCCTCGCCGCCCATGAGGCGGGCGCCCGGGTGCGGCTTCTGGAGGCGGCGGACGAGGACGAACGCGGCGGCAATACGGCCTATGCCGCGGGCGCCTTCCGCTTCGGCTACCGGGGCCTCGACGATGTGCTCAAGGTGATCCCGGACCTCAGCGCCGACGAGATCGCCAATACCGAATTCGGCGAATATGTCGAACGCTTCCATGACGACATGGAGCGGGTGACCCGGGGGCGCTGCGATCCGGCGCTGACCGGCGTGCTGGTGGAGGCCAGCCTGGACACCGCATCCTGGCTGCGCGGCCACGGCGTGCGCTTCATCCCCAACTATGGGAGCCAGGGCTATCGGGAGGGCGCCAAGATGCGGTTCCGCGGCGGCTCCACCGTGGTGGTCTCGGGCGGCGGGCTGGGGATGGTGGAGGCGCTCTACCGGGCGGTCGAGCGCGCCGGGATTCCGATCGCTTACGGCACCCGGGCCATCGGCCTGGTGCGCGACGGGGTTGCGGTCGAAGCCGTGTGCGTGCGCGGTCCCGGCGGCGTGGAAACGCTTCCCGCCCGCGCGGCCGTCATCGCGTCGGGCGGATTCGAATCCAACGCCGCATGGCGGGCGCGGCATCTCGGCCCCGGCTGGGACCTCGCCAAGGTGCGGGGCACCCGCCACAACATGGGCGACGGGCTCCGCATGGCGTTCGAGGTGGGGGCCGGCGCGGCGGGCCATTGGTCGGGCTGTCATTCGGTGGCCTGGGACCTCAGCGCGCCGGAATTCGGCGATATCACCGTCGGCGTCGATTTCAAGAAGGATTCCTATCCCTACGGCATCGTCGTCAATGCCGCGGGCGCCCGCTTCCTCGACGAAGGCGCCGACATCCGGACCTTCACCTATGCCAAATACGGCGCCGAGATCCTGCGCCAGCCCGGCCAGTTCGCCTGGCAGGTGTTCGACGGCAAGGTACTGGACCTGCTGCGCGACGAATACCGCATCCGCCGCGTCACCAAGGTCCGGGCGGACACCCTTGAGGAACTCGCCGATGAGCTCTACGGCGTCGACCGCGACGGGTTTCTCACGACCGTGGCGGAATTCAACCGCGCGGTCAGGGCCGACAACCCGTTCGATCCCAACGTCAAGGACGGGCGGGCGACCGAGGGCCTCGCCCCGCCCAAATCCAACTGGGCCAATGCGATCGACACGCCGCCGTTCGAGGCCTATGCCGTCACCTGCGGCGTGACCTTCACCTTCGGGGGCTTGCGTATAACGCCCGGGGCGGAGGTGCTCGACACCGCCGGCCGGCCGATCCCGGGCCTGTTCGCCTGCGGCAGCGCCGTGGGCGGGCTGTTCTATTTCAATTACCCGGGCGGTTGCGGCCTGGTGTCGGGCGCGGTGTTCGGGCGCATCGCCGGCACCGGTGCGGCCGGGGTGCCGGGCTGATCCGATCGGGCCCCCGGAAGATAAGTCACGCCCGCGTCCGCCGCGTCGTTCTTGCCCCGCTTCACGTAGGGCGGCGGCATCGGCCTCGCCTCATGGCTCAACCCCATCAGCTGCGGCGCCCAATGATGCGCCGCGGCGCAGGCTTCGATGCCGACCAGCCACCAATCAAGCTTCTCGAAGAAAGGCAGGACCTGGCTCCGCCGCGGCTGCTTCCGGATAACACCCCCTCCACGTGCATCGACGCCGTCCACCTGAAACACGTTCTTCGCGAGATCGAGACCGATCGTGATAACGTTACTCTTAGGGCGGCTCCCATTCCTCGTGGCGGTTCAACACTACAACCATGGCACAATCGATGCCGGCGGGGGGCAGCCGTCCACCGCATCAAGAGCCGACGCTGAGTTAACGAGAATCCAGACCAAAATTTGCTGGCAGCATTCCGCCGCCCAGGCTCGCGGGGGGCGAGTCCGATTTGGCCAAGGGGAGGCACCGTCAAACCGGGCTTGGCTCCGCCACGGCTTCGTAATTTGCACTTATGACCGTCGATGCGACCAGGTCGCCGCAAACATTTACGGCCGTTCGGCACATGTCGAGGATTCGATCGACACCGACGATGAGCACGATGCCCGAACTGGGGACGCCAACGGTCTCCAAGATACTTGCGAGAATCACGATCCCGACCCCCGGTGTGCCGGGAGAGCCGATTGCCGCTCCAACTGCCATCACGACAATCAGCATGATTCCCATGGGGCCGATGTCGATGCCGAAGACCTGCGCCAGAAAGATCGTCGCCACCGCTTGATATAACGCGGTCCCACCCATGTTGATGGTGGTCCCGAGCGGAATCACGAAGCGCGATACCGACGAGGGGACCTTCAATTTTTCTTCTGCGACCTGAAGGGTTAACGGCATGACCGCGGCACTGCTCGACGTGGAAAAAGCCAGAAGCAGCACCTCTCGGATCTGGCCCAAAAACACTATGGGCGATCGACGCGCCAATATCATGACGATCAGAAGATAAAGCCCTAGCAGGATAAGCAGTCCGGCGATGACCGTGGCGACGTAGGCCCCCATTCCGGCGATCGCTTTCAGTCCGACCCTCGACGAAACATCCGCCATAAGGCCAAACACGGCGAGCGGGGCGAAGCGCAGGACCCACTTGACGATGACCATGCAGACAGCCTGCAGCCCGCCTAGAACATCCAGGACGGGCTTCGATTGAGCGGACGGAAGACCCAGCATGGCAATGCCGAGGATCGCCGATCCAATGACAATATGCAGCATTTCGCCTTGAACGAGCGATGTCAGCAGGTTGGTCGGAACCAGGGACACGATTTGACGTGGGACCTCGGACAAGTTTGGCGGGCCGCGCGATATGTCGGTGCCGGCCGCCGTTCCGGCCGGGGCGGGTGAAGACGGTGTCGTGCCGGCGGCGATCTGGGTCGGGTCTATCAAGCTGCCTGGGACAATCAGATATGCGCAAAGCAACCCGATCAGGACCGCGCAGATGGTCGTGAGAATAAAGAAGATCAAGGTCCGGACGCCAATACCTCCGACGATCTCCGGGTTCTCGCCGGCTGCAATGCCACGAATGACTGACGCCAAGACCAAAGGAACCACCACGAACTTGATCGATGCCAAGAAAGCCTGCCCGGGTAACGCCAGCCAACTCGTTATGACTGAACTTGTTTGAGCCGAAACCCATCCCGAGGAGGGCGAAAGGAGAAGGCCCAGACCGATTCCCAAAGCCATGCCGACGAGAACCTGCAGCCAGAGTCGTTCGCGCAGGAGCGTCTGGACGTCCGCAACACGGGTGATCAGCGATCTCGATACCGGATCTTCACCAATAGCCATCTTTACCCTCTCATCCGTTCAACGAAACAAGGGTAGTTCAAAGGCCTTGCCGACGCCAATCCGGCGAGGAGAAGCTCATCGTCCGTCCCCGGAATTGGGCGGAATCTCTGTTCTTGATGTTGCCGAGAGGGGATTATGGCTGGGGATGCTTAGGTCCGCTTAGGGTCCAAAGGACACATCAAGTTAACGAGCCACGGATGAGCGGATCCGCCGGATTCATGAAACCCATCTGCACTTGAAATGCACTTGCCAATTCAAGTGCCATTTGAAGATTCGTCTTAAGTCCTTGAAAAGATGGCGCACCCGACAGGATTCGAACCTGTGACCTCTGCCTTCGGAGGGCAGCGCTCTATCCAACTGAGCTACGGGTGCTTGCCAAAACGGCCGCGGGCGCGCCCACACGGGCGGGCGGCCAGCGGTGCGGAATCTACGCGAATGGGGAGGGAAGCGCAAACCCTTCGCGCCCTGACCGGGCCGGCCCCGGGGCTGGACGGCGCGGCCCGCGCCTAGCCTTCTTGGGCTTGGCCGCGGGCCGCCGCCTTTTGCTCCCTGGCATAGCGGGCGAGCGCGGCGAAGCGGTAGATGCCGTGGATGAACTTGCCGTAGGGCAGGGTGACGAACAGCGCCATGACGATGCCGAGATGGATCGCCAGCAACATCCCCATGGCCCCGGTATGGCGCCAGAACAGCAGCGCGAAGCCGGTCAGGCTGGTCAGCATGAGGAGAAGGGAGAACCCGGAATCGAGCGCCATGCGGGCCGGATCCCCGGGGCCCCCGTCGGGCTCGCCCTGCCCCTCCCTGCGGGCTAGCGCATCGAGTGCCAGCAACCCCGCCGGGCCGACGATCAGGCCGATGCCACCCAGGGTGCCGAACACCACCGGCAGGCTGTAGAAGCTGTAGGGCGCGATCCAGCCGAGCAGGTAGTGGTGGAAGGTCGCTATGCAGGTGGCCGCGAAACACAGCATGAATCCCCCCGCCGTCAGGTGGTGGAAGGTGCGCCTGGCCGTGCCCGGCGCTTCGCCGGGATAGGGACAGCCCGCTTGCGTCTCGCCGATGCCGCCCCCTTCGAGATAGGTCAGCCTGGCCGCGTCGTGGCCGGCCTGGGCGGTGCCGCCGAACAGGCCGGTGCGGTCCTCGGTGATGGCCCGGAACCGGAAGAAACCCACCACGATCGCCGCCACGGCATAGAGGAAGGCGGCGCCGAACAGCCAGACCATCACGCCGTGGGGGATCACGGCGTAGAACGCGCCGGGCCCCTGATGGGCGGCGAACAGGGTGCGGCTGTCGACCAGGGCGAAGGTCCCGATCACGAAGATGACCAGGGCGAAGGCGACCGCCAGCGCCGTGACCAGGGCGTTTTCCCGGAACGCCATGGCCAGCGG
>Ga0224512_10002368_pt1 | contig 17342 bp, 18 predicted proteins | sample SF_May12_sed_USG_4_FD_169103 | JGI IMG/M metagenome (GOLD analysis project Ga0224512, IMG submission 169103) | Sediment microbial communities from San Francisco Bay, California, United States - SF_May12_sed_USGS_13 | ecosystem: Environmental > Aquatic > Marine > Sediment | place: USA... | reverse complement strand
GATCCCAGCCGTGCGCGTGCTCGGTCACGTCGTTTACCGTGCGCATGTCCGCGGGCGTCGTGCCGAGGTCCGGGCCGCAGGCGTACGCGCCCCCGAACGTGGCGACGATACGCCCGACACGGTGCAACACGGCGTGGCGTGCGGCGCCCGTGAGCGGCTGCGGCACCGCCAGCACGCTCTTGCCACCGCCGCGCGCAATGCCCAGCGCCGCCCACTTGTGGGTCATCCCCTCGGCGAGGCGCATCGCGTCGCGCAGGCCGTCGGCCGGCGTCGAATACGTATGCATGCGCAGACCGCCGAGCGCGGGGCCGAGCGTCGTATCGTGGATGGCAAGGAAGATCCAGGTGTCGGTCGCGCGGTCGAGCGTCGCCACGACGAACTCCCCGTCCCAGTGGGCGATCAAGTCCTGCAGGGTTTCCATGCACGCTCCGGAAGACGTCCCCCAACCTAGTGGACGGCGGAGGCGAGGGGAACGGCGTGCCCATGGGGAGCGGCGGGAACGAGGAGTGGCACGGGCGCCGCGGGACGGCCCCGTCACGGTGTGCGCCGCACCGCCCGCCCGACGATAATGGTGATGTTGTCGCTGCCCCCACCGTCGAGCGCGTCCTGGAGCAGGCCCTCGCAGACCTGCTTCGCGGAGGTCATGGTCTGCAGGCGCTCGGCGATGCGCGCGTCGGGCACGTGCTTGGTGAGCCCATCGCTGCAGAGCAGGTTGACGCTGCTCCACGGCTGGTGGAGGCGGGTGACCACGGGCGCGGCCTCGGGTCCGCCAATCGCACTCGACAGAATGTGCGCCAGGCGGGACTGCTGCGCGTTACTGCGGGCGAGTGCCCCGGCGTCGATCAGGTCCTGAGCGAAGGTCTGGTCACGCGACAGCTGGATGAGCTTGTCGTCGCGCAGCACGTAGCACCGGCTGTCGCCCACCTGCAGCAGATAGGCATGCGGCCACACGGTGAGCCAGAGCGTGAGCGTGGTGGCCATGTACCCCGGCTCCGCGTCCGCGGTGCCCTGTTCGAGCAGGCCCGCGTGCACCAGGAGCGCGGCTTCCTCGAGCGACTGCGCGAGCCGCTCCTCGTCGAACTCGTCTGCCCGCTCGACACACCGCACGCTCTGCGTCACGTAGCGGGTGATCCCTTCCACCGCCCGGCGACTGGCTTCCTCGCCCAGATCACCGCTCACGCCGTCGGCCACCATAGCCAGGAAGGCCAGGCGCTCCCGTTGCGCGAGGTCCGCGGCGTTCGGCAGGCTGGTATGGTAGAGATCCACCTGCCGGCGCAGGGCGCAGATGAGAAAGTGGTCCTGATTGGACGCGCGACGGCGGCCCTGATGGGTCAGGCCGTACACGTCGAGCTCGGCGTCGCTGGGCTTGCCGCCGGTCTGGAGGGCGGCACCCAGCTGCTCCATGGACACCATGCGAACCTCGCGGCGGTCCCGCTCCGCCCGCTCGCACCGCATCACGTCGCGGCCGGCGAGCGCGGCCGCGAGCGCAGTCCCTGTCCATCACCTACGCGACTCAAGTATGCCGCGGTCCGGACCCGTGCGGGAGGGGGTGGGGGGGCTGGCCCGCCCTGTCGAAGGCGACTGATGGATCGCAGATTGGAGCCACCGATGCCACACGTGCCCGCACCACTCGCCGACGATCCGGTCGCCCAACGGACCCGGTGGGACCCGCTGGTGGGTGGCGGCGCCAACTTCCGCACCCGCGACCTGATCGTCGTCAATGCGTCCCGGCTCGAGTTCCGGGCGTCGCGCGGCATGAAGCTGTTCGGCGGCGCCTTCGTGGCGCTGGGGCTGGTGGCAGCCGGCGCCGGCGTTGCCGGACCGCGCTGGGCGCCGCTGCTCTTCGGGCTCGCGTTCGCCGCTATCGGCGTGTGGCTGTGGTTCCACGGCACGGCCCCCGTGGTGTTCGACACGCGGGAAGGCGCGTTCTGGCGCGGCCGTTCGGCGCCGAGCGAGGCCGTCAACCGCCAGCGGCTGCAGCACTATGCCGCGCTCGGCGACATTCACGCGCTGCAGCTCCTCGCCGAACACGTGGCCGACAGCGACGGGTCATACAACAGCTACGAGCTCAATCTCGTGCTCACCGACGGCCGGCGGCTGAACGTCACCGACCATGGCGACTACGACACGCTCCACCGCAACACGCAGACCGTGAGCGACTTCCTGAACCGCCCGGTGTGGGATACGGTGGCGGGCACGTTCGGCGCGTAGCGGCGGGCTCGACCGGACGCCCCCCGAGCCGCGGTTGGTCACCGCCCCGGTGGGGCCGCTCGCCGCAGGCCGCGGAGTTGCTGCTGCTGCTCGGCCGAGAGCGCGTTCTTGATGCGGAGCAGCGCGGCGAGGTGCATGCGCTTGATCTGCCGCTCCACGTCGAGCACGCGATCCACCTGCGCCAGCACGGCGGCTTCCTGCGCGGAGGGCTGAGCCAGCAGCTCGGTCAGCTTCTGTTGCTCCTCCTGCATCTTCCACTGGAAATCAACCGCCTGCGCCTGGAGCGCCTTCACCGCGTCGGTAATCGTGGTGCGCTGCTCGGCGGTGAGGCCGATGGCGCGCTGGTGCTGCATCACCAGCTCCGGCGGAAACAGGGCGTCTTCCATCTGATCCGGCCGCTGCGGGGCCGGCGGTGCATGCGCCGGGACCTGGGCGAGCAGCGTGCCGGGCCCCAGGAGACCGAGCAGCACCATGAGGGAAAGTCGTGACATCATGAGGGTGTCCTCCGGACGGTGTCGTCGGTGAGCATGGGCAGGTCGGTGACCGCGTCCCCGGCGCCCGCGGTGAAGCTCGGCACGTCCCGCATCAGTGCGATGCCGGGCGTCTCGAGCAGGAAATCGGTGGGTGCCGTCCACGTAACGGCGGCAAGGTCGATGGGATAGGGCGCGGCCGCGCCCGGTCGGAGCATCCACCACGCGTAGCCCGCACCCGCGAGCAGCACGACCGCCGCAGCGGCGGCGAGCGGCCGCCATGGCCCGCGCGCCACGTGTCCCACGGGCGGAACCGCGAACGGCGGAGCCGTACGCGCCTCATCGGCGGCGAGGGCCGCGAACCGCGCCCGCAGCGCCGCGTCAGCGGGATCGCGGTCAGGCATCCGTCCCCTCCCCCAGCAGCGCGCGCAGGCGCGTCTTGCCGCGCTCGTAATGCGTGCGCGCGGTCCCCAGCGACACCCGCATGACAGCCCCCGCCTCGGCGATCGTGAGTTCCTGATAGAAGACCAGGTGGAGCACCTCCCGCTGCCGGGCGGGCAGCCGGCGCAGCGCCGCGACCAGGCGCGCCGACGCTTCAGCCCGCTCCATCGCGGTGGCAGGATCCGGTCCGGTCGCGCGCGCGGCGCCACGGCCATCGAGGCTCGCGAGCGGCAGCATCCGGCGGACCGCCCGACGCCGCCGCTCCTCGCCCGCGGTCCGCCGGATCACGCCGAACAGCCACGTGCGGAACGCCGAACGCCCGGCATAGCGGGCCCGGCCGTCCACGATCTTCAGGTACGTGGTCTGCAACACGTCCTCCGCCATTGCGCGGTCCCACCAGCAGCACGCGAGGGCCCAGCCGAAGGCCGCGCGATGGTGCTGCGTGAGTTCCGCTTCCAGATCGCTCGGGATCATCACACCGGTGCCGGCTCAGATCATGAGTGGCGGGAAGGGGCCCATCATATGACAACCGCGTATACTAGGGGCGATGGGCATCCTGCTGCTGCTGCTCGGGCTCCTGGCCGCGGCCTCCGGGGCTGTGAAGCTCACGGCGCGGGCCCGGCTCCATCACGGCATGTCGCCGCTCGCGTGGATCGAGGTCGTGGTGGGCTCGCTCGTGGTGCTGGCGTCCGGGATCGGGCTCGGGCGCCTGCGGCCGCTCGCTTGGACCGTCGTGGCGATCACCGCGCTCGTCGTCGTGGTGTCGTCCGCCGCGTACGTTCGGCGGGGACGGCAGGCGCGGGAGCGGCGGAGAACGTCGGAAGAAGATCGCCTGCGGCGGTACCTCGGGGGCAAATGGGAACCGTCCCCGCCCCGCTAGATGTCGAGGGGCGATCCGAAGGTGTCGTCGAACTGCCGGTCTCGGGCTCGCTCCTGCGCCTGCTGCTGGCGCAGGATGTACATGCCAAACGAGCTCGCCTGCCCCACGTTGAATCCATAGGCCGCGACCTCAAACTGGTCCCCGACGTCGAGCCGGGTTCGACCCCTGCGCACATCCGGCTGCTCGATTCCGTCCCGCCAGTCGCCCCAATGCACCAGCTCGTGAAGCACAATGGCCTCCAGCGCCAGCTGATTCCGCCGGACGCGCGGAGCCCGCTCGTACGCTCGAGCGAGCGAGCGGGAGATCATCACCGCCGTTGGGGCCTGGGGAACAAAGAGCCCGAGCTTCTTCAAGCGCACGATACGAACGAACGGACCTTCCCCCCAGGTCAGGACCCGGGTCGCCTCGTGCGGCGTGAACTGGCCGTAACGCAGGAACGCGCGCCAGATCTGTCCCCCATCACGACGAGGGATCGTGTCCCGCGCCTGACGCAGCCAGTTAGCGGTCTGCGGGTAGACCTGCGCCTGTAACGGATACATGCGGGCCATGGGTCGCTCCGCCTTCAGCAGTTGCGCGCGCGGTGCACTGACGACTACCGCATCTGCTTCAAACATGCCCCGGGGTCACGGGGCTGCAAGTCGACGACGGATGTGGTCGTCGTCAGCCGCACCACGCGGAATCGTGCCGGGCCTACGCGTTCGGCACGCCTCGCCGAGGCCCGTCGGTCCCAACGGCCAGTGTGACGCCGAACACCAAGACCGCCAGCGGCTGGCCCGCCCCACCGCACCGCAATGTGCCACGCCTGTTTGCCGACTGCCGTGCCGTGCATGCGGCACTCCAATCCTCCCCGGCCCGGTGTTGTACGGTGGCTCACACTCCTCCATGACGCCCGCCGCTCGCGCAACAACGAGACCATGCGCGGCGCATCGCGAACCTGTTGCCGGCGCGACGCTTGGCCCTCCCAACCGGTCGGCACGGAGGGACGGTCCGTCCCTGCATGGCCAAAACGACCAGGGCGGCACGGCTCTTGTTCCCTTTCAGGACGGCATCGCGGCGGACGTTTGCCGCATCGCGCAACGACGAATTGGGCGCTCCCTTTTCGGGTGTCCGCCCGGTGACGATAGACGCCGGACCTCGGGTCCAGGAGTGACGCGTGCCCCGACTCTCTGTGGTGAGGCTCTCCGAGGCCTTCGAGCGGTTCTGGCACGACCTGGCGGCGGACCTCGCCGTCACGCTGGAGGGCGCCCGCGCCAACGGCGCCGTCACCTGTGGCGCAGACGTGATCGCCGTCGTGCTGGCGGCCGGCGGCGCGGAGCGTGATGCGCTGCGGTGGCTCCAGAACCACGCCGTCCCGACGACGATCCCGACGCTCGTGGTAGGCTCGGATCCCTGCCGTCGGGTCGCGATGCAGATGGTGCGCTACGGCGCCAACGACTACTTCGCGTTGCCGGAGGACGTCGAGGTCCTGCGGAGCGTCCTCGCCGCGGCCCTGACCCGGAGTCGAGAACGGGCGGCCGATTCCCTGGTCGGCGACGGGACCGATGCCTTCGCCGCCATCGTCGGCGGGAGTGCGTCCCTACAGGCCGAGCTCGAACGGGCGGCGACGCTGGCCCGTCACCGCAACGCGTCGGCCCTGATTCTGGGTGACACCGGCACCGGGAAGGAACTCCTGGCCCGGGCGATCCATGGTGCCAGCCCCCGCGCCGGCGCTCCGTTCGTGGCCGTGAACTGCTCCGCGCTGCCGGAACATCTGGTGGAATCCGAGTTGTTCGGCCACGAACGCGGCGCGTTCACGGACGCGCACGCGGCCAAGCCCGGCCTGTTCGAGGTCGCCAACGGCGGCACGCTGTTCCTCGACGAGATCGGCGACATCCCGCTGCCCCTCCAGGCCAAACTGCTGCGTGCCCTGGACGACAAGGAGATTCGTCGGGTCGGCGGCACGAAGTCGCGCGCCATCGATGTACGAATCCTCGCGGCAACCAACGAGGATCTCGACCGCTGCGTGCGTGAGGGGATCTTCCGCGAAGACCTCTATTTCCGGCTGAGCACGGTCGTGTTCCGGCTGCCGCCGCTCCGGGATCGGGGGGACGATGTCCTCCTGATCACGACCGCCCTGCTCGAGCGCCTCGCGTCCGAGCACCAGGTCCCCATCCCGCCGCTGACGGACGAGGTGCGTCAGCAGCTGCTCGCGCACCCGTGGCCGGGGAACGTGCGCGAACTCAAGAACGCGATCGAGCGCGCGCTGTTGCTGTCGCCACCAGGACGTCTGCACGCCGCGGAGATCCTGCCCGCGACGGCGGCCCCACTGCACGGCGGTCCCATCCCCTTCCCCGCCCCGCTCGCCGATATCACGGCCGCCGCCGCGCGGGCGACCGTGGAGTGGTGTAACGGCAACCGCGCCGAGTCGGCCCGGCGCCTGGGCATCTCCCCACGTCGATTGCGCCGCCTCCTCGCCGGCGGCGATGGTGAAGGCATCGAGGACGATCAGCCCGAGCCCGAGACCGTCTCGGCCTGACTCTCTTCATCGGCGGCTCACCTGGGCGGCGCGTGGTCGGTTCGACCACGCCCATGGTCAAGATGACCATGGAACACCCCCCCGCCCGCGCCCGTCCATCGGCGTAACTCCAAGTCCACTACACACCTGCCTCGACCGTGCCGGCGCGGAACGCTTCGTGCCCCCCTCGACGCATCACACACTTGCGGCGTGGCACCGGTCACCAAACTCCCGGACCGATGCAGGGGGCCACCGCCACCGGACAGAAAGGGAACGACGTGCGCATGTCTCGACACTGGATGCTGGGATTGGTGGCTGGCACCGTGGTGCTGGCGGCCTGTAGGGACTCGGCGGGCCCGCCCGCCGACGGGCTGCCGGCGCTGGGCCGCGCCCCGCAGCAGGTACGCTGGGCCGACGGCCCGCCGGCGCTGCGCGCGGTGGGACTCACCCCAACGACACTGATCGCCGGCGACCCCATGGTGGAGGGACTTTCGTTCTCCGCCACCGGTCTGGAGCTCGACGCCTACACCGTCTCGTTCTGGGCCGTCGCGGGTCAGTCCCGAGGCATCCAGATCAACTGGCTGGACACCGACACGTGGCAGCCGTACCTGATCTTCGATGTCCCCATCGACGCCCTCAAGACCCTGCCCGACGGGCGGCCGATCGTCGTGGGCGACTCGGTCTTGATCACGGTCACCATCGATACGCTGGACATGGTGGCGCACTTCGAGCCCACGGGACTCGCCTTCAGGAGCAGCAAACCGGCGCTGCTGCAGCTGTGGTATGCCGGGGCACGGGGCGACCTGAACGGCGACAGTGGCGCGGACGCGAGCGACAGCGCCATCGAGCTCACCGCCCTCGGCCTGTGGTATCAGGAAACCGCCGCCGACCCGTGGAGTCGTCTGGACGCGGCGGTCCAGTCCGTGAGCGACGACTGGTTCCGCGCGGCGCTCGAGCACTTCTCCGGCTACGCGATTGCGTGGTGAGGGAGCGGAGGCATCCATGACACGGCGCACATTCCGACGCATCGGGCTGGCGCTGCTCGGGGCCGCCGTGGCCTGCGCGGATCCCGGGGCGCCCGGAGGCGCGGCGCTCACCGACGGCACTCCATCCATGGGCGGGACCAGCGCGCCCGTCGTCGTCGCGATGACGGACACCGCTCCGCAACTGGAGACCTACGCCGCGGCGTTCTGGGCGGTGCAGGGCCAGCGCACGACCTTTCGGTTGCACTACCTCGCGCCGGAGCAGGATTCGGCCGGTGACGGCGAGCTGCAGAAACACCTCGTGGTCACGATCCCGGCGTTTACGCAGATCGTCCGCCCCGACGGCACGTGCCTCTCCGAGGGCGATTCGCTCTCGATCTCCGTCACGGTCGACGGATCTGACCTCGCGGTCGAGCTCGGGCCGGACGGCACGGCATTCACCGGCGACCCCCTGCATCTCTCGCTGTGGCTGGACTACGCCGACCTGCGGCCAGGCCTCGACGCCCAGAGCCTCCGGATCTGGTATCGGCCGCCCGACTCAGATGACTGGGAACCGCAACCGACCAGAGTCATCGCGGCTGGGAAGGCACTACTCGCCGACCTGCGGCATTTCTCGAACTATGCGGTCGCCTACTAATGATGGCTGAACCGACCCCGTCCGCGCGGCGGCGCGGGTCACGTCCCACACCCGCGATGGCGGCGGCAACCAGCTGAGGAGCCTCCCGATGCCACGACGCACATTCCTGACCTCGGTTCTCGTCGGCGCAGCGTTTCTGGGCTGCGGCGAGAGCGCCGGGCCCCGGCTGGACGGACCGTCGCCGACCCAGCAACCGCGTTACCTAACCTGGGCCGGCGGTGCGCCGCTCGTGATTCGCGCGGCCGGGACGAGCGTGGCGACGCGCGGGACGGACACTGGCACACGCGGCGGCGACCTGCCCGAGGGGTTCTCGGCCTCGCTGCAACTGAGCGAGTACCAGGTTGGATTCTGGGCGGTGAAGGGCCAGGCGCGCGGCGTACAGGTGGACTATCAAGCCTGCGTCGAACGCGACCTCGAGCAGTGCACCGTCTGGGCCTGGCGGCCCTACCTGCTGTTTGACGTCCCGGCCAACGCGCTGGCGCAGCGGCCGGACGGCAGTGCCATCCCCACGGGGGACTCCGTCTTCATCGCGCTAGCCATCGATCCGTTGAACCTGGTCGTCGATCTCGAGCCGTCCGGCCTGCAATTCGACGCCGTCGACCGGGCTGTACTGCAGATGTACTACACTGGCGCCCAGGGGGATTACGACGGCGATGGTGACTCCGACGCCGTCGACAGCGACATCGAGCAGCAGTGGCTGGGGATGTTCTTTCAGACCACGCCCACGGAGCCATGGGTGACGATGGGCAGCCAGCACTCGTTATCCGGCCGCTGGTTCACGGCCTGGCTGGAGCATTTCTCGGGGTACGCCATCGCGTGGTAGACCCGGCAGGCCACACCCAGGACGCGGATGCCGATGCGACCCCTGCGCCCGGCGCGGTTTCAGAACTTCGCGATGGCCTATTGTCGCGATCACTGTTGAGGATGGACGCATGACGACAGTTACCCTCACCCAGGTCGAGCACGAAGCGGCGTTCCGGCTCGCCGAGGCCGGTCGGCACGCGGAAGTGCTGACCTATCTGCAGCAGTGGCCCACGGAGGTCGTCGAAGAGTCGCCGGCACTCGCGCTGCTGTGCGGCACGGCGCACGCGCGTCTCGGGCGGCATGCCGATGGGCTGCGCTGGGTGGAGCAGGCGCTCAGCGGCGCACGTCGGGAGGGCGACGGCGCGATCGAACGACGGGCGCTGAACGCGCGGGGCGCCATCTCCCTCGTGACCGGTCGCGTGGACGAGGGTGCCGACTACTTCACGCAGGGCCTGCTCGCGGCCAGCCGGGACAACGACCTGGCCGGCATCGGCCGGTGCGCCAGCAACATCGGCGTGATCAACAATCTGCAGGGCCGGCAGGCCGAGGCCGTCTCCTCGTATGCCATGGCGGTTGCCGCCTACGCGAGCGCGGGCATGCACGGTGGAGTGGCCGAGTGTCACCACAACCTCAGCATCACGTATCGCGAACAGGACAACCTGGACCGGGCGCTCGCCGAGGCGTTGCGGGCGGCCGACGCCGCCGAGGCTTCGGGGGACGCCGGCCTGCAGGCCCTCACGCTGCGCGGGCGCGCCGAGGTCCGTGTGGCCCGGCAGGAGCTGGCGGCGGCACGCCGCGAGATCGAGCTGGCGTTGGAGCGGCAGCGGGCCCTCGGCGACCGACTCCAGGAAGCCGAGAGCCTGCGCATCCTGGCCGCCCTGCTGACGGCCGAGGGGCACCACGCCGACGCGGAAGCCACCCTGCGGGACGTGATGGCCCGCGCGGCGGAGATGGAACACCCCCAACTCGTGGCGGAAGCGACGCGCGACCTGGCCTTGTTGCTGCACAAACAGGGGCGAGATCGGGAGGCACGCAACGCGGCTCGCAAAGCCAAGCGGATCTTCGCACAGCTGGGCGCCGTCTACGAGCTGCGCAAGCTGGCGGAGTACGAGTGGGAAGACGAGTTCGCCGCGGAGCTGCGCCAGTCGCTGGCGCCGCTTCACGCTGCCCAGCGGTTGGCGGACGACGGCCACTACGCCGAGCTGGTGCGGTACTTGAGCGTCCGTCCGTACGACGAACTCGAGCGCTCCCCAACGCTGTCGCTGCTACGGGCCGTCGGCCACGCGCGGCTGGGCCAGATGGACGCCGCCCGGCAGTGGGCGCTGATCGCGCTCACCCGCGCACGGGCGCGCGGTGACCGCGCGGTCGAGGTGCGGGCGTTGAACGTGAGCGGTGCCATCGCGCTGGAGATGGGTGGCGTCACCGAAGCCGTCCACTTCTTCGATCGGGCCCGGGAAGAAGCGATGCTGGAAGGTGACCTGGCCACGGTGGGGCGCGCGTCGAACAACCTGGGCGTCATCGCCAACATGCAGGGCGACTACGGCCGGGCGGTCGGGGCATACACGATGGCCATTGCCGCGTATCAGCACGCACGGGCCGAGCGTGGCGTCGCCGAGTCGCAGCATAACCTGGGGATCACGTTCCGGGAGCAGGGCAAGCTCGCCGACGCCCTGCAGGCCGCCGACGAAGCGATTCGCGGTGCCGCCCGGGCAGGCGATGACAGCCTGAAGGCCCAGGCGCTGGCCGGCCGCGCCGAGATCCGGATCGTCCAGGGCGACGCGAGCGTGGCGCGCCAGGAAGCGGAGCGGGCGGCGGATGCGCATCGGACGCTGAACGACCCGGTCCGTGAGGCCGAGGACAAGCGGATTCTCGCCAATGCGATGGGCGCCAGCGGGAGAGTCGACGAGGCGGTGGCGCTGTTGCGTGAGGTGATGGAACTGGCCCGCGTCTATGCCCGGCCGCTGCTGGTCGCGATCACGCAGCGGGACCTGGCCCAGTGCCTGGTCCGCCAGGGAGCGCGCGCCGAGGCCGGAGACATGGCCGAGCAGGCGCGAGCGACGCTGATCCAGCTGGGCGCCAGCGTCGAGGCCCGCAAGCTGGAGCACTTCCTCGGCGGCTCGGCCGCGTGATACTCGGGTGGATCGTCTCAACGGGGCGTGAGGCGATGCGCCCCACCCCCCTCCCCAACCCGACCTCCCGGGCCTAGGCCCGCAGCGCCGCCACCAGATTCCGGCGCCACGCCGCGCGACCGGGCGGGATGCCCGGCCAGCGCCAGCGCAGGTACTGGCTCGGGGGCGCCATTACCTCGCGCATCAGCCGGCTGGGCCGCGCGGCGTCCGCCAGCAGAAACCGCCGCCACGCGAGCGAGCGTGTGACGGTCACGTGCTGGGCGCCGGGGCTGGCCTGTCGTGCAGCGCGGACGAGCCAGTCCTGGAGCCGAAGCTCGCGCAGCGCAGCGCGGTCGCGCCAGTCGCTGGGGCCGAGGCGGACACCACGCAGGGGGTAGCGGCGCAGATCGTCCACCAGCACGCGGCCGACAACGCGCAGCGCGCGTTCCACGCCGAGGGCGCGCGCCAGGTACGACAGCTCCTGGCCGGCCTCTCGGGGGATCGCATCCCACAGCAGGGTGAAGTCGAGCAGGCCGCGCACGTGCAGCATGTCGTGGCGCACCAGGTGGTGCAGCACGACTGCGGCGTGGTACTCGTCGGGCAGCACCGGCAACCCCTGTTCGGTCCGGACGCGCGCCCACACCGTGGGCGGCAGCGCCACCTCCTCATCCGGCAGCAGCGTGCCGAGCGATTCGAGTCCCCAGTGCAGGTCGAGCAGCAGCTCGGTATGGTCGTTCGCGACGCTCGTATCGGTGCGCGCCAGGGTCACCCCGGGCCGACCCGTAGCGGGTCCCCACCTTCTGGCGTCGCCGAGTTGCCCGTACCCGTGGGCGTGCAGCGCCGTGAGCGCGCGGGTGCGATCGGCACGATCGATCAGGAGATCGATGTCGGCGAGATGGCGCTCGTCGATGCGGTAAAACCGCCCGATCAGCGCGATCCCCTTGAAGAAGCAGTGCCGCACGTCCGCGTCGGTGAGGGCGCGGGACAGCTGGCGCGCCTCCTTGCGAAGGCTCGCGCCCTGCTGGAGCCAGGGACTCGGCGGCAGTTCGCCATCATTGCGCACGTGCCGCTCGATCCAGCGGCGCACGCCGAACCGGCCAGCCAGTTCGAGGGCGGGATCCGGGCCGCGCAGCTTGAGTCGCTGCGCGACTTCGCCAAGGACATCGTGGAGGCGCTCGTACACCGCAGTCGGGGACGTCATGCGTCTCGCGTGGTGGGGGTGAATCGGGCCGCGCCCAAAATGCACACTCGGGACCCGGGGCTGTGTGATGGAGGTCACGACCGTACGAACGACCGAACGGCGGAGGGGAAATTGACGACCGCCCCGGCACCCTGCATGTTTGCGGATCTGCCTCCCCCAGCACGAGATGCCGCACCGTCGTGGAGTCCCCTGGCTGCTCCTGCTTGCCGCGCTGAGCTGCAAGAGTGACGACGTGTTGGCGCCCACCGACCTGAACGTGAGTGGCGGCTGGCTGTTCGTCGAGTCGGTCACCAGCGCGGGGGACCGCACCTGCTTCAGGCTCGTGGACCTGACCATCGCCCAGAACGGACCGCGCTTCTCGGCTGCCGGAACCCAGCAGGGTACCTGCACAGGATCCGGAGGCCCCGACACCGCCTTCACCCTGCCGGTCGCTCTGCTCGACGGCACCATCGACGGCACCAGCATCCGGTTCGTGGTGGACCAGTGCCCGTATGAGGGCACCGCGTACGGAGCAGCCCCCGACAGCATGGCCGGGACCAGCACGTGCCTGTTCCGGAGCGGCGAGACCGGCTTCGATTGGCAGGGCCGCTGGAAGCTGTCGCGCGAGGACATCCAGCCGCCCACCGTCACCGGCAACACCTTCGGCGGAGCGCAAGGCGCCGTAGCGGACCTGGAGACCGGGGACGACACGTTGTACGTGCGGATCCGCGCGGAGGACAACCGCGCCCTCAGCACGATGGGCTACGAGCTGCGCGACAGCACGCGCGGGCAGGTCGTGCGCCGCGATTCGGTCCTGATCTCCGGCAAAGTGGCGGAGGATACGCTGTCCTTCGCGCTGCCGCTCAACCTGCTTCTCCCCGCGCCGGACGGCACCTCGTTCCAGGCGCGGCTGTTCGCCCGGGACTCCGCGGGTCATTTCACGACGGAACCGCTCGCGCCGGTGCTCGTGCGGCCGGCGACCCCGCCCCAGGCCACCGGGACACTCACCGGCGCCACCCGCGACAGCGCCGGGGCGCTGCGAGACACGCTGCGGATCGCCCTGACGGCGTCGAGCCTCCGCCCCCTGACGTGGTTTGGGTATCGGATCACGTCGTTCGTGAGTCAGGGAGACTCCGTCGCCACCACCGACACGGCGGGCACCGCCGAGTTCACCATCCCGGTCCCGTTCGCGTGGAAGGGACTGCTGCTCACGTTCGAGGTCTTCACCCGCGACCGCCTCGGCCTCGAGGATCGGCGCGCGCTGGGACAGGTGCGCGTGGTGATCTTCCCCAGCCGCCCCACGATGACGTTCCGCGTGGGACAGGGCGTGAGCGACGTGGTCTACGACGCCGGGCGCGACCGCGTGTATTTCACGACGGCGGTGGACTCCGGGCCGATGACCGGCGCGCCGGAGGTGCGAATCGTTCAGCGCTCGCCGGCCGGGTTCCTGCCGGGGATCCTGCTGCCGGCATTCTCCGACGGCCTCGACCTGTCACCGGGCGGCGACTCGCTGCTCGTCACCCAGTACAACACGCGCCTGACGGTCATCGACCTCACCACCGGATCGTTGGACAGCACGGCGCCGATCTCCTTCACACCGTCGAACGGCCGGTACCCGTTCCGCGTCCGGGCGATGGCGAACGCCAAGGCGATGGTGAGCATCGCCAGTGCCTCCTGGGGGGACGGCAGCCCGGGACAGCTCGTCGAGTACGATCTCCCCACCGACGCGCAGACGCTGCGCACCGACGTGGGGACGGCCGGGGCGATCGGCCTCACGCCGCTGCTCGGCCGCTCCGCCGACCGGCAGCGGCTGCTGGTGTATTCGGCACACCCGACGACGAGCGCCGGCCAACTCTACCGTGCGGGCACCAATCAGTTCGATCCCGCAGTGGCGCTCGCGGCGTTCCCTTCCGGCGGCGCCGGCGTCTCGGGCGACCGGACGGGGAGCCGCTGGCTCGTCGGCAACCAGCTCCTGAGCGGGGATCTGACGTCGCTGGGCCTGCTCGGGTCCACGGACCCGCTGCCGGTGGCGTCCGCACTCGCGGACGATGGCGCGTTCGCCTACGTGGCCGTGCCGGAAGGCGTGGCCAAGTTCCGCACGGCCGACCGGGTCGAGGTGGAGCGCATCCTCCTGCCCGATCCACCCTACCGGCTCGTGGTCACGCCGGACGGCACGACGCTCATCGCGATCGGGTCGCCGGGGCTGCAGATGGTGGACCTGCGCTAGCAGCCGCGGCGAGACCGGGGAGGGCGGTCATGCCTCCGGCGTGATCGTCTTCACTCGCTGCTGATCGTCCGCCAGCACCACCATGCCCAGTCCCTCCGGACGCACCACCAGCGCGACCCGCGCGGTGCCGTCTGCCGCGGACAGCTGGATCTGGGGCATCTCGTTCCAGGCGAGTCCGACGATCACGCGGGTCTGGCCCGCAGCATCGAGCAGTGCCAGCGACGGCAGACCTGACTCGTCCTCGCAGGCCAGCACGGCCCGACGCCGGCCCTGCCGGTCCATGAGTTCCAGGCGTTCGGTGCGGACGACCTTCTCTTCCATGGTGGGGACCTCCTCGACACGGGAACGAGGCAGCGACGGGATCGGCACCAACGGACCTGCCAGGGAAACGTACTAGCCGACCGCGCTGCTGCGCGCTACATGTGGAACATGGAGCCGTTCCCGCACGCCTGTCCCTACGTGGTGGGCTACGAAACGGAACCCGCGGGGAGCGACGTCGCCGACCCGCGGATCCGCTGCGGACAGCCGGCGACCGTGCAACTGGACGACGGCGCGCGGCTGTGCGCAACGCACGCTCGGCTCGCGCGCGCTGAGCGCGACCAGCAGGACGGTGGCTGAGCGGCGCCCGGCGGGCCCGCCCTGCGTGGCTGAGTACGCCGAGCCAGCGAAACGGACGGACTGGGGGGTGAGTCGAAGGATCGACCGATCGAAGAAGCAAGAGACAGACCAGCGATCGTTCGATCAATCGATTCGTCGATCACTCGACCCCCTCTTGCCATCACCCCCCTCGTCCACAAGGTTCCCGCCATGGAATTCCTCACCTTCCTCCTCATTCTCTGGGCCGCCTGGCTCGTGTGGCGGCGGCCCGAGCGCGAGCGGCTCGCGTTCGGTCTGCTCGTGGCAAGCAGCCTGCTGATGGCGCTGCTGTTTCTGATCGGCACGCACACGTCGTTCGTGCCGGGCGTGAACCTGTGACGGCCCTGGCCCCAGACCGGTTGCGCACCGCCCTCGCATGGGTCGTGATCGCGCTGATCGCGATCCCGGTGGGTGGGGCGGTGGTGCTGTGGGTGGCGCACGGCGACACGCCGTGCATCCTCTGCTGGTCGCAACGGACCTCGATGATCCTGATCGCGCTGGTCGGGCTGTTCGTGCTGCGCTACGGCCCGCGGCCCCGCTATCTCGGCATGGCCGTCCTGCTCGGGACCTGGGGCGTGTTCATGGCATTGCGGCACTCGGCCCTCCACCTGGCACGCGACGTCGGCCAGGGCTTCGCGGCCCCCATCTTCGGTGTCCACACGCACGTGTGGTCATGGTTCATCCACTGGATCGTCCTCGCCGTGATCGGCGTGCTGCTACTGCTCATGCGGGGAGGGTTCGGGGAGTGGGGAACGAGGAACACCGGTCGCACGGGCCGGATCGCGTTTGCGCTGTTCGTGGTCGTGGTCGGGGCGAACGCGCTCCAGGCGATCGTCACGACCGGACCGCCGCCGTTCATCGGCCAGGCCGATCCGGTGCGCTTCTCGCTCAACCCGCGGCACTGGGTGTGGATGATGGAGGAGCTGGAGGGCCGCGTTTCGCTGCGCGGATCGTGGACCATCCCGCAGCCGAACCCGGAGGCCGCGGATCCCGACCCCACACACGGGCCCCTCGCACCGCTGCCGTCATTGCCCGTGCTGGCGTGGGAACGGATCGGCCTGCCTTTGACCGGGAAACTCACCGACCTCTCTCGCGACCCGGCGTCCGGCCGGTTTCTCGCCGTCACCGATCGCTACGGCATGTACGTGCTGGACAGTACGTTGTCGCGCGTCCAGCACCGCGTGGTGCTGGACCCCGGATACAGCATCGACCTGTCACCGCTCGCCGGTGCCGCCTTCCTGACCGGCGATACGCTGGCGCTCCTGGCGACCAACAAGAGCTACGTGTTGCTGCGGCCCGACCCCCAGGCCGATCCCGACCGCGAGTGGCGGCACTTTCTGGAGACGGACGGCGGCATCACGGAGCTGCGCCGCTCCCGGTTCGCCACGGTGCGCGCCCGGCAGATGTACGTGCTGTCACTGGCATTCGACGCAGCGGCGGACGAGTTGATTGCGGTGGCCGTGCCGAGCCCCCGGCACCGACGGCTGGTGGTGTCCCGGTTTGCGGGGGGGGACCTGTTGTTGGCCTCCGAGTTCGAGCCACGCCTCGGCGCGGGTCTCAGCCCAATCGGTCCGGAGCGGTCGGCGGCGGAGTACGTGGTGACCGGCGCCGTGGTGGCCGACGGGCTGCTCTACGCGATGAGCGCAGCGTACTCCACGCTGCTGGTGATCGATCTCCAGAACACCACGGTGCGCGGCGCCTACGCCGTGCCGGGCCTCCTGCATCCCACGGGGCTCGCGGCCCGCGGCGCCCAGCTGCTGGTGGCGCAGGCGGATGGACGGGTGGCGGTGGTGGAGCGGCCGGTGCGGTAGCCGCCGCTCCACCGCGACGCTACGGCTGCTGCCCCGCCTCGCCCAACTGGCTCCAGAGATAGGCGTACGTGAGCGCCAGCATCCGGGCCCGCTGCTGGGGGGTCACCCCGGCACCGTGGCCGCCCTCCGTGTTCTCGTAGTAGAGCACGTCGTGTCCCTGTGCCAGCATCCGCGCCGCCATCTTCCGCGCGTGCCCCGGATGTACCCGGTCGTCGCGCGTCGTCGTGGTAAACAGGGGCCGCGGATAGTCCCGGTCCGCACGCACGTTCTGGTACGGCGAGTAGCGGGAGATATAGGCCCACTCCTCCGGGATGTCGGGATTGCCGTACTCCGCCATCCAGCTCGCGCCCGCCAGCAGCTTGTTGTACCGCCGCATGTCCAGGAGCGGCACGTTCACGACGACCGCGCCGAACAGCTCCGGCCGCTGAGTCATCGCGACACCCGTGAGCAGCCCGCCGTT
>Ga0224512_10002367_pt1 | contig 17342 bp, 14 predicted proteins | sample SF_May12_sed_USG_4_FD_169103 | JGI IMG/M metagenome (GOLD analysis project Ga0224512, IMG submission 169103) | Sediment microbial communities from San Francisco Bay, California, United States - SF_May12_sed_USGS_13 | ecosystem: Environmental > Aquatic > Marine > Sediment | place: USA... | reverse complement strand
TTGTTCTGGCGCCATCGGAAAAATATAGCCAACCTGCTCAACGGCACCGAGAAGAAGATCCGGCTGAGCTCGGACAAGGAACTGAATTCGTGAAGGGTGAAGGGTGAAGGGTGAAGGGTGAAGGGTGAAGGGTGAAGGGTGAAGGGTGAAGGGCAAGATTGTCGTCTATCCACCTCACCTCTGACTTCTTACTTATCACGCATTGTTACTTTCCGCGTGCTTCCGTGGGTTCCTTGGCCATTCCTATGATGCGCACGATGCACCCTTAACAATCGCGCCTGTGAGGCACTCCTCCTACAAATCCCTTCTTAACGTTTCACGCTTCACGTCTGACGTTTTCTTTCCGTGTAATTCCGCGTGTTTCCGTGGCGGTTATTAAGATTTTTTTGAATTTATCTTTCTGTGGGTTCCGTGGATTCCGTGGCTATTCAGTATGTGCACCGGCGCCCTAACCTTATCGCGCCTGCGAGGCGCTTCTACAAATCTCTATTAACATCTACGTATCCGCCGGCGCCAGTTCCTCCAGTGACCAGCGCGGCATTGCCTTGACGCTGAGCGGCTCGCTCTGGCCGGCCTGCAGGCGCCGGTAGCCGGCATAGGCAATCATGGCCCCGTTATCGGTACAAAATTCGGGCCGCGGGTAGTAGACGCGCCCGCCTTCCTGCTCCATCAGCCTGGCAAGACGTTCCCGTAACGCGCGGTTGGCGCCGACACCCCCGGCGACCACCAGGGACATGATGCCAGTCTGCGCCACGGCCCGGCGGCACTTGATCGCCATGGTATCGACCACCGCCTCCTCGAAGGCGCGCGCGATATCCGCACGGTCCTGGTCGGTTTGCGCGGACGCCCGCCAGGTATTCAGGGCAAAGGTCTTGAGTCCGCTGAAGCTGAAATCCAGGCCGGGGCGGTCGGTCATCGGGCGCGGGAAACTGAACCGCCCGGGATCGCCCTCAAGCGCCAGTTTCGCCAGCGCCGGGCCACCCGGATAGGACAGTCCCAGTAGTTTGGCGGTCTTGTCAAAGGCCTCGCCGACGGCGTCGTCGATGGAATCGCCGAGCACCTGGTAGCGCCCCACTCCCTCGACCTCGACCAGCATGCTGTGTCCGCCTGAGACCAGCAGGGCGAGAAACGGAAATCCGGGCGACTCCGGTTCCAGCATCGGCGCCAGCAGATGGCCCTCCATGTGATGGACGGCGATTGCCGGCACACCCCAGGACCAGGCCAGGCCACGCCCGGTCATCGCACCGACCAGCAGGGCACCGACCAGGCCCGGACCGGCGGTATAGGCCACGCCGTCGATCCGACGGTTGTCCACACCCACCTCATCCAGAACTTTATCTATCAGCGGCAATAACTTGCGCACGTGATCCCGGGATGCCAGTTCGGGTACCACACCGCCGTAGCGGGCATGCAACTGGACCTGGCTGTACAACGCATGGGCCATGAGGCCGCTTTCCCCGTCATAGAGGGCCACCCCGGTTTCGTCACATGAAGTCTCGATGCCAAGTACGCGCATGCAGGGATTATCTACGCCAGCTCTTGTTACACAAGGTAATTTTTGCCTTTTCTACCCGACCTGTATACAATTCGCAGCCCTCGCTCTAACGAGCTGATTAACTTTTTGGAATTTGTATGCCTAATGTACGTGTAAAAGATAACGAGCCATTTGAAATCGCCATACGCCGCTTCAAGCGCGCCTGCGAAAAGGCCGGCATCCTTGCCGAGGTCCGTCGTCGCGAGTTCTACGAAAAACCCACACAGGAACGCAAGCGCAAGCAGGCCGCAGCCGTCAAACGCACCCAGAAAAAGCTTGCCCGCGAAGTCGCACGCCGCATTCGTCTCTACTGATTCAGCCAGTTCCCCCGCATGCCCCTGAAGGACCGCATCCAGCAGGATATGAAGGACTCCATGCGCGGCGGGAACAAATCGCGCCTGGCGGTGATCCGCCTGATCCTGGCCGCGATCCAGCAAAAAGAGGTCGACGAACGCATCGAGCTTGATGATACCCAGATCACGGCCGTCCTCGACAAGATGACCAAGCAGCGACGCGAGTCCATCAGCCAGTTTGAAAAGGCCGGCCGCAATGACCTGGTGGACCAAGAGACCGCCGAACTGCAGATTATCCAGGAATTCCTCCCCGAACAGCTTGGCGAAGCTGAAATCAATGCCCTCATCGAGGCCGCCATGGCGCAGACCGGCGCCTCGAGCATCAAGGACATGGGCAAGGTCATGGGCCAGCTGAAACCCAAGCTGCAGGGACGTGCCGACATGGGTGCCGTGAGCGCCCTGATCAAGGCCCGCCTGGGCTAGTCAGTCCCAAGCAAACACGTTTCACCGCAGAGATGCAGAGAACGCAGAGAATGCGTTTTCTGGAAGTCATTGTTATCTCTCTTCAGGAGATCACCCCCCGACGGTCGCCCATTGCGTGCGCATGTCAATTAACATAACATACTGTATTTTAGTATTATTTATAATTTATTAGACATTACCCTATATTTATATAGAATTATAATTATGGTTTCTCTGCGTCCTCTGCGTCTCTGCGGTGAATATTATCCCCAACCTTTCCATCAGCCTGCTTCCCTTTTACTCTAACCCGCATGCCCGGCCGCATCCCCCAAGCGTTCATAGACGAATTGCTGACCCGCGTTGACATTGTCGATGTCATCGATGCGCGCGTGCCGCTTAAGAAGGCCGGCCGCGAGTACAAGGCCTGCTGCCCATTCCATAACGAAAAGACCCCCTCCTTCACCGTGAGCCAGGTCAAGCAGTTCTACCACTGCTTCGGCTGTGGCGCGCATGGCACCGCCATCAGTTTCCTGATGGAATATGAACACATGGAATTCCCGGAGGCCGTGGAAGACCTGGCCCACCTGGCCGGACTGGAGGTCCCGCGCGAGGCCGGCAGTGACACGACTCCACAGACCACAACCCAGCCCCTCTACGATCTGCTGGAGGCCGCTGCCAGGTTTTACCGGCAGCAGCTGCGCACTCATCCTGAGGCAAGCCGCGCCGTGGACTACCTCAAGGCCCGCGGCCTGACCGGGGAGGTCAGCGCACGCTTTGGTATCGGCTTTGCCCCGCCCGGGTGGGACAACCTCACCAAGGCCCTGGGCAAGGACAAGACCGCACTCGCCAGCCTGGTGGAAACGGGCCTGGTTATCGAGCGCAATGACGGCAGCGGCGTATATGACCGCTTCCGCGACCGAATACAGTTTCCCATCCATGACCGGCGTGGTCGCACGGTGGGCTTCGGTGGCCGGGTGTTGGGCGATGACACGCCGAAATACCTCAACAGCCCCGAATCGTCGGTTTTCCACAAGGGCCGGGAACTCTACGGCCTGTTCGAGGCCCGCAAGGCAGTGCGCAAGCTGGAGCGCATCCTGGTCGTGGAGGGTTACATGGATGTCTTGGCCCTGGCCCAGTTCGACATCAATTACGCGGTGGCGACACTGGGCACGGCCACCACCCCGGATCACCTGGAGCACCTTTACCGCACCGTGCCCGAGGTGGTGTTCTGCTTCGATGGCGATCGCGCGGGACGCGCCGCCGCCTGGCGGGCGCTGGAAAATGCCCTGCCGGTCCTGCGTGACGGGCGAGAGGCGCGTTTCCTGTTCCTGCCCGAGGGCGAAGACCCGGACACCCAGGTGCGCAAAATAGGCAAGCAGGCCTTAGAACAGCGGATCGCGGAGGCGGTCCCGCTGTCGGATTTCCTGTTCGACCACCTTGCCAGTCAGTTGGACACCAGCAGCATCGATGGCCGGGCACGCCTGGTTGACCAGGCCCGCCCGCTACTGTCCCGCCTCCCGGACAGCATCTTTCGCCAGATGATGATCGAGCGGCTGGCCGAAATTGCCCACACCGATCCCGTGCGCCTGTCAAAGCGGCTCGAACCCGCTCACGAATCGCGGCCGCCAGCCGATACCCTCCCGTCAGCGCCAGCCCGCCAGGGGAAATCACCGGTACGGGAAGCCATAGCCCTGTTGCTGTATCAGCCAGCACTGGCAGGGGCGATCGATGAACTCCCGTTCCAGGCACAAGATAGTGTGCCCGGCGTTGCGTTGCTGACTGAATTGCTGGAACTGTTACAGCACCGCCCCGGTCTGAATACTGGTGCGATCCTGGAGCACTGGCGCGGCAAGGAGGAGGCACGCCACCTCAACAAGCTGGCGCACTGGAAGCCGCTGGCCGAGGACCTGGATCTGGCCGCCGAGCTGCGCGGCCTGCTCGAGCAGATCGCTCAGCAGATGACCGAGCGCCGGATCAGCCAGTTGCTGGAAAACGAACACCAGAGACCCCTGGATGACGAGGAAAAACATGAACTTAAAAAACTTCTCATGGCGCGAAGGGCGGGGTCATAACGCGCCACTATCGACTGAAGTATGACTTGTTTTTCTCTTGGCCAGATACTATTTATTAGATTATACTAATCGATTAATTTTTCCCCTTTCCAGGAGAAAATCGACAGGCATCCTGTATGCCAGTGGACAGGTATGGACAAAGATAAACAATCACGACTAAAGCTACTCATTGAAAAAGGCAAGGAGCAGGGCTTCCTGACCTATGCCGAGGTTAATGATCACCTCCCGGAAGATATCGTCGATCCGCAGCAGATCGAGGACATCATCGCGATGATCAATGACATGGGTATCTTGGTGCATGAAGTGGCGCCGGATGCCGACTCGCTGGTACTAACCAGCACCAAGGACACCGCCGATGAGGATGCCGTGGAAGAGGCTGCGGCGACCCTGGTGACAGTCGACAGTGAATTCGGCCGAACCACTGACCCGGTGCGCATGTACATGCGTGAGATGGGCACGGTCGAACTGCTCACCCGTGAAGGCGAAATCGTCATCGCCAAGCGTATCGAGGACGGTCTGGGCCAGGTCCTGACTGCGCTCTGGTCCTACCCCGAGTCCACCGCAACCCTGCTGCGCGGTTTCGAGCGCGTCGAGGCAGGTGACATGCGCCTCAATGATCTCATCAGCGGATTTATCGATCCTGATGCCATTGATGAAGCCGACCAGCCCGTGCTGGCTGCTGCCAACGACTCGGGGGACGACGACGAGGAAACACCGGCCGTCATTGATACCGGCCCCGATCCCGATGAGGCGCGCAAGGTATTCGGTGAAATGGCCAAGATCTATGGCCAGTTCCAGAAGGCGGTAGAGAAAGGCGGCAACAACAAGGTGCGCGTGGAAAAACTTCACAAGCAACTGAGTGATCAGTTCGCAACGCTCAAACTGGTACCGCGTATTGTCGAGATCCTGACTGCTAACCTGCGCCGCACCATTGGCCGCATTCGCACCTACGAACGGGCCATCATGGATATTTGCGTCACCAAGGCCGGTATGCCGCGCAAGGATTTCATCACCTCCTTTCCGAGCAATGAGTCCGACCCCAAGTGGGTAGATAACCAAATTAATGCCGGTCATAAATACTCGGCGCAACTGGCCCAGTACCGCGATGAAATCCTGCGCGCCCAGAACAGGCTGATCGCCATCCAGGCGGTAGCACACCTGTCGATCGCCGAGATCAAGGACATCAACCGGCGCATGTCGATCGGCGAGGCCAAGGCACGCCGCGCCAAGAAGGAAATGGTCGAGGCCAACCTGCGCCTGGTGATTTCAATTGCGAAGAAGTACACCAACCGCGGCCTGCAGTTCCTGGACCTGATTCAGGAGGGCAATATTGGCCTGATGAAGGCCGTCGACAAATTTGAATACCGGCGCGGCTACAAGTTCTCGACCTACGCGACCTGGTGGATACGCCAGGCCATTACCCGTTCGATTGCCGACCAGGCACGCACCATCCGTATCCCGGTGCACATGATCGAAACCATCAACAAGCTCAACCGCATTTCCCGGCAGATGCTGCAGGAGATCGGGCGGGAGCCTACACCGGAAGAACTGGCTGAACGAATGGAGATGCCTGAGGACAAGGTCCGCAAGGTGCTCAAGATCGCCAAGGAGCCGATCTCCATGGAGACTCCGATCGGTGACGATGAGGACTCGCATCTGGGCGACTTCATCGAGGACATCAACATCGCCTCGCCAATCGACTCCGCCTCGATGGAGGGACTCAAGGAGGCCACCCAGGGTGTACTCTCAGGCCTGACGCCGCGCGAGGCCAAGGTCCTGCGTATGCGCTTTGGTATCGACATGAACACCGACCACACGCTGGAAGAGGTCGGCAAGCAATTCGATGTCACCCGTGAGCGCATCCGGCAGATCGAGGCCAAGGCACTGCGCAAGCTGCGCCACCCGACCCGCTCAGAACCGTTGCGCAGTTTCCTGGAAGTCGAATAAGACCGCAGCAACCATTCGTTTGACGCTGTAGACGCGGTTGGCCACTCGCGGCCGCGCCATTATACTTCTGTGCTGGTTTTACGCGGGCCTGTAGCTCAGTTGGTCAGAGCAGGGGACTCATAATCCCTTGGTCCCAGGTTCGAGTCCTGGCGGGCCCACCACTTCCCATAAAATTCATGACGTTATGGCGCTGAGGCCGGGGGATTTTAGTCCCTTGGTGTCATCCATAGCGGGTACAAAGAAACCGCATGGAAACAGTGCAGACGCCCGATCGGGTTGACTCAACCGAACTGTGGTCTGCCCCGCTTTTCCGTAGCTGAGAGAAATCCTAGGGTAGTTCCCGGCCGGATGCCAGCCTGATGCCAATCGGCCCACGCGGAAGATAGAAATCAAGCTGCTGCTCATCCCGTTGCACACGCACCAGTACCAGTGCGCCGGCGCCACCACCTTGGGTGACCAGTTCGTTCAGTTCCTGACCGGTGAACACCCGCTGGCCGTCATACTCATATACCCGGTCGTTGGCTTGCAGGCCATACTGCTCAGCAGATGAATTCTGCATGATGTCGCGAACCACTACACGGTTGGCCTGCCCGAGTGCATAGAGCATGCGGTCGTAGGCATTATCCCCGATCTCCGAACGCAACTCCCGGTACGCATTCTGTGCCTGACGCTGTTCCTTTCTGTAGCGTGCAGTGTTGAGCCATCCCTCTCGGCTGGCGCGGTCCTTAATGTACAACTGCTTCAGGTCGTACTCGTCGAGACGCGATTGGATAAAGGCCGCCTGCTCGGTCGGGATGCCGGTCGCGATCAGGGCTTCAACGCTGGTGTGGAAGGTCTGTACCGGTGCAGGATGTTCTGATTCCTCAATTGTTTCTGTTGTCGGTATCCCGGTTCCGACATCCGGAAACGTCCCGAGCTTCCCGATCACCGCCTCCAACGCCGCGACTCGTTCAGCCAGCCATACCCTCTCCTGCTCGGCTTGCGCGAGCCGCTGCTGCAGTCGGATTATCGTGTCATTCGGGTAGTCTTTACGCTGGTGGGCAATCTCCGGTGGAGCCGATGGTGCATTGACATTCGGATCACCCTGGTCGATTTCAGCGCCGCTCAAAAGATAGTACCCGGCGAGAACACCTAGACACAGCACCACAATCAGAAGAATCTTTGCCCGCATAATAGGAAAGAGACCACAGTTTTCATTGTTAATTCGATTATAGAAATCCGACGGAATTTGTCACACATACTGGTTGTTATAATAAAGGAGGCCGTTCGCACCAAATTCCGAGGACTGTCCTCGCGGCGGCAGGACGACTCAGTTGCCCGAGCAGGCCGTCTTATCTGACGTCATCAGGTTCCGGTCCTGGCGGGCCCACCACTTCCCATAAAATTCATGGCGTTATGGCGTTGAGGCCAAGGGATTTTAGTCCCTTGGTCCCGGCCGTGGGTGGTGATATTGGTAGCAGTATTTATCTCTATATGACCTAGTCACTATCATCCATGATCTCGCTAAGCACAGATTGATTTAGGCATGCTTCCCCTGCTGGAGAGCTCTGGAATCGGCTATGCGCCGAGCACAGCCAACTCATCCCTAAAGGCAAGCTGAAGCGGCTTTACCACACCGTTGAGGGTGCGCTGTACATGCTGCACGGGTAACGGCAATCGCTTTTACTCAGGATCAAATCGACAGTATCGCCGGTCCAATCACCGCACAGCCCAGCTCCCGTCAGGCTGTCGGCAAGCATGGCCATATACCTGTTCTCTGCGTCCGCCGATTGATGCGCGCATGATGTATTCACGGCAATAACGACCATCCTGATGACGGTAAGTCTTTACTGGGGTAACGACATAGCTTGTTTCCCCGTCAGGGTCGTGCCAGTTTACGGATGCACGATCTGGTGCATGTTCGAGCGCCTGACCGGTACACTGCTGGTCGTTGTTGTCCATGTGCCGACCGATCGAGCGGCCAACAATGACGCCGAGGACGGTGCCAGCGATCGTTGCCGCAGTGCGGCCCGAGCCTTTTCCGATCTTCGAACCGGTAACACCACCGATCACTCCGCCCAAAACGACACCCAATCTCTCACGGTCACAGCGCCCATCACGGATGTATTCATTTACATAATCATGGCTATGCCACGGTAGGATCGGAGGATAGTCATAATAATCCTTATGCTTGTTACGGTAACCATGTGCCGGTGCCCAAGGTGGCGGTTTTGCAATTACGGGGGCAGCGATGGATAGTAAAATCAACGTTGCCAGTACCGGCCTTAATATTCGGAGCAGTCTCAGAGACATATTTTTTCTCCACATAATGTGTTGATTCAATTCAATCAATAATATAACACCGGTTATCGGTGTGGCTGGTATCTGTCTGCGTTCTGAACAAGGGAAGCCAAGGCAGTCAACGAACGGCAAGGCAGGGAAGCATTTGCTGGTGATGATGCGGCTGATATCCCTCCGCAACTTCAGTCCCCTATCGATGCATCTATTAATACTCCTCACCCGCGCTTGGGGATTAATAGTCACCTGGTGCGGGGCATGGATGGCCGGTAGTTATCTATCAGCGCCCCGCGGTGTCCCATCCGGGTTAAGTCCGCAATCTACCCTCGTTACATCAACTCCATTCATGATCCTGATCGAGATGCGATCCTCAGCTACTTGATCAATTCCCTCGTACTGGGTGCCAGGAGGAAGTGAGGCACGGTGACTCTCAAAGCATTCGAGTCCCAACATAGGATCGACATCAGAGGCCGCTTGCCGTTGATCACAGGCGGAAAGAAGTGCCCCGAGGGCGAGGTAACCGATCGCGGTGAATATTCGCATGCACGGGGCTCCTGTCAATTATGGCTTCAGTGTACCGGATACGGCCATCTTCTCGCCATCGGGCGGACGTCCGCTTTCGGGGGCTAGGCGGTCGTCCGTCCGGTGAGGCACGATTGCATGATGGAGGTATGGGTTACTTCCGGGTTCGGCCACAAAAAGACATTCCCCGAGCTTCAGTGAAGGTCAGGAATGCCAAGCAACTCCGGACGTTCCCGTCCTGCTATCGTACTTCGCCTGTTAGGCCAGAATCGGGCAGTCCCATCCTGTCTTAGGACACTCCAGATCTGCGCTGTTTGCAAAATTCTTCCAGTAAAGTGGGGGGCTGGTTCCCCATTATTGCTCTCAACGTTCGATGTCACCACCTGAGTGATGGCTGGAAGCAGGCGATAACCAGCGCCCCAGCAGGACACCATCCTCGCCAATCCAGGAAGCGAAAATTTCTCCTTGATCAGCGAAAGCCAGTGAGCGCTCGGAATAAGGATTAGTCTTTGATGACCAAAGCCCCCACGAACGCTGACAGCTCCCCAGATTGATCGGGGCTGACCAGCCGTTGCCCTTGTCAGTGAGATAACCAATGGCACAGGGCGGATTGGCGTCCCAGGGCCAGTTGCCTGTCCCTCCCACTTTAGCGATGAGCAAGACGTGTAACTTGCCGTGTGGGTCGACCCTGGCATATGCCTCAGGATAGCGGACCCAGTAGAATCCTTGAGGTACATCATCGCCAGCCACTACGTCGAAACGATTAAGCCAAAGACCGTTACGCATGGAAATGGTCAACCAGGTACTGTCCAGGCCACGTGGAAAGTCGCCTGGATAATTGAACATCACTTTGCGTTCGCCATCATCAAGCCGCACTCTTTCTCCCCACATCAGTCCGCGAATCTCTCCGCTACGCGAATCGAAGGAAAACTGCTGAGTCAACGGGCGCAATTGGAACCACGCCTCCGGATTATCGACAAGGGGAAGATCCCTGCTCTGCAAGAATGGCATCTTTGCGGGGGGCGCACCGTTGATCATCAGCAGGTCTCCCGTTGCGGAAGCGGAATGTACCCCAGCGGCTGTGCGCGCAGATTGTTCGACCAACTGGTCGACAGATGCCTGCGCGAAGCGCATGTTTGAAGGCTGGCCTAGTGCAAACGCGCCTGCAGCCCCGGGGCCGCCGCCAAAAAACCAAAATCCGCCTCCACGCGATCCGAAATAGAGGAGATGGATCTTGCCCGCAGTATCGATGCCGGCCAGAAAATCCGGGTCTATGTCGAACGACTCACCCGGATCAACGACCGCTCGGATGACCCAGTCTCCTTTGGTCTCCTCGGCCAAAACCAGTTTGTCAGGGTATTTTTCCGTCGACGACCATATGGGAAGGACAATTAGAAATCCGATGGTCGTATCTGATCTTGTGGGCGATCCGATTTCTTCACCCTTGACGATGAAGGCGCAGTACAGCCTTTCTTTAAAGGCGAGGAACCGGGTGCAGCGACTGTTCTCGACCTGTTGCCAGGATGCCCCCGAACCCCGTTGAACATACTGCACACCGTTGACGGCAACTCGCAAGGTGCCCTTCGGATGTTCAATGGCATCAATGGAAAGCCGCTCGGACTGCTTACCCTTCGAATCGGTCATCCCCACTGCTAATCCGATCGACTGGCGATTGACAACCTGGCTGGCAGATGCTGCGATGTGATGGATATTACCGTGTTCGTTCAGAACGAAGACATGGGCATACCCATCACTGCCAATGAGGCTGGTAACAGCTTTGGCGGGTTGTTCCTGCAGGGCAATTTCCGGCCCCAAATCGAGTTCTGGCGGTACCCGACTTCCGAACCCCGGCACCATATCGCTTGGCTTAACCGCGGCGCAGCCAGCAAGTAGCGCGACCAGAATCACTAGCATCCGCGCATGGCACATCGTTGCCTCCAGTTTAAGGGCATGAGAGCGATTGATGACCGAATCGGCCAGATCAAATAATCGTCAGCGACCGTCTGTAACAGCTCCTATGCAGAAGGACCAAGCGTCTGAATAACGGACCAACGATCTAATAACCGATTAATAATAAGACGAATTGAAACGATCACATTGACACACGTCAAACCTTCGTCGGGTGCGGGCTGAGTGTCTCCTACGGGTCAAAAGTCTCCGACCAGAGTTCGGCCCGGGAACGACTGCTTACAACATGAGACCTTCCCCGTTACTGGCCTGAATATCCGTGCGTACTGAAAGCATACGTTCATGCGTGTTTCGTGATCAGTACCTCATTAACCTGTTTCATTCCTTGGCATAAGCGGCCCAGCTTTGCTGGGTCCGACTGCATGCGCTTATTAGGCCCGAACCAAAGTCCCTCACCATTTAAGAAGCTGATTAGAGTCAGGTTGGTCCTTGAACCCTCGAAGAAACTTCCAATACTGAGAATATTCCGATGCCTTCAAATGCTGTTCGCGGAGCCTTGTCATTGTCTCCCGTTGGATCAGCACATCAGCAACACCAACTATATTTTTTAACCTGGGAGGCATTTTGCCGTATTCGATAGAATACTGCACCTCAACAAAATCCCATTCGATACTTAACTCACTCTTGGCAAGTGCGGCAAGCACCATTGCTGCGCCGTCCATTTCTGATCCTAGATCTCGAGTGTATTTGCTTGGGTCTCCTGGAGCCCTGACTTCAATCTTCAAACCATGCCCGAAGGATGGGCTCCAATATGTCATTGCATGGACATCTCGTATCGAATGGAGGATTGAATCACCCAGCACCCATTCTACTTTAGGGCTCATAAAATGTGGATTTGATGAGCATCCGATGATCAACACCGTAAAACTAAACGCGAATAATAGTCTGACCTTCATATATGCAGGCCTACAGTGTAATAGACGGAATCCGCACTATCACGAATAGTTCCGACGCGGCCTATTGTGTCATTTAACAGTAATATGCCGAAACATATCGTTCATGTGGGGCTGCCTGTGTCCCCATCACGGCTAGTTGGCAGCTGATAGTGATCTGAATCTGAAGGTCCGAGTACAGTACAGATTTGCCGTTCCCTATCCGTGGAAACTCAGCGAGCACTGAACTGTTGAAGGTGTACTACCGGCCATGAAAAGACCTTCCTCTGTTTCCAGGGAAGTTCAGTAGTGCCGCATGACCGGACGTTCCCACCCTGCGATCCTTACTCACGCTGTCGGCCAGAAAAAGTCCTTCCATGTAAATTGGGAAGGTCTCAAACACTGCATTCAGACATTCGGTGCCTCAGGCTTTTTATCGGATGATGTAATGAATAAAGTTACAATGATATAGAAGTTATAACAAATATCGATGAAGTTAGTATTTACAGAAGACCCGATTGTATTATTGATTAGGAATGTTACTCTGCTGAGATGCAAACCGGAATCCAATCTGATGGCGGACTACTACCAAATGCATTTGTGGCTGTCACATAATATCTATAGACGGCTACCGTGTTTCCAAAACCTGTATTGACAGTCCAATCCGAATAATTCGCTACTGCGCTAGAACCAACAACCTCCCAAGGGTCTGCAATATGCCATGGCAAACCACTACAATCGCCCGGATTGGGCAATGTTGCATGCCCCAACCACGACCGGTGAATGTTGTAGCTATCAACACCGAGAATCGGCTCCCAGAACAAATCCACAACAGCTTGATTATCTATATATCGCAGGGTCGCGTTTAGATTAGTTGGCGTCGGTGGCGGTATAGGTGGGGATGCCATCACCTCTTCAGAAACAATGCTCTCTCCATATCCATTACTTGCCGTAACGACATAATAATATGGAAGGCCACTTAAACTAGTATGCAAATATGGGCTAATCACACCAATTATTGGAATACCATTCTGCTTTGTAACGCCGGGTGCATTATCCCAATACACCGTATATGTATCAGCCAGGGGCTCATTATCCCAAGAAAGTTCAACATCGAATAGAACTAGGTTTGCATCAATATTAGCTGGTCGAGGAGGAATCCCGGACGTGGCCGAAATCACTGGTGATAGAGGACTTTCACTAGTTAAATAGTGGGAAGTAACTGCATAGTAGTATGTCGTACCATTGTGTAAATTTCTATGTGCATAAGATGTGGATTCTAATTTAACCTGTGTACCCATAGACATGAGATTGTCAGGCGTAAGAGACCAGTACAAGCTATATGAGGTTGCCTCAGGAATTGGACTCCAGAATAGTGAAATTTCCGTATCGCCAGTATTTGCTTGCAAATCACTTGGAGCTGGCGGTTTATACTCAACAGTAATGCTTTCTATACTTAGATTGCCTGCTGGATCTGCAGCAGTCACCTGTATGGTATTGACGCCAAGCACCAATGGTACACTTGCAACCCATATATGCTCCCAACTGGTGGCAGTTCCGTATCTGCTGTTGGCAGCTCCTTGTTTGGCTGCAGTAAGATTTACCCATGTGACATCAACGCCGGGATATGAGTTGTCGTACCAACCAAAGATACATGCAAAACCAACACATCTGTGACCAATGTAGGTACTATCTGCAACAAACGCTTCACCTCGCAGGTTTGCCGTGGCCACTCCTTCTTTTATATTGATTACACTCGATTGGATAGTTATCCAGCCCGAGTTGTCTGCATCGGCACCTCCACCGCCTCCACCACCACCACAAGAGACAAGCATCATTGCGTAGCAGACGAGTATGATTGTTATCAGTCCGTGACATCCGTGTAATCTGGATTTGTTTCCGATTTCTATAAACATTAAACGTCCTGCAACTGGTTCAGAGCCTATATAATCTTCATATCACTCTGTCACGAATATGGCATTGATACTTATCAATTTACTCTTGTAATAAATATTTATCTATTTCCTGATGCCAATGGCGGTTATCAGTACGTTCCTGACCTTTAAGGGAAATTTCTGTAGGTCCAGTTCGGGTCGTCTCACTACCTTGCGCATTGTGGGATACCCGCACACCCGCGAATGTCTGCTTTGACAACAACACAGGTCCATTAGAAGGCATTAATACTTGATCACCTGGGCAAAGTCCCAAGACACCGCACTGACCGCCCAGCCTCCCTGGGCGGCCTTTGCCTTTTCTGGACTAGCCCATATGTACTAGTCAGGCCCTTCTGTTGATCTAGATCAACATAGCATCCGTGATTTGTACTACTTGCACTCGACAAGGCTCAGTCCATTAAGTGTATTTATGAACTAAACAGCTAAACCCGCAATGTCGTCAATAAACATGTTTGATGAGTTGGATTTATTGATATAGATCATAGTCACAAATATTATTGGGAATATAATACCAATATTCGCATATGAATGGAGGTTGGCTATGCGTACAAGTTCATTTCTCTCTTTGCTATTTTCTACTGTTCTCGGGTTCCTGCTACTGGTCGCTAGCACACCGATAAGCGCACTCAATGCGATTCCCTATTATGATTCGGTATCCATTGGTACTCTGATCCGCGATGCCTATCCCACGGCGGGTATCAGTTCTGCAGTTGCCTTGAATGAAGCAGGCGATACGGTCGGTTATGCAATGATCGATAGCCGGTTTCATGCCTTTGTCTATACCCAGGCCCACGGCCTTGACTTGCTGCCGGCGCTCTCCGCGGATTGGCCAAACCACACAGCAGTGGACATAACCGACCGGGATGAGAATGGTCGGGTACTTATTGCAGGTAACGCACTCCCTGCAAGTTCAACCGACCAGAACCGCGATCCCGGAAATGCCCTGCTATGGGAATACGACACGACAACAGGCCAGACCGTGGAGACCGTCGATGTGGGTGTGCTGCCGGATTTTAGCCTGAGCCGTATTAATGCGGTAAACAACACCGGACTCGCTGTGGGTTTCTCACGCCAGGATGTATTTTTTGGTGCCATCCAGCCGATGATCTATGCACATGCAACGCGTTCACTTCAACCAGTAAACCTGCCCTTTACGCCTGCTGACATCAACAACAAAAACTGGGTGACAGGCGCCGTCTCAGGAATCGATGGGGCAGTGCGCGCATTATTGACGCCTTACGGGGAGGTCCTGACTATCGATGTGCTCGGCCATACGGACGTCGCCTCTGTCGGCACCGTTACCGGCATCAATGACGACAACGCGTTGGCGGCTACGGTGGGATTCCCCTACACAGACGGGGCCGGACGTTTCATGACCGGTGCAGCCCAATACACGAACAGCGCTGGATGGAATATTGCCTGGAGCAGCAGTGCCTTCGACTGGGCACATGACCTCAATAATGCGGGTGATGTTGTCGGAGATATTGGTTTCAGCAACGCAATCCGGGCGGCCCTGTACATCGACGCCCTTGACCAGGTATTTCTCGTTGAGAGCCTTATCGATCCGCCCGGTTATTTTGTCGATTCAGCACGCGATATCAATGATGCCGGCTGGATCGCGGGTGGCTACGCCGGGGCAGTACTCCTGCAGAGGACAGGTGATATGCCTCCTCCCACGCCGCCGGTAAATCTCACCGCCATGCCGCATTTGCCGACATGGCAACAGCCCTGGAATGCCATCACTCTCAACTGGGAAAACACCAGCACCCTGACACAGGGCTACTTTGTTGAACGCCGTGTGAGCGACACGGACAGTTGGACGGAAATAAAGGCGAACTGGAGCAACCTGCAACTGTGGGATACCGGCGTGGATCTCGGGGTGACCTATGATTACCGGGTCCGCGCCAAGGGACTGGCTGGATTCTCGTATTATTCCAACACTGCCACAGCGACCGCACCCAGTGACCCGGTCGATACGGAAGACCCCGTGGTCACCATCACACAACCGTCTGCATCGGACACTGTTTTCGGCAACGTGTCTGTCGTCGCCGAAGCAACCGATAATATTGCCGTCACCTACATGGAAATCGAGACACAAAGTGCCAGTTTGGGCAGGAAAACACTCTGCTGGGCAAACAACATCACTGTACTTACGTGCTCATGGAATACACGCAAGCTGGATCCCGGTATCTATCAATTAGATGCGTTGGCAACCGATGCCATGAATAACGGCAGCCATCACCGGATCAGCGTGGAAGTCATTGCCAAAGAAAAGGGCAGCGGCGGTGATACTGACACTGGCGGATCGGAAAAGGGTCGCAAGAAATGTACGGATGGTATTGATAACGATGCTGATGGCTTGATTGATAGTGCTGATCCGGACTGCCAATGACAGCCTTCAATGCGGTTATTGCCGGAGTGTGCCTAGACTATAGGGTGAATCTACTTTTACTTGACGTGCAGAATCATAGGGTTACGGTAAATATATTAGGTCTTGTACATAGCCACTGAGGTCAAGAAGATGACTACCGTATTCAGAAAGTCCCTGGTTGTTCTGGCAGCCCTCCTCGGTCTGACCGGTACGGCAATGGGCCAGATCTTCTACCACGTTAAGGATCTCGGCACCTTTCCGGGTGACGACGAGAGGAAAAGAGAGCCACACTTGGAGGTGCCGCCGTAAGACCACCCACCGCTGGCAGCGCACTACACCCGGTTGTGGATCCACTACAGTCTATCCGTCGAATTCATACTTATCGAGCCAACGTCAACGCTATTTGACCCTTGGTTGCGACGAGACCTTGCAGTAGAAGGGGAAAGCTACAATCAAGAGTCAGCTTGAGTGCCGTATTAGGTTTCCAATTCATCAAGGCGCGCTTCCACGCTATTCATATCAATATGTTTTATAGTGACAGGCCATTGCTTTTGGGCGAAATCAAGGAATATTGCGAACCCAACTGCACTGCCTGCCATACCTGCAATAAACGTTGTTACTATGATGTGTGCTAAATTGTTTATAGCCAGGATAAATGCAATGACCAGCCCAATTGATCCTGCACCATATATTGCTCTCTTTAGCCTAATTTGCTTGCGCATGGTCTGGCCCGGTTCCTTGAGCTGCTCAACCACATCTAGCAATATTTTCCTTTCGAATGTCGTGTCTGTTTTTTTCATCGGAAATCTGTCAATTAGTTAAACGAGACCTGACGTCTCATTATCAGAATTCAGTTTGTCAAATCCTCGTAAGCCAACAGTAGATACATGAAACAGGCAGCCTCATCTGTCATCGTAGTTCCCTCATTAAACAGGTCAAGCCAATTATTAATACTTCTACGCACTTCCACCGGGAGCACTTTACGAAGTTGACGTTTCTGGTCCTTGGGAGCCCGGTCAATGTGGGAGCAGCGTGCGACATCGTCCCCGATCCCCCACTTTCGCGCGAC
>Ga0224512_10002366_pt1 | contig 17349 bp, 15 predicted proteins | sample SF_May12_sed_USG_4_FD_169103 | JGI IMG/M metagenome (GOLD analysis project Ga0224512, IMG submission 169103) | Sediment microbial communities from San Francisco Bay, California, United States - SF_May12_sed_USGS_13 | ecosystem: Environmental > Aquatic > Marine > Sediment | place: USA... | reverse complement strand
CAACTTCATCGACCGGGCGACGAGCGGTGACACCACCGACAACCTGATCCCGATCGCCGTCGCCTTCATGGTGATCGCCGTCGTCTATCAGCTGCTCAATGTCACGGCGACGTGGATGGCGGAGAACATCGGCTGGAAGGCCACCAACGACCTGCGTCGCGACCTGGCCGATCACCTGCTCCATCTGGATATGGACTTTCACAAGACGCATACTCCCGGCGAGCTGGTCGAGCGGGTCGACGGGGATGTCACCGCCCTCTCCAACTTCTTCGGCCAGTTCATGGTCAATGTCGTCGGCAACCTGGCTCTGTTGCTCGGCATTCTTGTTCTGCTGTTCCGCGAGAGCATGTGGGTCGGGGGAGCGATGACCCTGTTCGCCTTGGGAGGCCTCGGGGTCATGGTGTGGATCCAGCGGTTGGCCACCGAGTGGTGGGCGCAGGTCAAGGGCATTCGAGCCGAGATGTTCGGCTTTCTCGGCGAGCAGGTCGGCGGAACCGAGGATGTCCGGGCCAACGGCGCCGCCGGCTACATGATGCGCCGCTTCACCCGGCTGTTGCGCCGGTGGCTGCCGGCCGAAGTCAAGGGTCGCCACGGCTGGTCGGTCCTGTGGGGAACCAACATCCTCGTGTTTTCGATTGGCAACGTCCTGGTTTTCACGCTCGGGTCATGGCTGTTCAACGCCGGGACCATCACCATCGGGTCGGTCTATCTGATCTTCCATTACACCGAGATGCTGCGTCATCCTCTCGACCGGATTCGCAACCAGATGGAGGACTTCCAGAAGGCCGCCGCCGGCATCCATCGCGTCCAGAGCCTGCTGGATCGCCAGACCCGGCTGCCGCGCACCGGCTCCGAGCTGCTGCCGGCGGGGGCGCTGGCGGTGAGCCTCGACCATGTCGACTTTGCCTATCGGGAAGATGACCCGGGCGGGCCGGCGAGCGGCAACGGTGCCGGGGCGCGGGTTCTGCACGATGTGTCGCTGTCGCTGGAACCGGGCCGGGTCCTCGGGCTGCTCGGTCGAACCGGCAGCGGAAAGACCACGCTCGCCCGGTTGCTGACCCGGCTCTACGATCCCGATCGGGGTGCGGTCTGCCTCGGCGGAGTCGATACCCGGGCCGCCGATATCCATAGCCTGCGCCGCCGAGTCGGCATGGTGACGCAAGACGTGCAGCTGTTCGCGGCGTCGATCCGAGACAATCTGACGTTCTTCGATGCCACCGTCACCGACGAGCAGATCGGCCGGGCGCTGGAAACCCTCGGCTTGACGGACTGGATCGATGGCCTGGAGCACGGGCTCGACACGGTCCTCGATGCTGCCGGCGGGGGGCTCTCGGCCGGGGAAGCCCAGCTGTTGGCCTTCACCCGGATCTTCCTCGAAGACTCGGGACTGGTGGTGCTCGATGAGGCCTCCTCCCGGCTCGACCCGGCGACCGAGACGCTCATCGAGACCGCTGTCGATCGGCTGCTGACCAACCGGACCGGCGTGATCATCGCCCATCGTCTCGACACCGTGCACCGGGCCGACGACATCATGATCCTCGAGGACGGACGCATCGCCGAACTCGGCGCCCGGACCGCCCTGGAGGCCGATCCCAACTCCCGCTTCTCGCAGCTGCTGGCGACCGGGATCGAGGAGGTGTTGCGATGACCGTCTCGACGCCCCGTTTGATAGCCCGGCTGGCCGGCAACTACCGGTGGCGCTGGCTGGCCAATGTGCTGCTATGGACCTCCATCTGGACGATGCCCGTCGTGGTCGGGTTGATCACCCGTGAGTTCTTCGACACTCTCGAAGGCGACATCGGCTTCACGATCACCACCCTGGTGGTGCTGATGGTGGCCTACGGATTGGGTCGCATCATGCTGATGGTGCTGGCGATGCACAACGACGTGCATTTCATGTTCCGGGTGGGCTCGCTGCTGCGGCGCAACATGTTTGCCCGCATCCTCTCGCTGCCGGGCGCCCAGGCAACCGACGCCGCCTCCGGTGAGCTCATCACCCGGTTCCGGGAGGACGTCGAGCATGTCGAGGAAACCACCAGCTGGACGGTCGACATGGTGGGTGCGGTGGTGTTCAGCGCGGTAGCGCTCAGCATCCTCATGACCATCGATGCCGGAATGACCGTGCTGGTCTTTCTGCCGCTGGTCTTCGTGATCTTCCTCGCCGAGCGGGCCGGCACCGCCATCCGCAAGTACCGTGAGGCGGCCCGGGAGGCAACCGGCCGGGTCACCGAAGCGCTCGGCGAGGCTTTCGGGTCCGTCCAGTCGATCAAGGTAGCCGGCGCCGAAGCCTCGATCGTCGCCCACCTGTCGGAGCTCAACGAGGAGCGTCGCCACCTGATGGTGCGCGATCGAGTGCTCCAGGCCGTGCTCGAATCGTTGTTCTGGAACACCGTCAACATCGGTACCGGTCTCATCCTCATCGTGGCGGCTTCCCGGCTGCGGAGCGGCGGGTCGTTCACCGTGGGTGACTTCGCCCTCTTTGTGTTCCTGATGGGAATGGCCACCGACGTTGTGCACATCGTCGGGCTGTTCATCGCCCGCCTCCGCCAGGCCGGCGTCTCGTTCGAGCGTATGGTGCGGGTCCTGCGCGGGGCGCCGGCCGACACCCTGGTCGCACCGGCCGACCTGCAGCTGCGGGGGGATCTGCCGGCCCTGCCGGATGCTCCGCGCACCCCGGCCGGGCGGCTGGAGAGACTCGAGATTCGCGGATTGACGTTTCGCTATCCCGGTACCGAGAACGGCATCTTCGATGTTGGTTTCGATATCGAGCGCGGCTCCTTCACCGTGATCACCGGCCGGATCGGCGCGGGAAAGACCACGCTGGTACGGTCGATTCTCGGCCTGGTGGCCGCCGAGGCCGGGGAGATTCGCTGGAACGGCATGCTGGTTGACGAGCCGGATCGCTTCCTCGTTCCACCACACGCCGCCTACACCCCCCAGGTCCCGAAGCTGTTCTCGATGTCGCTGCGCAACAACCTGCTGATGGGCCTGGGAGTGAGCGATGCGGAGGTGCTGGCCGCTATCGACACCGCGGTCATGACGCCGGACCTGGCCCATATGCCGGCCGGGCTCGACACTCAGGTCGGACCCCTGGGTGTGCGGCTGTCTGGTGGGCAGGTGCAGCGGACGGCGGCCGCCCGCATGCTGGTTCGCAAACCCGATCTGCTGGTGTTCGACGACCTGTCGAGTGCCCTGGACGTCGATACCGAGAAACGCCTGTGGGAAGGCCTGCTGGGGAACGACCCGACCATCACCAGCCTGGTCGTGTCGCACCGCCATCCGGCACTGCGGCGGGCCGATCAGATCGTTGTCATGGTCGGCGGCCGGGTCGAATCGATCGGCACCCTCGACGATCTCCTGGTAACCAGCCCCGAGCTGCAACGCCTTTGGGTCGGAGAGTAGGACCGGGCGCTCTTTTTCGGCGGGGGGAACCGACCTGCGAGGCGGGCGAGGGCCGGGCCGCCGACCGGGGTGCTTTCGTGGACTGGTCGCCGGCGTCTCGTAGGCTGGGCCGGGCACGACCGCGGTGGATACCGCGGCGCGATTCGTTCCCGGGAATGCACCGGGCAATGAAGTGCGTTTGACGTTCTGCTGGCAAGATACCGACGAGTGGACCGCCACCAGCACCGGTGGCCATCCAGAGGGAAGAGACGCAATGAGCAAGTTCAACGACATCCATCAAGCCGGCACCTCGGTGTGGTTCGATTTCATCCGCCGAGACCTGCTGGAGGGCGGAGAGCTGGCCGCTCTCGTGGCGGAAGGAATCCGGGGGGTGACGTCGAACCCATCGATCTTCCAGAAAGCAATCGCCGACAGCACCGTCTACGACGACGACATCCGGCTCGCCCTCGAGGCCAATCCCGATTGCACGATCAACGACCTGTACGAATCGTTCGCTATCGAAGACATCCGAGCCGCCGCCGACATCCTCCGACCGGTGTATGACGACTCGGACGGAGCCGATGGCTTCGTCAGTCTCGAGGTGTCGCCGCTGCTGGCTTCGGACACGGCCGCCACCGTCGCCGAGGCCCGGCGCCTGTGGGCGGCCGTCGAACGACCCAACCTGCTCATCAAGGTGCCGGCCACCGCCGAGGGCGTACCGGCCATCGAGGCCCTCATCGGCGAGGGCATAAACGTCAACGTGACGCTCATCTTCTCACTCGAGCATTACGAGTCCATCGCCCGGGCCTACATCAGGGGCCTCGAAGCCGCCGATGATCCGTCCCGGATTGCCTCGGTGGCGTCGTTCTTTGTGAGCCGGGTCGACACGCTCACCGATGCCCGGCTCACCGAGCTGGGGTCCGACGATGCCCTGGCGCTGCGCGGATTGGCCGGGATCGCCAATTCCAAGCAGGCGTATCGGCTGTACGAACAGCTCTTCGGCCCTGATTCGTTCGGCCGGCTCGCCGCCCGGGGGGGCCGCCCCCAACGCCTGTTGTGGGCGTCGACCGGGACCAAGAACCCCGCCTATTCAGACGTGCTGTATGTCGAGGAGCTCGTCGGGCCCAACACCGTCAACACGGCGCCTCCGGCAACCATCGATGCCTTCCGTGACCATGGACACGTTCGGGGTGCGACCTTGCTGGACGATTGGGAAGCGGCCGATGCCGCCATTGCCGGGTTGGCCGAGGTGGGGGTGGATTTTGCCGACGTCACCGCCACCCTCCAGAAGGAGGGCGTTGAATCGTTTGCGGCAGCCTTCCGGTCGCTCATGACGACGCTCGAGGAGAAGGCAGGGTTGGTCCGTGCCGGCTGACATGGAGCTCGCGCTCGGGCCAATTGCCGACGCCGTCGAGTCCCGCCTGATGGTGTGGGAGTCGGAGGGGATGGCCCGTCGCATCTGGGCCAAGGATCCCACCGTCTGGGCCGAGACGGACCTTCCCGAACTGACAGATCGCCTCGGCTGGCTCGGTCTGCCCGACGAGATGGCGGGTGTAGTTTCCGGGCTGAGGGGCTTCGCCTCCGACCTTGCCGATGAGGGAATTCGTTCGGTTGTGCTCCTCGGCATGGGCGGGTCGAGCCTGGCTCCGGAGGTGTTCCAATCCACCTTCCGGAACGCCGAATGCTTTCCGGAGCTGATCGTGCTCGACAGCACGCATCCCGGAGCGGTGCAGGCGGTGGACGCTCGCATCGACCTGGCCCACACGCTCTTTGTGGTCGCCTCCAAGTCCGGCACCACCCTCGAGACGCTCAGCTTCTTCCGGTACTTCTGGCATCGCCTCACGCAGCAGGGCTTGGCGCAGGGAGAGCACTTCGTCGCCCTGACCGACCCGGGAAGTGCCCTCGAGGATCTCGCAGCCGAACGGGACTTCCGTCGGGTCTTTGCCACCCCGCCGGAAGTCGGCGGGCGCTACTCGGCCCTCACCTACTTCGGCCTCGTGCCCGCCGCCCTCATCGGCGCCGACATCGAAGCGATGCTGGCAAGCGCGGCCGCGGCAGCCGCGGCCGGCCGCCATCCGGCCGGGGAGAATCCCGGGCTGTTGCTGGGCGCCGCCTGGGGCGAGGCGGCACTCGCCGGCCGGGACAAGCTCACCGTGATCACTTCGGCGAGCCTGGCCGCCTTCCCCAATTGGCTGGAGCAGCTCATCGCCGAGAGCACGGGCAAGGATGGGACCGGCATCGTGCCGATCGCCGGGGAGGATCTGGCCGAACCCGGCGCCTACGGCGACGACCGGCTATTCCTGTCCTACCAGTTGGAGAGTGACGGTGAGCCATTCGACGCCCTCGACTCGCTGGTTGCGGCCGGGCACCCCGTTATCCGCATTCTGCTCTCCGCCCCGGAAGGCATCGGGGGAGCAATGTTCACCGCCGAGATGGCGACCGCGGCCGCCGGGGCGGTTCTCGGCATCCACCCGTTCAATCAACCCGACGTGCAGGTCGCCAAGGAGTTGGCCCGTCAGGCGATGGCGGGAGAACTCGGGGGCGGTGGGCCCATTGAGTCCGTCCCTCCGACCGACGCCACCCGGCTGGCAGGCTGGGTGGCCGACCTGCCGGAGAACGGCTATATCGGCATCTGCGCCTACATTCCGATGACCGTCGACGCCATCGAGCTGCTGCAGGGCTTGCGCCACCACCTGCGGCACCTCACCGGTGCTGCCACCACGGTCGGTTTTGGACCCCGGTTCCTTCACTCCACCGGTCAACTTCACAAAGGAGGCCCGGGTGCACTGTTCCTCCAGCTGGTGGATGATCCAACCCCGGACGTTGCCGTTCCCGAAACCGACTTCAGCTTCGGCAAGCTGGTGGTCGGCCAGGCGGAGGGTGACTATCGCGCCCTCGAGAGCCGGCGCCAGCGTGTGCTCCGGGTGCAGCTGGGAGCCGAGTGGGCGGCCGGCCTCGACACGCTGCTCGACTCGGTGAGCTCGCTTGACTGACATCGCGACGGTCTTCTTCGACCTGGGCGGGGTTCTGCTCACCAACGGCTGGGATCGGCACAGCCGCCGGCGTTGTGTCGAGTCCTTCGGACTCGACTACGAGGAGTTTCGCGACCGCCACGAGTTCGTCGCCGATGCCTTCGAAACCGGCCGCATGACCATCGACGAATACCTGGAGCGCACCGTCTTCTACCGGGAGCGGGAATTCACCGCGGCGGCCTTTCGGGAGGGAATGGCCGCCGAATCGCAAGCCTTCCCGGATGCTCTGGCCGTCGTCGGCGAGCTGGCGGCATCGGGCGACTATCTGCTGGCGACGCTCAACAACGAGTCCCGTGAACTCAATCAGGCCCGCATCGACCGGTTCAACCTCCGCCAGTACTTCTCGGTGTTCTTCAGTTCGGGCTTCCTGGGGGTCAAGAAACCCGATCGGGCCATCTTTCGATTGGCGCTGCAGATCACTCAGCGATCTCCGGACGAGTGCGTCTTCGTCGACGATCGAGACTTGAACCTGGAATCCGCCGTCACCGAAGGCATGCACACCATCCACTACCGGGATCCCTCCCAGCTGCGCGACGAGCTGGCCGGGCTCGGAATCAACCCGGGGAAGTGACGATGCAGCTTGGAATGGTCGGACTCGGCAAGATGGGCGCCAACATGACCGAACGCCTCGTGCGAGGCGGTCATGCCGTCATCGGCTTCGACCGGAATCCAGAAGCGGTCGAGCGGGTCGTCGCCATCGGCGCCGGCGGCGCAGATTCGCTCGAGGAGCTGGTCGACCAGTTGGACGCGCCTCGCCGTGTCTGGGTGATGGTTCCGGCCGGCGATCCCACCATCTCCACCATCGAGAAGCTCGCCGGAATACTTTCAGCCGGCGACATCATCGTCGACGGCGGCAACTCGTTCTACCGGAACACGGTGCGACTGGCCGCACAGCTGGCAGAGCGCAGCATCAACCTGGTGGATGTGGGCACGTCGGGCGGGATCTGGGGCCTGGCCGAGGGCTACAGCATGATGGTCGGAGGCGCCGCCGGCGCCGTCGCAGGATTGCGGCCCCTCCTGGAGACGCTGGCGCCGTCGCCGACGACCGGGTGGGGCCATGTGGGACCGGTCGGGTCGGGACACTTCGTCAAGATGATCCACAACGGCATCGAATACGGGATCATGCAGTCCTACGCCGAAGGCTTCGCCATCCTGCACGACAAGGAGGAGTTCGCGCTCGATCTCGCCCAGATCGGCCGCGTCTGGCAGCACGGCAGCGTGGTGCGGTCGTGGCTCCTCGACCTGGCGGTCAAGGCCCTGGAGGAGAACCCGGCCATGGACGGGGTCGCTCCCTACGTGCCCGACTCCGGGGAAGGCCGCTGGACCGTGGCCGAGGCCATCGATCTCGATGTGGCAGCCCCGGTCATCACCCTGGCGCTGATGCGGAGAATCGGATCCCGCGACGAGGTGGAGTTCAGCGACCGGGTCCTGTCGGCGTTGCGTGGCCAGTTCGGTGGCCACGCGGTGAAGAAGGAGGCCTGATGAGCAGGTTTCAACCGCTTCTGTTCGTCATCGTCGGAGGAGCCGGCGACCTCACGCGTCGCAAGCTGCTTCCGGCCATCGCCCGCATCGCCGAACAAGAGGGTCGGCAGAACAGGTTCCACGTGCTCGCCGTCGGACGAAACGATCTGGACGACGAGGCCTACCGGACCTGGGCGCGGGAGAGCCTCATGCTGGCCGGATTGGCGCCGGAGACGGTGGGCGCGTGGTGCGACACCGCCGTCCACTATGCCTCCAACGCCCACGGCTGGCAGGCGGTGGCAGACAAGATCGATGAAATCGAAGCCGCCAACGGCCTGCCGGGTAATCGTGCCTTCTACCTGGCGATCCCGCCCCGGGTGTTCCCCGAGATCATCGAGGGTCTCGGTCGGGCGGAGCTCAACGAAAGCCCCGGCTACACCAGGCTGGTGGTCGAGAAGCCCTTTGGCCAATCCCTCGATTCCGCCCTCAACGACATCGTCCACACCTACTTCGAGGAGCACCAGGTATATCGCATCGACCACTACCTCGGCAAGGAGACGGTCCAGAACCTGCTGGTGTTCCGGTTTGCCAACATGCTCTTCGAGTCGGCCTGGAACCGGTCGCTGGTCAAGAGCGTCGAGATCACCGTGGGCGAGCACCTCGGCCTCGAGACCCGGGCGGGCTATTACGACCAGGCCGGAGCCTTCCGGGACATGATCCAGAACCACGTCACCCAGGTGCTCACCCTGGTGGCGATGGAACCGCCGGTGAAGCTGGATGCCGACTCCATCCGCGACGAGAAAGTCAAGGTCCTGCGGTCCGTCCTCCCGATCTCGCCGGATGACGTCGTGTATGGCCAATACGCCGGCGGCGTCATCGACGACGAAGCCGTTCCCGGCTATCTCGACGAGCCGGGAGTTGCCGAGGGCTCGACCACCGAGACGGCGGTGAGCTTGCGGCTCCACATCGACAACTGGCGCTGGCAGGGCGTCCCCTTCTACCTGCGAACCGGCAAGCGGTTCCCCGAGCGGCTCACCCGCATCGTCGTGCGCTTCCGGGAGCCGCCGGTGTGTCTGTTCGAGGTCAACGGCACCTGCGACGTGCACTCCGACGCCATCATCATCACCCTGCAGCCCAATGAGGGGTTCGAGCTTCTGTTCGACGTCAAGGCGCCCGATGACGCCATGCGGCTCCAGACCGTGCCCCTCGACTTCCGCTATGCCGAGGCCTTCGGTGAGCTACCCGACGCCTACGCAACGCTCATCGAGGACGTCGTGCTCGGTGACCAAACGCTCTTCGTCCGGTCCGATGAAGTCGAGGCGGCCTGGACCCTCTATCAGCCGATACTCGACAACCCGCCGATGCCCGAGCACTATGCGGCCGGCACGTGGGGACCGCCGTCGTCTCAGAAGCTGCCCCATGCCACCGGAGATCAGTGGCTCGAGGACCGCGAGGGCCCCTAGGCGCCGCCCGACACGGGATCGCAGGCAATGGCGGGGATCGACTCGCCGTCGGCCAGCGCCGCCACGGCCCGGCAGGCCGCCCGGTAATCCGCCTGCAGATCGGCGAGCGGAACGGTGCTCACAACCGCGTTGACGGCCGGAGCCTCGGTCAACGGAGCCAGCTGGTCGTCGGTGCTCTGAAAGGCATCGTTGAGGGCCCCGGCGGCCGCGACCCAGGCTTCGTGGGGTTGGACGGCGTCGGTGGGAGGGGTCAGAGCACTGAGATCGGTGACGGCACGACCGAAATCGTTCGCCAGACTCTCAAAAAGCCCCTTGTTGGCATCGACGAAGATCTGGTCGCCGGTCTCGGCGGTGGCCGCTTCCAGCAAGGTCCGGTACTCGGCGAAGTGGGCGGCGGCGACCGATTCATACCCGGTCGATATCGCTGCGGCGTCCTCGAAGTAGGAGGCACCGGCCTCTGGTGGACTGCTGCTGCACGCCGCCGCCGTCAGCAGCAGGGCAAGGGTTGGAACCAGGCGCCGGTACATCGGCGCACCTTATCAGTCGATCAGTCCTTCAGGGAGACGAAGGCCTGCACGTCGCCCGGATTGGCGGGATGGCGGAGCTTGGCCATCGCTTTGCCCTCGATCTGGCGTATTCGCTCCCGGGTGAGACGGAACTCCTGGCCCACCTGGTCGAGTGTCCGGGGGATTCCGTCCTGCAAGCCGAAGCGCAGGGTCAGTACCCGCTGCTCCCGCTCGTTGAGGTTGCTGAGGAGGTGCCCGAGCACCTTCTTGCGATGGTTGGCGGCGGCGAACTCGAAGGGGCTGAGCGATTCGTGATCCTCGATGAAGTCGCCGACGGTGGCGCCGTCTTCACCCACCGGGTCGAACAGCGAGACCGGCTCCGGAGCCACCTTGATGGCTTGCATCACCTTGCGGCGCTCGATGCCGGTTTCCTCTATCAGCTCTTCGACGGTCGGTGGACGTCCGAGCCGGGCGAAGATGTACGACTCGGCTTTTTGGATGCGGCCGATGGCGTCGGTCATGTGCACGGGCGCCCGGATGGTGCGCCCCTTGTCGGCGATGGCCCGATTGATGGCCTGGCGGATCCACCATGTCGCATAGGTGGAGAACTTGAAGCCCTTCTTCCAGTCGAACTTCTCGACGGCGCGGATCAGGCCGAGGTTGCCTTCTTGAATGAGGTCGAGGAAGGGGAGGCCCGAGGCGGTGTAGCGCTTGGCGATGGAGACGACGAGGCGGAGGTTGGCCTGGATGAACCGGGCCTTGGCATCCTCGCCGGCGAGCAGGATCTCTTCGAGCTCGGCCCGGCGGGCGCCCGAACGGGCCCGGCTCAGCGATAGGCGGGCGTGCTCACCTTCTTCGATGAGCTTGGCGAGCTCGACCTCACCCTCGCCGTCGAGGAGCTCATAGGTCCCGATCTCGTCGAGATACTGCTTGACCATCGCGTCCCAGTTGTCCTGGGGTCGTCGGCGTGACATGGGTGGGCGGGCTCCTCCGGGGTTCGTGTTCTCTCCAGTGTTTCGGACGGCAGCGGGGCCGCCTTGAGGATCGTTCCCCGACGGACCGTCCAGGCGAAGGCGGCTTTGGCTCGCCACGCGAGGGAGCCCGGCCTCGGCCGGGCTCCCTTCGTTCTCGCCGAACTGCTTCGGGGTCAGCCCCGATCTGGTGCGCAGAGCAGGCCGTTGTTGTACCGGTCCAGCATCCAGTAGAGCGGCTCGCCATCATCCCAGGCGTCGCTTCTGGCCTTCACGCCGCTTCCCAGAGGATTTTCGACCATCCAGATATGGGCTGCGGCGATCGTGCCGGCAATGCACTCATCCTCGTTGCCGATCTGCACATTGAGGACGGCCGCCACCAGCGCCGGGAACATGGTCAGGGTCTTGTCACCCTTGACCGGCATGCGGATCAAGTCGATGGCTTCTTGAGCGCTGTAATACTCGCCGCCAACCGTGACCCCGGTAAGGTCCCAATCCTCCCAATGACCCATCTTGTGCCAGTAGCCGGGCGTTCCGGTCCCGGGATTGGAGACGCACAGTGTGGTCGGCCTGCCGACCGTGGTTTCCCGGTATGTGTTCAGGGCTCCGAGAGTCTGATCGGCGCCCCACCGGACCACGGCAACCGCTTTGACCGTCGCCGAGGCGATACCACTCGGTACCAGCAGGGTGTTGCCGAACGTGAACCCGTTGGCCACGTTGAATTCCCCCGAATCCATCTCCACGTCGTTCACGTAGATGCGAACGTCCGTGTTGGTTCTCGAGGCGTCGTCCGTTGTCCCCGTCGTCCATGCCGACGCCGTATAGCTGAGATACCAGGATCCATCGGCCAGCATGCAGTCCGGTGTCGCCGTTATTTCCGGATGGTGCGCCGATGCGACGCCGGGTACTGCCATCACCATCGCCATCGCCATCACGACGGTCGCCAACCGTTTGGTGGTGCTTCGCATAATTCCTCCACGTGTTTGCCTCACGCACAGTGAACCTGTGCGCCTACTAAGTGTCATTATCGCACCGTTTGAATCGCGCGTCGAGTGGTCGTGTTGGTGAAATAATCGCGCGATGTGTGGTCGAAGACGGTCTGTCCGTCCAGGACCTTGCGGCTCACCGCTAGGGTCAGGGGATGGAGATCGGTCGCGTAGGGCTGTGGACGTTTCTCCTCGATCAGCATCCGACTTGGCGGGTTCGCGAGCTGGCTCAGGAGATCGAGCAGATGGGGTGGCCGACGTTGTGGCGACCCGAGTCGAGCGGCCGGGATGTCTTGATTTCGGCGAGTGTCCTGCTCGATGCAACCTCACGGCTGATCGTGGCGTCGGGTATCGCCCAGATCTACGCCCGGCATGCGGTGACAACGGCGGCCGCGCAGAAGACGCTGTTCGAGGCTCACGAGGGCCGTTTCCTGCTCGGTTTGGGCGTGGCCCATGCCCCGTCGGTGGAGGGCATTCGGAAGCTCGATTACCGCACCCCGTACTCGGACATGGTGGCGTATCTCGAGGCGATGGCGGACGCGCCGTATTTGGCGGTCGAGCCGGCCACCAAGCCGCCGACGGTGCTCGCCGCCCTGGGACCGCGGATGCTGAAGTTGAGCGCCGAGGCGGCCGATGGTGCCCACCCGTATTTCACCCCACCCGAGCACACGGCCATGGCCCGCGACATCCTCGGGCCGGGCCCGCTGCTGGCTCCCGAGCAGATGGTGGTCATCGACCGCGATCTGGACCGGGCCCGAAGCGTGGCGAGAACTCACATGGCCCGGTATCTCCGGCTACCCAACTACACGAACAATCTCCTGCGATGTGGGTTCACCCAGGCCGACATCGACGATGTGACCGACCGGCTCGTCGATGGGATCGTCGCCTGCGGTGATATCGACGCCACGATGCGCCGGGTTCAAGAACACCACGACGCCGGCGCCGACCACGTGTGCATCCAGGTTCTCGTCGCCGACAACGACCTCGACGTCACCATCGACCACTGGCGCCGGTTGGCGGATGCCTTCGGACTGGAACGTCAATCACCGAATCCGAGCCACTGAGGCAAGCCCGGACTTTCGGCCCTTTCTTCACCTCTTCTGGCCCGCATATGATCGGTGCCTCGATAGGGGGGTTACTCGACTGCGATGCCTCGCCCGGCGAATGACTTCGGGAGGTCACATGCCACTTGGGAACCTCTACTCACCGGTCCTGCGTCCATCGATTGCCGTGCTCGCACTGGTGGCCACGCTCGCCGCCTGTGGGAGCGACGACGATGCCACCGCCACCACCGCGAGAACATCGGTGGCAACCACCACGACCATGGCCCCGGCGACCACCACGACAGCCATGAGTACTCGTGAGGTCGTTTTCGGGTGGCTCCGATCCTTCGTAAGCGATGCCGGCGCGACCACGGTGGCCGCCGACACGGCCGAGATGCTGAACGGCGAAGCCGCCGTGGCCGCCGCCCGTGAGGACGGTGTCATCGGCGCCGACGAGGACCTGCCCAACGACTACTACATCCGAAACCCAGACGAATCAACGACGGAATTCACCGTCTCGCCCGACGTCGTTGTGACCCTGCAGGCGTGCTACGACGGGGGTGAATGCGTCACCACCGAGGAAGTCGATCTGGATACCTGGAGCGTGCTGCTCGGCGGAGAGGACGACCCCGGGCTCGACTGGGATTGGTACGGGGCCGGCCAATTGCCCTACGACTTCACGGTGGAAGCTGGTGTGATCGTGGAGGTCCAGGAGGTGTACCTCCCCTGAGCACCACGAACGGCGCTGGCCGTTGTCGACGGCTCGAAGATGGGCTGCACCGCTGGTACGGCATCGCACGTTGCGCGCCCGGCGCGCCGAGTGATGCCGACCGCTCTCTGCCGCATCAAGCCGCTTCGACGCCGGCCTTCTTCTCCATTAGTTGCAGGATCCGCTCGTTCTGCTCGCGAATTGCGCTGATGTTCAGGTACATCCACTTGGGGGGAAAGTCATCCGGTGCTTCTTCGAATTTCCGATCCATGAACTCACCGATCTTCGGCCCGGCCAGGCGCATCACGAGCATCACGCCGCCGAACACCAATGCGAGTCGCACGAGCTTCATCAAAACAGGCGTCATCGAGTCACCTCCTCGTCGTGGTCAGGACCACTCGTCGTCATCGTCGTCTGGCACGACGCTCGGGTCGTGCCGTTCCATTTCCCGGTACTTCGCCAGCTTGCGCTCCTCCCAGTCGGCGCCGAAGAAGAGCCGTCCGACCCGGAAGGTGGACAAGCCGTCGATCAGAACGAATATCCCCCAGCCGATCAGGGGGAAGTAGGCCCAATCCAGGCCCAGGAGTCGGTCATCGCCGGTACCGCTGTCGGCGAGGTCGATGATCACGAGCAGGCTGTTGACCATCAGGTAGATCATCACGTGTCCGTAGAAGTCCCGTACCTTCTTGACCCGCTTGCGGGCGCGACGTTCAACGTCCGAAGTCGCGTCTCGTTGATCAACCATCTCAGCCTCCCATGTTCGTCGTTGTCAACCCTCTCGTACTCTGGACCCGGGGAGGGCAACAGAGGCAGAAGGCACTTTCGCTGCATCCGAAGGCCCTCCTGCGGTCCATCCTCGGGGCGCTGACGGGGTTCGTTGGCGGGGTGGCGGCCCTGCGCGCGGTGGGTCGACGATCCGGGCAGGAGCCGCCCTCCCGCTCGTGCATCCGGGAAGCCGATCGTGATGTCGTCGCCGACGCTCTCCCGTTCGGTCACGTATGCAAGACTCAGGCTGACCGGGAGGGAGGTGGTCTCGTGAGTTACCGGTCGACATATGAGCGCTCGCTTCGGAACCCGGAGGACTTCTGGTCCGAGGCGGCCGAGGCGATCAGCTGGGACCGTCGCTGGGACCGGGTGCTCGACGACGACGGCGCCCCCTTCTATCGGTGGTTCGCCGGTGCCACGCTCAACACTTGCTACAACGCCCTGGATCGGCATGCCGACAACGACCGGGCCGACCAGACCGCCCTCATCTACGACAGCCCGGTGACCGGGACCGTCGCATCGTGGACGTTCCGCCAGCTGCGGGACCGGGTGGCCCGGTTCGCCGGGGCCCTGGCCGGGCAGGGTGTTCGCAAGGGTGATCGGGTACTCATCTACATGCCGATGGTCCCCGAAGCCGTCATCGCCATGCTCGCCTGCGCCCGGCTGGGAGCTCCCCATTCGGTGGTGTTCGGCGGCTTCGCCGCCAGGGAACTGGCAACCCGTATCGATGACGCTGCCCCCAAGGTGATCGTCTCGGCATCGTGCGGCGTAGAAGTGAACCGGGTGGTTGAATACAAGCCGCTGCTCGACCGCGCCATCGAGATCGCCGGGCACACCCCCGATGTATCGATCATCCTGCAACGGCCACAGGCGGCGGCGGCATTGAACCCGGGTCGCGACCTCGATTGGCACGAGGTCACCGAGGCCGCCGAGATGATCGGGTGCACCCCGGTGGCCGCTACCGACCCGCTCTACATTCTGTACACGTCGGGGACCACCGGTCATCCCAAGGGGGTCGTACGCGACAACGGTGGTCACGCGGTCGCTCTCAACTGGACGATGAAGAACGTGTATGGGGTCGACCCCGGCGAGGTGTACTGGGCGGCCTCGGACGTGGGATGGGTGGTGGGTCACTCCTACATCGTCTATGCACCCCTGATCCACGGGAACACAACGGTGCTCTACGAGGGCAAGCCGGTCGGCACTCCCGACCCGGGAGCGTTCTGGCGGGTGGCATCCCAGCATGAAGCCGCCACCCTCTTCACCGCCCCGACCGCGTTCCGGGCCATCAAGCGCGACGACCCGGCCGGGGAGTACATGAAACCGTGGGATCTGTCCCGGCTGCGCGCCCTGTTCCTGGCCGGTGAGCGCTGCGACCCCGACACGCTTCACTGGGCCCAGGAACGGCTGGGTGTTCCGGTTATCGATCACTGGTGGCAGACGGAGACCGGTTGGCCGATCGTGTCCAACCAGATCGGGCTGGAGCCGATGCCGGTCAAGCCGGGGTCACCGACGCTGCCGGTGCCGGGCTGGGACATCCGGGTGCTTGATGAGCGCGGTGCCGAGGTGCCGGACGGAACGATCGGCAGCATCGTCGCCAAGCTTCCATTGCCTCCCGGCACCCTCCCCACCCTGTGGAACAACGACGACGGTTTCCGACAGGCATACCTCGACACGTTCCCCGGCTACTACCTGACCGCCGACGCCGGCTACCGCGACGAGGACGGGTATCTCTGGATCATGAGCCGCATCGACGACATCATCAACGTGGCGGGTCACCGCCTGTCCACCGGCGCCATTGAGGAAGTGGTCGCCTCACACCGAGACGTCGCCGAGTGCGCCGTCATCGGGGTGGCCGACGAGATCAAGGGTCAGATCCCGGTGGGATTCGTGGTGCTCACCGCCGGAGTGGATCGGAGCCACGACGCGATTGCCGGCGAGCTCGTCCGCTTGGTCCGAGAATCCATCGGTCCGGTGGCCGCTTTCAAGAGCGTGTATGTGGTTTCGCGACTCCCCAAGACTCGTTCGGGCAAGATTCTCCGGTCCACAATGCGCAAGATCGCCGACGAGGAACCGTGGACCACCCCCGCCACCATCGACGACCCCGCGGCGCTCGACGAGATCGGCATCGCGCTCGGCAAGTAGCTGATCGGGTCCGTCGCCCGGGGTGGCGCGATGGGGACGGAGGCCCGCCGGTTGGCCTCGCTGCTCGCAGCATTGTGCGGGGTTGCCATCAACCCTCGCCACAAGCGAAGGCTGCTGCTGCGTCCTCTGCAGATTGGTTGCCAAGCCACGGGCCGCTGAAGACAAACGTGGCTGCGTCGTCGAGGTCGGCGACCGCCTGCAGTGCCAGGCAGGCACTACGGAAACGCAGGTGGATACCGTCCATCCGGTTCTCCAGGTCGAGAGGTGCGATGAGGTCGGCAAGCTCCTCCGACGACGTCATGCGGGTGAGGGCATTCGCAATGTCTGTCACGACCTCGGCCCACCGGCAACACGACGCCCGTCAACCGCGGCTTCCCCAAGGCGATTCCGGGGCGGGGCTTCCTGACGGAGTGAAACCGAGCGCACCGCCGTCGTGGACCAGCACTCCGCCGCTGACGAGGAGGTCGGTGGGCCGCTACGTGCTCGCCGGCTCGGGAGGATCACTCCGAATCTGCCCGTCGCGCAGCTCAATGACGCGGTCGGCTATGTCCATGAGCGCAGGGTCGTGTGTGGCGACGATGGCGGTTACTCCCTCGCTCTCGACCAGTGCGTGGATCAAGCCCATGATGACCCGGCCGGTCCGGGAATCGAGCTGCCCGGTCGGCTCATCTGCCAGCAGGAGCTGGGGGCCGTTCGCCAACGCCCGGGCGATGGCGACCCGCTGTTGCTCGCCTCCCGAAAGCTCGTGAGGCCGGTGTTGGCCGCGATCGCCGAGACCGACGAGCTCCAGTACTCGCCGTGACCGCGCCGTTCGCTCGGGAACCGCCGTCTCGGTCAGGCGGAGCGGCACCTCCACATTCTCGGTGGCAGTCAGGATCGGAATCAGG
>Ga0224512_10002365_pt1 | contig 17350 bp, 16 predicted proteins | sample SF_May12_sed_USG_4_FD_169103 | JGI IMG/M metagenome (GOLD analysis project Ga0224512, IMG submission 169103) | Sediment microbial communities from San Francisco Bay, California, United States - SF_May12_sed_USGS_13 | ecosystem: Environmental > Aquatic > Marine > Sediment | place: USA... | reverse complement strand
GGCCGGACCCCATCGTGCAGGAGCGCGTCTTCCGGATTCCGCTCTGGCTGCCGGCGTTCGCCGCCGAGGACCCCGGCGTCGTGGGCCAGACGCAGCGCCTGGACCAGGTGGTGTTCACCGATCTCGATTTCAGCGGGCTCTTCCACATCGTGCGCAAGGAGCCCGTCTCCGTGGGGATGGACGCGAGCAACTACAGCGTCCAGGTGCACGGGCGGACCTACCGCGACGGCGACGACGCATGGTTCGAGGGGTGGGTCACCGACGTCGCCTCGGGAGATTTCCTCGGCGGCAAGAAGTATCGCCTGCCGGCGCGCGGCGAGCGCAAGATCGCCCACCACTTCGCCGACGACATCGTGCGCCTGGTCACGGGCGAGCCGGGGGTGGCGACGACGCGCATCGTGTTTACCCGTAAGCAGGACGAGCGCTGGGAGCTCGTCGTCTCCGACTACGACGGATACAACCCGGTCGTGCTCGTCCGCCAGAGCGTTCCGCTCTTGGGGCCGCGCTGGGCGGACGGCGACCGCGCCGTCATGTACGTGAGCTACCGGGAGGGCAAGCCCGACCTCTACATCCGCTACCTGGCCGACAACCGCTCGGAGCCGCTGGCCAGCTTCGAGGGCACCAACTCCGCGGTGGACTGGTCCGAGCGGCACCGCCTCCTGCTGGCCGCGCTCTCCAAGGACGGCAACTCCGAGATCTATCTCCTGGAGAAGAGCGGCCAGATTCGTACGCGGCTCACGCACAACCGAGCTATCGACACCAGCCCTTGCTGGTCGCCGGGCGGCCGCGAACTGGTGTTCGTGTCCGACCGCTCGGGCAGCCCGCAGCTCTACGTGATGGAGAAGGACGGCGGCAACGTGCGCCGGCTGACCTACACGGGCGGGTACAACGCCTCGCCGGCGTGGTCGCCGCGGGGGGATCTGGTCGCCTTCGTCCATCGCATCGGGGCGCGGTTCCAGCTGGCGACCATCACGGCCGACGGGCGGGACGGCCGGTTGCTCACCAAGGTCTCGCGCGGCCACGAGGACCCGCGCTGGGCCCCGAACGGACGCCACATCGTCTATACCGAGCGCGGCGCGGGCGACGAGGTCATTTCTGTTATTGACACCGTGACGGGGGGCAAGAGAATATTGGCCCAAGGCGCAAATCCTGATTGGTCAACCCGTTAGAAAAAACGCGGCGCCGAGCTTCGCCTGCTCGCCGCGCCGCGCCGAATTCCCAGGGAGGTCCGGGAACATGATCGTCAAAAAGTTACTGATAGTCGCACTCGTGCTCGCGCTGGGCGTGTCGGTATTCGGTTGCGGCGGCAAGAAGGCCGTCGACGAGCCGACCACCGACATGACCGAGCCCCCAGAGGTCGAGCAGATCGAAGAGCAGCCGGTCAAGAAAGAACCGCCCGCGGCCAAGGAGATCGTGGACGCGAAGCTCAATGCGGTGTTCTTCGCCTTTGACAAGTACAACCTGACCGCCGAGTCCCGGCAGATTCTGGAGAAGAACGCGTCGGAGCTCAAGCAGGCAAAGGACGCGAACGTCATCATCGAGGGACACTGCGACGAGCGTGGCACCAAGGAGTACAACCTCGCGCTGGGCGAAAAGCGCGCGCGCGCGGCCCGCGACTACCTGGTCTCGATGGGTGTCGCCGCATCGCGGTTGACCGTCGTCAGCTACGGCAAGGAGCGGCCGTTCGATTCCGGACACAGCGAAGCCGCGTGGGCGAAGAATCGCCGCGCGCACCTGGTCGTGAAGAAGTAACGTGCGTTCGCGCGTCGTCACCAAGCACACGCTTCTCGGCGCGCTGGCTGCGTTGGCTCTCTCCGGTTGCTACGGCGGGCAGTTGATCAAAGGCCCCATCAACTCGGAGAACGCGAGCCAGCAGGCCGATAGCATCCGCGCAGAGCACCGGCGCGTCCTCCTCGAGCTGTCCGGCATCCGCCATCAGCTCGAGGAGGAACGCGCGGCGCGCATTCGCTACGAGGCGCAGACCGGCGTCACCCTCGGTGAGCTGGAGGAGTCGGTGCGCATCCTGGTCGGGCGCCTCGAGGACAGCGAGCAACTCCGCACCCGCTCCTACCAGCAGTCACGCTCGCGCGAGCAGGCCGCCGCGGACACGGCGCGGGCGGACACGACGCGCGCGACGCGTCCGGGGGCCGGCGGCGACGCCGACGAGGTGTACCGGGCCGCCTATCTCGACGTCACGCGCGGCAACTACGACCTCGCCATCAAAGGCTTCCAGAACTATCTCGTGCGCTTTCCCTCGGGCCCGCATTTGCCCGAAGTGCACTACTACCTCGCCGAGTGCTACTACGCCCAGGAGCGGTACCTGGAGGCGGTCGGGGAGTTCCAGTACGTGATCCGCGAGTTTTCCGACTCGCGCCTCGTTCCCGCCTCGTACCTGAAGGCGGGGCGCTGCTACCGCCGGCTCGAGGAGCGCAACCTCGCCGTCCGCGCGTTCGAGTCGCTCATCGCCGCCCATCCCGATAGCGAGGAGGCGGCGCAGGCGCGCGAGGAGCTCGAGCAGCTCAGGGGGCAGTGACCCGCGGTCGTGAGCGTATCGCCGTTCTACTTCGTCGCGCTCGCCGCTCTCCTGCTCCTGTCCGCGTTCTTTTCCGGTTCCGAGGCGGCTCTGTTCTCCCTGCGCAGGGCGCAGGTACGCGCGCTGAGCGAGCGCCCGGGCGGTGGCGCGTTGGGCCGACTGCTCGAGGAGCCGCGGCGCATACTCGTCTCCATTCTGCTCGGCAACCTCCTCGTCAACATCTTCACCACCAGCACGGCGACGGCCCTCCTCGTCGGGCTCCTCGGTGAGCGCGGCGGGGGCTATGCGTTCCTCCTCATGGCGCTCCTCATCATCGTCTTCGGCGAGATCTTCCCCAAGACGATCGCCTTGCGCTGGGCCGAGCGTATCGCGGTGCTCGCGGCCTACCCGCTTCGCGTCTTCCACGCCGCCGTGCTGCCTGCCCGGCTCCTGCTGTCGGCGTTCTCCGAAGCGGTGATCGCCCGGGTGCGCCGCGGCCTGGGCGCGCCAGCGCGCTCCTACACCTCGGAGGAGCTGGTGACCGCCCTGAGCATCGCGCGGCGCGAGGGAGCGGTGGGCGAGCTCGAGTATCAGATGCTCGCCAACGCGCTGTCGTTCAGGGACAAGGTGGTCAAGGAGATCATGACGCCAAACGTCCAGGTGGTGTCGGCGTCGGTGCAAACGGGCCGGGTGGAGCTGGTCCGCGCCTTTGCCGGCAGCGGCTTCTCGCGCATACCCGTCTACGACCGCTCGCCGGACGACATCATCGGTGTACTACATATCAAGGACCTCATCGCCGACGACGCGGCGTCGTCGGAGACGGACCTGCGCGCGCGGCTGCGCGCCCCGTACTTCGTGCCAGAGACGACGGCGATCAACGCGGTATACCACGAGCTGCAGACGCGGCAGTTGCACATCGCCATCGTCCTAGACGAGTACTCCTCGTTCGCGGGCATCGTCACCGTGGAGGACATCCTGGAGGAGCTGGTCGGCGAGATCCGCGACGCGCGCGACTCGAAAGCGCCGAGCTACATGAGCCTCGACGAGCGGCGCATGGTCGTCAGCGGCACCATGGAGATCGACGAGTTCAACGAGGTCTTCGGGGCCGATATCGAGGACGACGATCACGAGACGATCGCCGGGTATGTGATGGGCGCGACGGGCCGCATTCCCCGAGAGGGCGAGACCATCGTCATCGAGGGACTGCGTTTCCACATCGTCTCGGCCCAACTCCATCGTATCCGCAAAATGCGGGTGGAGCGGGCATGAGCGAAAGCGCCCTGTGGATCATCACCGTGGTCGCGTTCGTGCTGGGCGCGTTCTACTCGGGCAGCGAGACGGCGTTGATAGCGGCCAACCAGATCCGCCTGCGGCACCTCGCCGCCGGGGGCGAGCGGCGCGCCGAACGGGTGCTCGCCCTGGTCGCGCACCCGGAGTACTTCCTCAGCGCGGTGCTGGTGGGAACCAACCTGGCGGTGATCGGTGGCACGACGGCCTTGACCGTGATCGCGACGCGTCACTACGGCGACGCCGGGGCGACCATTGCCACCGTCGTGCTGGTGCCCCTCTTCCTCGTGTTCAACGAGATCATTCCCAAGGCGCTGTTCCTGCTCTACGCCACCCGAGCGGCGGTCCTGACGGTGGATATCCTGCGCGGGCTCACCGCGCTCCTCTACCCCATCGTCAAGCTCTTCACCGTGGCTACGGACACCCTCAGCCGCCTGCTGCCCGCGCGGGCCGAAGCCGGGACGCGCATGGGCACCGACGAGCTGCTCTTCCACATCGAGGAGAGCCGAGAGGCGGGGCTCATTCCGCGCGACACCAAGGTGCTCGTCGACCGCGCCATCGCCCTGCAGGAGCTTCGCGCGTGCGACGTCATGCGGCCGCTCTCCGAGGTCGCGATGCTCGATCGCGCGGGCAGCGCGGCCTCCTGGGCGGAGGCGTTCGCCCGCTCCGGGTTCTCGCGCCTGCCCGTCTACGAAGGCGCGCGGGAGAACGTCGTCGGGATGCTCAGCGCGCACCGCTACGTCACTGCGCGCGGCCGCGAGGACACACGCGACCGCCTGCTCCCACCGTATCTGGTATCATTGGACGAGCCCGTGGTGAACGTGTTCCAGGAGATGAGCGCGCGCGGCAGGCACATGGCCATGATCCGCGACGAGCGCGGCGTCATCGTTGGGATGACAACGCTGGAGGACATCCTCGAGCGCTTTGTCGGCGCGATCGTCGACGAGTTCAACTGATGGTGTCCCATTCGCCCTTCCCCATCCGCGGGCGGCGGCTCCTGCTGCTCGCCAACGGTTGCTTCTCGACGATCGAGGGCAAAACGGCGACGTGCTTTCTCATGTATCGCGGCGACGACGTAGCCGCGGTCGTGGACGCCACGAACACCGGTCGCGTGGCGCGCGAGGTGGTCGGGTTGGGTGGAGAGGTCCCCGTGGTGGAGAGCGTCGAGGCGGCGCTGCCGCTCGGTCCCGAGGTCGCCATCGTCGGCAGCGCGCCGCGCGGCGGCGCGCTCGAAGAGCCGATGCGCACCGATGTCGCCGCGTGCCTGCGCGCGGGGATCGACGTGGCCGGCGGGCTGCACTTCTTTCTCTCCGACGACCCGGAGCTCTCTGCGATCGCCGCGCGCGGCGGCGCGCGCGTGTGGGACGTGCGCCGGCCGGCCGGCGGCCGCACCGTCTCCACGGGCCGCGGGTGCACCACGGGGGCCAGGGTTGTATTGACCGTCGGCAGCGACTGCAACGTGGGCAAGATGACGACCACGGTAGCGCTCTACGAGGCCGCCGTGGCGCGGGGCGTGCGCGCCGCGTGGGCGGCGACCGGGCAGACCGGCATGATGCTGCGCGAGCGCGGGGTGGCGGTGGATGCGGTGGTCGCGGACTTCATCGGCGGCGCAGCGGAGGCGCTCGTGCAGGAAGAGGGAAGGGACGCCGACCTCGTCTTCGTCGAGGGGCAGGGCGCGCTCGCCCACCCCGGCTACGCCGGCGTGACCCTGGGTCTCATGTACGGGGCCATGCCGGACTGCATGGTGCTCGTGCACTGGGCCGGCCGCGAGCGCCTCAAGCGTCTGGACGTGCCCGTCCCGCCGCTCTCGGCGCTGGTCTCTCTGCACGAGTCGCTCATGCGGCCGCACCGCGACTCGCGCGTGGTGGCGGTCTCGCTCAACACGGGCGACCTGGACGAGCGCCGGGCGCGCGGCGCGCTGGAGGCGGCCACGCGCGAGACCGGGCTGCCGGCCACCGACGTGGTGCGCTTCGGTTGCGACGCTGTCCTCGACGCCATCGACCGCGCGCTCGCCGGCGCGCCGCCGCTGGGGAGGGGGGAAGCGGCATGACGCTCGACGTCGAACCGATTCGCATAGAGACGGCGCATCCGTTCCAGATCGCGCGCGGCACGCGCCGGACCTACGAGGTCTTCGTCGTGTCGCTCACCCACGAGGGCGTGACGGGGTGGGGGGAGGCGGCGCCCCAGGCTTACTACGGCGAGGATCCGATGACGGTCCGCGGGGCGGTGAATGCGATCGGCCGCCTGCTCTCCGGAGAGCCGGAGGCGCTGCGCCTGGCGTTGCACGACCCCGGCACGCCGCTCGGCTCGGCGCTCGCGAGGCACGCGTCGGTGCGCGCGGCGCTGGACATGGCGCTTTGGGACATGCGCGGCAAGCGCGAGGGCCGACCCTGCTGCGAGCTCTTCGGGGGCAACCCGGCGCAGACGCCGCTCACCTCCTACACCATCGGCTTCGACCGTCCCGAGGTCGTGGACCGCAAGGTGGACGCGGCCGGGCCCTACCGCATCCTCAAGGTGAAGGTGGGACTGCCCGGCGACCTGGAGATCCTCGACCGCGTGCTCGCGCGTTCGGGCAAGAAGGTGCGCGTGGATGCCAACGAGGGCTGGGATCTGGAGATGGCGCTCGACCGCACCCGCGAGCTCCACCAACGCGGCGTGGAGTTCTGCGAGCAGCCGATTCCGCACGCCGACGAGGAGGGTCTGCGCGAGCTCAAACGCCTCAGCCCGCTGACGATCATCCTCGACGAGAGCGTGGTGGGCCCGGACGACGTGGCGGCGCGAGCCGACCAGGGGCACGGGATCAACATCAAGTTGATGAAGTGCGGGGGCATCACGCCGGCGCTGCGCATGATCGAGACCGCGCGCCGCCTAGGCCTGCGTGTCATGCTCGGGTGCATGATCGAGACGTCGCTCGGCGTCACCGCCGCCGCGCACCTGAGCCCGCTGGCCGACTACGCCGACCTCGACGGCAATCTGCTGCTCGCCGAGGATCCCTTCGCCGGCGTCGGGGTGGTCGAGGGGAAGCTGGTGCTGCCGATGGGACCCGGCCTGGGGGTCGCGCGCCGCACCTAGCGCGCCGCGCTCATTCGAATATCACGACCGCCATCGCATGGTCGCGGGAGTGCGTGATCGTGCAGTGGATCTCCGTGGCGCCCAGCGAGGCCAGCACGCGGCGGGCCTCTCCGTGCAGGCGGACGACGGGCTTTCCGCTGGGGTGCCGCGCCACCTCGATGTCGCGCCAGCGCACCCCCCGGCTCCACCCCGTCCCCAACGCCTTCATGCACGCTTCCTTGGCCGCGAAACGGCCCGCCACGCGCGGCACGGGGTCGGCCCAACGCGCCACGTAGGCGCGCTCGCCCTCGGTGAGGATGCGCCCGAGGAAGCGCTCTCCGTAGCGCTCCAGCACGCGCCCTACACGCTCGAGTTCGATGGTGTCGATGCCGATTCCCCTGATCACGGCGCCCTCCGTGGCCGCACGAGTATACCGTCGCCGTCGATTCTTGCCAACCGGCGCCGCACGCGTTAGCGTACGGCGATGACGACGGACCAGCGCCGCCACATCAAGCGCAACTTCACCCTCGGCGTGCTCAACGGCGCGCTGGTCAACCTGGGGCTAGCGTTCATCGACCCGTTCACCGTGATTCCCGTCTTCATCACGCGCCTCGGGGGCTCGAGCGTGCTGGTGGGCCTGACCGCGGCCGTCTTCGGGGCGGGCTGGTTTTTTCCGCAGGCGTTCGTGGCCCCCCTGGTGGAGACGCGGCGGCGGGTGCTGCCGATCTACAACGCGATGTCGCTGGTGCGCCTGGCGGGCTTCGCGGTGGTCATCGCGGCGGTGTTCGGGCTGGGATCGGGCCGGCCGCACCTCCTCCTGGCGGCCATCCTCGCCGGGCTCGCCATCAACACGCTGGCGGCGGGGGTGTCCGGCGTGCCCTTTCTGGAGGTGACGTCGAAGGCGTTCCCGGCCAACGCGCGCGGCACCTTCTTCGGCACCCGCCGCTTTTTCGGCGGCGCCCTGGGCGTGTTCGCCGGGGTGCTCGTCGCCATCATCCTGGGCACCGACCAGGCGTCTCCCGGGGCCCTGGGCGCCGCGCACGAGCGAGTGGCGGCGGCTGTGCGCGCGGCCGGCCTCCAGGGGCGCGCGTTTCCCGACAACTACGGCGTGCTCTTCGCGCTGGGGGCGGTGTGCGCGGCGCTCGGCTACGCCGCGTTCTCCATGGTGCGGGAGATCCCCGCGCAGACCGTCCACCCGCATCGGTCGCTGCGCGCACACCTCGACGAGGGCTTCGCCCTGCTGCGGCGCCACGCCAACTACCGCCTCTTCCTCTGGGTGCGCGTGTGCTGGCAGATGACGGCGATGGCCTTTCCGTTCTACGCCATCTACGCCTTCGTCCGCTTGGGGTTCTCCGAGGCGAGCGTGGGCGTGTTCGTCTCCGTCTGGGTGGGCGCCGGGGTGGTGTCCAACTTCGCCTGGGGCCGGCTGCTCGACCGCAAGGGCAACCGGCTGGTGATGGTGGCCACGGCGGCGATCGCCGTTCTGCCGCCCGTGGCCATGCTCCTGCTCGGCCGCGCCTCGGATGGCCACGGCCGCGGGGCGTTCTTGGTACTCTGCGCCGCCTTCCTCGTCAACGGTGCCGCGCGAGCGGGCCGCTTCATCACCAACCTCACCTACCTGCTGGAGTTCGTGCCCCAGGACCACCGCCCCCGTACCGTGGGCTTCATGAACACGATCTCTTCTCCGTTCATGCTGAGCCCCGTCGTCGGCGGCCTGCTCGTCCAGGCCTTCGGATTCGAGGTGCTCTTCGGGGCGTCGGCCCTCTTCGCCCTGATCAGCATCGCCGTCTCTGCCAGGCTGGCCGAGCCACGCGCGGAGCGGTATGTCGGCCCGACCGTTGTTGCGCCATGATGACAGGCGCCGTTGTCAGGTCGAGCCGCCTCAGAGCTGCAGAGCCCACCGACCTGTTCCTGTAATATAACTAGATTCAACGGGTTAGGCGCTTCCATTGGGTCTGGCACGCTCGCTGCAATGGTCCGGGGCGAGCGCGCGACGAGCGCGCACGGAAAACCGAACAAACAGAGCGATCAACAAAACCAGAGTTACAGGAGGAAGCGCTATGACACTCATCAAGTACCGACCGCTGGACACGATGGACACGTTCTTCGACCGGATGAACCGCGAGCTGTGGCCGGGCTTGGACCGGCTGTGGAACGGCGAGCAGGACGGCGAGGTCGCGCGGACGCCGCGCACCAACATCGTCGAGCACGAAGACCACTTCGTCGTGACGATGGAGATGCCGGGTCTGTCCAAACAGGATGTCGAGGTCGGCATCGAGGGCGACGTGCTCATCGTCAAAGGCGGGCGCGAGCAAGAGCAGAAGAGCGAGGAGAAGGGGATCGTCCGTCGCGAGTTCCGCTCCGCGCGCTTCGAGCGCAGCTTCACGGTCGGCAAGGACGTCGACCCCGACCAGGTCAAGGCCGGCATGGAGAACGGGATCCTCACCGTCACGCTCCCCAAGCGGGCCGAGAAGGTCGGTCGCAGGATCGATATCGCATAAAACCCAAGGCGCCAATCCCGCGCCAAGCGCCCGGGCTTCGGCCCGGGCGTTTTCTTTTGCCCGGCGGCGCCGGTGTGTTACTGTCGGCCGGTCCCGGAAAGAAGGGAATCGCAACGTGGTTCATGCCCTACCCCTGGTCGTCCTCCTGCTGGCTGGAGCCGCATCCTCGCCCGCGCCCACCGACGCGGCGCAGCGCGAGTCGTGGTTCGTGGTGCGCATAGCGGGCTCGCCGGTGGGATTCGCCAGCGAGTCGTTTGTGGTGGAGCCGGCGCGCATCGTCTACCGCGCGCACACCGACCTCTCGCTCACGCGCATGGGCACGCCGCTTTCGATGTTCATGATGGCCGAGGAGGTCACCGACGCCGGGGGACGGTTCCGCAGCACGCGCCTGGAGATGAACGCGTCGGTCACCGGCATGCGCGCCCGCGGGGTTCTGGAGGACGACTCGGTCACCTACGAGGTGGAGACGGGAGGACACGCGCAGCGGCGCCGCATCCCCTGGGAAGCCGACGCGATCACGCAATGGCAGAGCGAGCGGGTCGTCGAAGCGTGGCTGGCCTCGGACGCCCCGGAGGTGTCGTTCAAGGTGTTCGGCGCCGACGACGGGGCGTTCAAGACGATGCGCCTGGTGCGTGGAGAGCGCGTCACCGAAGCGGGCGACGGCGGGGAGGTCTCGTTGCTCGCCGTGCGCGAATACGAGGGCAAGAGCGACGTGCCCCTGTCGACGACGTGGTTCGACCAGGACGGGCAGCCGCAACGCACGGTGGTGCGGCAGATGGGCATGGAGATCTCGATCGAGCGCGTGAGCGAGGAGGAGATGGCGGCCATCGAGCTCGAGCCGAACTTCGACATCATCCGCCAGTCTATGATCCGCTGCGAGGGATATCCCGACCCGCCCGGGCGCGTCGAGACGGTCACGGTGCGGCTGGATCTGCCCCATCCGCTTCCCGCCGGCCGCGACCTCGAGGGGCCCAACCAGAAGCTCGTCGGACGCGGCGAGGACTGGTTCGAGGTGATGCTCACGCGCGAGACGATTCTGCGCCGGCGCCTGGCCGACGCGGAGCGGGCCGCCTATCTCGAGCCCGGCCCCTACATCCAGTCGTCCCACCCCCGCGTGCGCGTGATCGCCGACAGCCTGCGCGCGGCGACGGGGGCGGAGGGGTGGGAACTGGGGCGCGTGATCGCCGCCTGGGTCGGGGGGTACATCCATGAAAAGGGCTTCGGCCAGGGCTTCGCATCCGCACTCGAGGTTCTGAGCACGCGCTCCGGCGACTGCACCGAGCACGCCGTTCTGCTTACCGCCGTGCTCCGCGCGGCCGGCCTGCCGGCCCGTCCCGCGGTGGGGCTCGCCTACACGGAGGGAAGTCTGGTCGGACACATGTGGACCGAGGTCTACGACGGCTACTGGCGCACGCTCGACGCCCTCGACCTCGACGGCGACCCCATACGTATACGGGTGACGGCGGCGGGCGACGCGCGCGCGGTCGACCAGCGCGACCTGCTCGAAGCGTACGCGACCGTCGGCGGCGCGGTGGCGCGCGTGACGGGCTCCACGCCGCGCTGATCAAACCCCTTGCCCGGCGTCCTTTAGTGGCTTAACGTGAGAAGCAATCGGCGCGCACGCGCGCGCCGCAAGGGAGGTCATCTCGACAATGGCGAGACTCGAGAAGACGATGTTCCGCGAGTACGACATCCGCGGACGCGTGAACGACGAGGAGCTCAACGCGCGCTCGGCCGAGCTCATCGGGCGCGGCTTCGGCACATTTCTGGACCGGCGCGGAATCGCCGACATGGTCGTGGGCTACGACAGCCGCTTCGGCTCGGTGGAGATCAAGGACGGTCTGGTCAAGGGTCTGCGCGCCACGGGGCGCAACGTGGTCATGGTGGGCATGTGCCTCACCCCGATGATGTACTGGTCGCAGTACCGCTTCAAGGTCAAGGGCGGCGCCATGATCACGGGGAGCCACAATCCCAAGGGATGGAACGGGCTCAAGCTCGGCGCGGGCTTCTCCTACACGCTGGTGGGCGAGGAGAGCCGCGAGCTCTACCAGATCATCGAAGAGGAATCGTTCGTCGAAGGGCACGGCGACTACTCCGAGGCCTCCATCATCGACGACTACGAGGCCGACGTCATCGGCCGCGTGAAGATCGCGCGCCCACTGCGCATCGTGATCGACACCGGCAACGGGACGGCCGGCGCGTTCGCGCCGCGCGTCTTCACCAAGGCGGGCGTCGAGGTGATCGAGCAGTTCACGGAGCTCGACCCCGACTTCCCCAACCACGAGCCCGACCCCGCCCGCAAGGAGACGGTGGAGGTGCTCGGCGAGCGCGTGCGCCGGGAGAAGGCCGACATGGGCATCGCCTTCGACGGAGACGGCGACCGCTTCGGCCTGGTGGACGAGCGCGGCGAGGTGATCTGGCCGGACCGCTACATGATCCTGCTGGCGCGCCAGGTGCTGGAGCGCAAGCCCGGCGGCAAGATCATCTTCGACGTCAAGTGCACGCAGGCGCTAGAGGACGACATCCGCGACCACGGTGGCGTGCCCATCATGTGGAAGACGGGGCACTCGCACATCAAGGCCAAGCTGCACAAGGAGCAGGGCGCGCTGGCCGGCGAGATGAGCGGGCACGTCTTCTTCGTGGAGAACTACTACGGCTTCGACGACGGCATCTACGCCGCGCTGCGTCTGGTCGAGTACGTCTCCGGCTTCGACCAGACGCTCTCGGCCATCATGGCGCAGACGCCTTCGTACGTCTCCTCGCCCGCCATCCAGGCCCAGTGCGGCGACGAGGTGAAGTACGGCGTCGTGGAGCGGCTCACGGCCGAGCTCAAGCGCGACTTCGACCGCGTGATCGACATCAACGGCGCGCGCGTCGTGTTCCCCGACGGCTGGGGTCTGGTGCGCGCCTCGTCGAATCTGCCCGAGCTGGTGCTGCGCTTCGAGGCCAAGACGCCCGAGCGCCTGGAGGAGATCAAGGGGACCTTCCGCAAGTACATGGCGAAGTATCCCGAGATCTCGCAGCATTGGGAGAACGAGTAGGTTCCGGCTTGGGGCTGCGACGAGACGAAGGGTCTCCGCTCCAGGTCCTCGCTCGCGGATGGAAAAGTGGTTCGCTCGCTGCGGATGTCGCGTCGACCCTTCGTCTCGCCGCGCCCACACCATATACTTGAAGTGAAGACCCCTCCTCACACCGCGCGCTGGAAGCGAATGAAACAAGCCTGCCGAATCCTCGTCCTGGCCCTCCTGACGGCAACGAGCACTGCCGCCCAGGAGCTGCCTGACGGCTACATGAGCGAGGCCGAGAGCCGCGCCATTCTCGACAAGACCCTCCACGTGCACTTGGCACCCGACCTGTCGCGCTTGTCCGAGACCGAGCGCGCCGTCGTGAGACGCCTGATCGAAGTCGGCGAGATTCTCCAGCGCGTGCACGACGACATGCGCCACCCCCACGCGCTCGAAGCCTACGAATCCCTCGCAGAGCTGGACGCGCGGCTGGGCTCGCCGCCGGCCACGCAGAACTTGCTCACGCTATACTACGCCGCCAAGGGGCCGGTGCTGCGCGACCTCGAGGGCAAGCGGCGTCCGTTCCTCCCCGCCGATCCGCCGGCGCCGGGCCGCAACGTCTATCCGTGGAACGTGGCGCGCGAGGAGATGGAGGCGTTTCTCGATGCGCATCCGGAGGCGCGTCCGGTTCTGCTCGCGCTGCGCAGCGTCGTGCGCCGGGCCGAGCGCGCCAACCTGGACGCCGACCTCGCCGCGCTCCGCGGCCACCCCGCGATCGAGGCGCTGCACCCCGGCCTGCGCGCGTCGCTCGAGGCGCTGCGCACGGATCCGGGAGACCAGGCCTTCTACGCGGTGCCGTACTCGGTGGCCTACGCCGGGGAGACGTGGCGGTGTTACGAGATCCTCTCCGAGGCCGCGGACGCGATCCGCGCCGACGACCCCGACTTCGCCGCCTACCTCGGCGCGCGCGCCCGCGACTTCCTCAGCGACGACTACGAGGCCGGCGACGCCGCATGGGTGAGCGGCCGGTTCCGCAATCTCAACGCCGAGATCGGCGCCTACGAGACCTACGACGACGGTCTCTACGGCGCCAAGGCGTTCCCCGCGCTGAGCGTGCTCGCGCGTGACGCCGAGCAGAGCGGGACGCTGCGCGAGGCGATCAGAGGCCTGCAGGAGTTCCAGAACGCGCTGCCCTACGCCCCCGACGGATGGAAGGAAGGGACGAGCAAGAAGGCGGTGCGCGAGGACATCCCCGTGGGTGTGTACGACGTGATCGCGGATTTCGGCCAGGCGCGCGGCGCGAACACGGCGACGATTCTCCCCAACGAGTCGGCGCACGCACGCAAGTACGGGCGCACGATCCTGCTGCGCCGCAACGTCATGCTGCAGCCCGATATCTTCGCCGTCCGCGAGGCCGCGTTCGCGGCGGCCGTGGCCCCGGCGCACGCGGGCGAGCTGACCGCGGAGGGCGGCTTCCAGCGCACCCTGTGGCACGAGATCGGCCACTACCTCGGACCGGACCGCGCGCGCGACGGCCGCGCCGTAGACGATGCGATCGAGCGCTGGGCCGACACCATGGAGGAGCTCAAGGCCGACCTGGTGTCGCTCCACCTCACGCGCGCGCTCGAAGCGCGCGGGTACCACACGCCGGCCTCGAGGCGGGCGGTGCTCGCCGACGGCGTGCGCCGCGTGCTCCTCAAGCGCAAGCCCGAGCGCACGCAGGCCTACGCGACCATGGAGCTCATGCAGCTCAACTTCTACCTCGAGCACGGTGCGCTCGCCTTCGACGCGGCGACCGGACGTCTGGAGATCCGCTACGACCGCTTCCCCGACGCCGTCGTGGCGATGCTCGAGCGCGTGCTCGCCATCCAGTACGGCGGCGACCCAGCGGCGGCGGAAGCCTTCGTCGATGCGTACGCCGTCTGGCGCGAGGACCTCCACGGTGTACTCGCCGAGCGCATGCGCGCGGCCGAGCCAGCCCGCTTCACGTACGTCACCTACGAAGCGCTCACCAATCCGCACGCCCTCGCGCGATGATGCCGTCCTTGCCGCGTAGCCGCGGTGTCCTCGAGATTCTCCTCGGCACCGTGTTCATTAGTTTTTCGGCCGTGTTCGTCAAGCTCGCGCACGTGGGGCCGACGGCGTCCGGCGTGTACCGCAACCTTTTCGGCGCGCTCGCGCTCTTGGTACTCGCCGCCGTGCGCCGCGACACGCTATGGCGCGGCGTCACACCCGTCTTCTACGCGGTGCTCGCCGGCGTCCTCTTCGCCACCGACATCTTCTGCTGGCACCGGAGCATCCTCACCATCGGCCCGGGACTGGCGACGATCATGGGCAACTTCCAGGTGTTCTTCCTGGCCCTGGTGGGGCTCGCCGTGTTCGGCGAGCGCGCCACCTGGCGATTCGTGCTCTCGCTGCCGCTCGCGATGCTCGGCCTCTTTCTCCTGGTCGGATTCCGCTGGGGCACCCTCGACGCGTCCTACCGCACCGGGCTCCTCCTGGGGCTGGCCACGGCGCTCACCTACGCCGGCTACCTGCTCACGCTGCGCCGTTCGCAGCGCGTCGCCACGCGCCTGGCCGCGGTGCCCAACCTGGCGCTGGTCACTGCGGTGACCGCCGTGATTCTGTGGATCGTGGCGGTGGCGAACGGCGAACCGCTGCGCATCCCCGACGGCCAGTCGTGGCTGGTGCTCGTCGCCTACGGCGTGCTGTGCCAGGCGCTGGGGTGGATCGTGATCTCGCGCGGGCTGCGCACCGTCGAGGCCTCGCGCGCGGGTCTCTTGCTGCTCCTGCAGCCCACGCTCACCTTCGTGTGGGACGTGCTGTTCTTCGACCGGCCCACAACCCCGGTGGAGGCGCTGGGCGCCGCCATCGCCGTCGGCGCAATCTACATGGGCAGCGCACGGCGCTGACCCCGCCCGCGCTTGCACCGGCCGCCTCGGGACCGCTACACTCGATCGCCGGCAGGTCCGGCGCCCACCCATGAAGAAGACGCTCGACTGGCGGCTCGTCCTCTACCTCTCGCTCTTCGGACCCGCGATCGGCGGCCTGATGGTGCTCGGCGTGTTTCCCGAGGGCGGCGAGCGCTTGGCGTGGCTGGTGGCCACGGCGGCGTGCGCGGTGGTGATCGCGCGCCGCACGGAGGCACCGGTGCGGCACGGCGCGGTCGTCGGCTTCCTGTCCGGCGCCACCTCGACGCTGGTGCAGGCGGTCTTCTCGGCCACGCTGCTCTCGAACAACCCCTGGATGGTCGAGCGCTTCGCCGACATGCCCGAGGGCTTCGACCTGCAGTTTTTCATCTTCATGCTGGTGCCGTTCATCGGCGTGGCGAGCGCGCTGGCCCTGGCGCTGGTGTCCATGCTCGCGGCCAAGGCGGTGCGGCGGCGGTGAGGAAAAGCGGCGGAGGAATGGAGGAATAGAGCGGGCCGGGGTGGAGACCACCCCGGCCCGTTTTCGTCGTCGGCTCGAGGCCCGGGGCCTAGTAGCGGCGCTTGCCGCCGCCGCCGCCGCCGAAATCGCGGCGACCGCCGCCGCCGCCCGAATCGCGGCGCTCGTTCGCCTCGTTGACGCGCAGGTCGCGACCGCCGAAATCGGTGCCGTTGAGCGCCTGAATGGCGGCGCCGGCACCCGATTCGTCCATCTCGACGAAGCCGAAGCCGCGCGGACGGCCGGTCTCCCGGTCGCTGAGCAGATTGACCTCGTGCACGGTGCCGTGGGCGGCGAACAGGTCCCGGACCTCCTCGCGCGTGGCGGTGAAGGGCAGATTACCGACGAAAAGCTTCTTGGTAGCCATGGAGTAGACTCTCCCTTTTGCGCCCCGTTGACGGCTTGATACTTGCTTCATGCTGGCCGAGCGCCCGAGCGACGGGCAATATGTCGGCCAACTGCCGGATGGGTCTGACCCATCCGCTGGGACTCGCAACTTTCTCCAGGAAACTCGGCTCAGAAACAGCGGGGCGCGAGGTCTGCGAGACGGAGTCGGCAGGAGGAATTTGACAGAGTCGCCGGAGTATAGTCAGAATGGCGATATCAGCGCAAGAAAAAAATGCGTCGCCCCCTCCAGGGCGCCAACCCAGGCGGTGACCCCATGGCAAAAGCGAAGCCCGGCGATACGGTGGTCGTCCATTATACGGGGCGGCTCGAGGACGGAACCCAGTTCGACACCTCGATCGGACAGGAGCCCCTGCGCCTCCAGATCGGAGGCGGCCGGTTCTTGCCCGGTTTCGAGCACGCCCTGGCCGGCATGAACCCCGGCGAGTCCAAGACCGTCTCCATCCCCCCGGCGGACGGCTACGGGGAGCGCCGCGACGACATGATCGTCACCGTGGCGCGCGACGAGATTTTCTCCGACGTCGCCCCCGAGGTCGGCGAACGTCTGGAGATGACGCACGAGGACGCCACGTTCGTGGTCACCGTGACCGGGATCACCGACGAAACCGTCACCCTCGACGGCAACCACCCGCTGGCGGGGCAGACCCTCGTCTTCGACCTCGAGCTGGTGGAGATCGCCTGACGATCGCCCGGGTCGCGGGGGTGGGGGCTTTTGCGCCGGTGTCGACCGCTTGACAGCCCGCGCGATCTTGCCCGACCCTAGGCGGCATGGCTCGCACACCCGGGCTCCCCGACACCACCCGCCGCACCAAGATCGTCTGTACGCTGGGACCGGCCAGCGGCAGCGGCGAGATCGTTGAAAAGCTCGTCCGCGCTGGGCTGAACGTGGCCCGGGTCAACTGCTCGCACGGGGACGCCGAAGGGCGCCGGGCGCTCATTCGCACCGTGCGCAAGGTCGCCCGCCGGCTGCGCGTCTACATTCCCGTCCTGCTCGACCTCTCCGGCCCCAAGATGCGCATCGGGCCCATCGCTTCGGGCTCCGCCGACTTGCGCCCGGGAGACGCCTTCACCCTCACGCGCCGGCGCGTGAAGGGCGACTGGCAGTGCGTGTCCGTCAACTACCCGCCGCTCATCCGCGACCTGTCGCGGGGCGACCGGATTCT
>Ga0224512_10002364_pt1 | contig 17352 bp, 10 predicted proteins | sample SF_May12_sed_USG_4_FD_169103 | JGI IMG/M metagenome (GOLD analysis project Ga0224512, IMG submission 169103) | Sediment microbial communities from San Francisco Bay, California, United States - SF_May12_sed_USGS_13 | ecosystem: Environmental > Aquatic > Marine > Sediment | place: USA... | reverse complement strand
GAGTGGCAGGCGTCCACTATCATCAGCATCTCTTTTGCCGTAATGTCTCTCATCCAAAGCGAGAGCTCGTCGCTCGAGATAAGCTTCGGAAGCACATCGTCTGTTATCCCTGTCGTGTTCTCGCCGATGTCGTTTGGAAGGATGTAGAAGATCCCCGATTTTGCGGCGTAGCCGTGCGATGAGACCGAGATGATGAGCTTGTCTTCGGGTTCTATCCGGGGGAGTTCTTTTGAGTTGATGTCTTTCCCGTTTTCTTTGACCGGGATCTTTTCCAGGATTTCGGGTGACACCGCCTTCCCGGAAAGAAGACTGAAAACACCCTTGATAACTTCCTTGGTGGCGTTGTTGACGGCAGGCCGTGCGCCATCTGCCTTGTCCGAGACTATCGGTATCTGGTAGAGCTTCTGGTTTGTCGCCTTGAGCTTTACCTTTAGCCTCTCGCCCAGCACTTCCTGCATTCTGCGGGCGTCATTGGCGGCATAACTCAGATCGTATCTCTTGTTCTCGTAACTGTTTACACCAACAGACACGAGATAGGTGTTGCCCAATCGAGTCTCTTTCGGCTCGTAGCTGTATTCGGTCCTTGCGGTATTGCTCTTTACCCTGTCGGAATTAAACGCATAGGCCGAGAACTCCACCTTCCCTTTACCATCCCTCGGAAGCCTTACATCCTTAAATGTAAGTACGGCTTTGCCTTCTTTGTTTAGTTCAATCTTGTTGGCGTCTCTCCACGCCTTCAATTCTTCGTCAAGATTCGTAAATGATCTGAGAGTACTTTTAACGTCTTCGTCGGATGTCGAATATCTAACAAGCTGTCCGTCGCGAAACAGCCTTAAATCGTAGACGCCTGAACTCAACGCCTTGCCGCTCTTATCCTTCTGGTATCCGCTTTCCACGTTTTCTACTTCAACTAGAACGTCTGCCAGTTCGGGCTTTGTCGTACTCCTGACACTTCGTATTCTGAGCTTGGGCTGCGCGCGATTCAGCGCGGACAGATCCCGAACGGGTTTGAACTCCCTATCGCAATCTCCCTCTTCGGTACATTTCAAAAGCCGGGTCAGGAGTTTTGGCTCGAAATACTCCCGTACGAATATCTCAAAGGAAAGCGGCTCAAACGGTGCGTCGGGTGAAATCCAGTGCAATCCCTTTGGATCTTCAAGTTTATTGGAATCGAATCTTCCCTCGGGAGTCACGGCTACCCAGCCTTCTTCATCGAGGGCAATCAGACTCACCAGCAGTTTTCCGGAAATTACATGATAAATATCCAGTTTCCCGTTTGCTCCTTCTTTGAACTGGAATCTGCCATTTGTGATTATTCTCTGGAGATGGCCATCAGTCGACATTCTGTTCGGAGCTGAGAAGTACGAAGGAACAGCGGAAAGCAACCTTTCCGTGGTTGCCGTATCTCCGGCCGGCATAGAGGCTAATTCACGTCCGCTATCGACATCCCATAACTTGACCGTCATAGCGTCCCTATACAGCATGCCGTCGCCCGATGCGAGCACCTTCCCGTCCTCTGAAAACGCTTGCCATCCGATCTGGCCCGTATGTCCCAAAAGCGTTCGGAGTTCGCGCCCGTTTGCGACGTCCCATAAACGAACCGTCTCATCCGCGCTTCCGGATGCGAGGGTCTTTCCATCCGGTGAAATTACAAGGGAATAAACAGGCGATGTGTGGCCCGAGAGGCTATACAGCTCTTCCCCGGTTCTCAAATCCCAGAATTTGACGACTCCCCGGCGGTCACCGGTGGCAAGTAGATTCTCATCGGGAGAAAGAACCGCGGCGCTGACGACCGCCGTATGTCCCGATAACTCAGCTTTTTCCTGTCCGGATTCGACATCCAACAATCTGACCGTGAAATTGGGGCCTTCTACCGCCAGAGTCTTGCCGTCCTTCGAAAACAAGGTCCAAAAAGGTCCGCCATTTCCAAATGTAAGGATATTCCTTCCATCCGCAGGGCTGGACTGAAAAGTAATCAATTCAACCCCTGTATCAACGTTCCATAATTTGAAGGTACCTTCAGAGTTCTTTGACGCCAGTCTTCTGCCATCCGGTGAGAATGAAAGTGAATGACAGCAGTCAGTGTTGCCCTCAAGTGTTCTCAGTTCCGTTCCCGATTCGACGTCCCAAAGTCTGATCGAGTTTTCCTTTTCGCCCGATGACGCGAGCATCCTTCCATCCCTGGAAAAAGCAGTTGACCAGACACCCCCACTGTGGCCCGGCAGTGTCCACATTTCCTTACCGGACTCCAAATGCCAGAGCTTAACCACCTTGTACAATCCGAGGCATGGATTCGTCACCAGGCACTCGTGCTCCGAAACCAGCGTCCTTCCGTCCGGTGAAATATCGATTGGCCTCGCTCCGGCGACAAGGCCGTAGAGATTCCCCACTTGTTTGCGGCTCTCAATATCCCATGATCTGATCGTTTGATCCTCGCTCCCTGAAACCAGCGTTTTTCGGTCGGGTGAAAAAGAAACCGCATTGATCCCATCGCTGTGACCCGTGAATGTCATCATGACCTCACCTGAAGACAGATCCCATAATTTCACGGTTTTGTCATGGCTTCCGGAGGCGAGTATGTTTCCTTTTGGAGAGAATGCGACTGAAGTCACCCAATCAAAGTGCCCGTAAAAAGTAAACAATTCGACGCCGGACCTGAGGTCCCACAATTTGATCGTGGTGTCGTAACTCGCCGACGCTATCGTTCGTCCATCCGGGGAAACGGCAATACTCCATACGTGATCGGTGTGACCCGAAAAGGACCGGAGCTCCCGACCTGATTCTACATCCCAGGTCTTTATAGACCTGTCCTGGCTTCCCGAAACAAGCGTTTTTCCATCGGGAGAAAAAGCGAGCGCGCGGACGACGTTTGTATGTCCGGACAACTCCCTCAGTTCCCTGCCGGTAGTGATGTCCCAAAGCCTGATGGACTTGTCAAAACTGCCGGATGCAAGCGTCTGTCCATCGGGCGAAAAGGCGACACACCATACATCCAGCGTGTGACCGGTCAAGTTTGCGATCAAATTACCCGAAGCGAGATCCCTGACCTTGACACTCATGTCTTTGCTTCCAGAGGCCAACGACTTGCCGTCAGGCGAAAAAGCGACCGACCAGACAATATCCTCATGATCGGAAAACGTCCTCAGCTCTCTTCCGGAGGCGTACTCCCATAACTTGACGGTATTGTCCCAGCTTCCCGATGCAAGTATTTTCCCGTCGGGCGAAAAGGCGACGGAACTCACGCTGGAAGTATGTCCCGTTTGTACTACGAGTCGCAGTTTAGCGTCTTGCCCATTTACCGGAAAACAGACGAATATTAAGAGTAGTGCTACTAAGCAACAATACGATCGTGCGAAGGTGGAGGCAGCCATTACAATGTCCTCCTCATTAGCTCAACCAATCTCCTGATCGCTTTTTCTTCCTCATGCATATTTCCGATTTCTGCGGCGTCAACATTCAGTTCTCCATTGTTTTTGCCCAAATTCACCGATATTCCCAATATTTTAGCGTCAATCGCGATATGCCCGACTGGCTGAGGGGGGCCTTTCACGACGAGACCGGCTTTTTGTTCAAACTGAGTGGAAAGCCCTTTGGTGAGAAGTCGGAGCGTTGGCAAGAAAACGGCAAAAATGATGTGTTTCGTTTTCATCAACATCATCCTGGATAATTATTGGTTTCAAAAACCGCCGGGAAGCAAGACAAAAGCCGAATATTCCTGTTTATCGATAGTCTCATGCTACACCACCTAAAGGCCGGGCCGAAGCTTTTTTCGACACGGCAGTCTGCTTACAAGAGCAAAAGAATTTGCCGCTGAACGGCTCTCATTCATAAGTGTCGCGGATCAAGAAATGGTTACGCTTGCGGGTTTCGCCGGTGAGCCCGATTCAATCATTATTCCAACGGCTTCGTCGCTCACAAATCGTTGATTTAAATCTTTCCATACACTAAGCTTGGCGCAATAGTAGATTAATTAAAAGCATTATTTTTGAAAGGAGAAAATCAGATGAACGCCAAACATTTTTCGCGTCTATTCGATGTAATTAAATCCTTGGTCCTGATATCCGTGTGCCTCGTTGCACCCGCAGCGATGGGCCAGGACAAGATCGATATCCCCTTGAATTCGGGAGGAGTATTCGAATTCCCGAGATCTGATCTCCCGGTCCTGGACCAGAAAACGCGTCAATCGTTAAAGAGTCAGGCCGCGACCCGCGGGGGTCAGTTTTCAGAGCTCATGGCCCGGCCTACTGACAAACTGCCGAGTCAGAAAAAGGTCTTTTTTTGCTCGTCGGCTAACAGGATGAGTCAGAAGCCCGGCGACATCAGGGCGGTCGGCGGCTTGGACTGCGGGCCGAACAGAGACGCCTCCTGCTTTTGGAAAAAGCCCTTCATCACCGTTGGTTTTATGAACGGTACACCGGAAATCAAACAGATTGTTTATGAGGTGATCGCAGAATGGACAACATGGGCCAATGTGGCTTTTGTTGTTGCGGATATTGGTGAGTTTCCGAACAGGTCTCCGGACATTAAAGTCCGCTTCGAGGAGGGCGGCGGGCATTATTCATATTTGGGGATTGATTCATGGCTGCCGGTTATTCGCGCGGAACCAAACAAACCGACCCTTCAGTTGGGGTTTTTGGATCCGCCTTTGAGATATCCCACGGGCGAAGTCATCGACAATGTCAGGGGTACGATCCTTCATGAATTCGGACATTCGCTTGGCCTGCACCACGAACATCAGAGTCCAAAGGTTGGAATTAGGTGGAACAGGGAGGCGGTGATCAAAGATCTGAGTGGACCGCCGAACTACTGGAGCGTCCCGGAGATCGAAAGCAATATTTTTCGGGCGCTTGCAGAAGATAGAACAAAATCAACTGAATACGATCCCTCGTCGATCATGCATTATTCGTATCCGGCCGCGTGGACGCTGAACAACGTCTCGATGCCCGAAAATGAAACGCTTTCGGAAACAGACAAACGCTTTATTTCTGAAATTTATCCGCGCCGGAAAGTCGTGGTCGAAGCCGACCGCTATTTTCGGCTAATGCCTTTGTACCACGGTCGTAAAGCTTGTATGAGCGTTGCTTCGTCGGAAAGGGGTCTTGTCCCCTTTCTCGCACCCTGCGATGAGACTTTGCAAGCACAGCTCTGGAAATTTACGCATGTCGGCAATGGCGATTATAGGATCACGAACTATCTTACCGGTAGTGAAGTGTCGCTTGTGGACTTTGGCGTTGAGTACTACGCCGGTCTTCAAAAAAGCGGAGACTATGACGGACAAAAATGGACGATCACCGAACTTGGTGGGTTGAAGAGGATGAGCAGCAAGTCCAGCGGGATTCTGAATTCACTCACGGCCGACACCAAAACGGGCACCGAATTGACATTGGACCGGACTGCACACTGGGCCAACCAGCTTTGGGAGTTTGATCCTGTCGAGCTGACCCGGTAAAGGGTTGCATTATGGGACAGGTTCAACTGCGGCGGCTAGTTCCGAACATTCGCGGCGGGGAATCCCGGGGCTCACAACGCGTGAGTTGAACAAAAGAGCATCGGCTTGTTGACCGATGCTCTCTCGTGGGCCTTCGCGATTTCCCGCACCATTCGTTCGAGGACGAAATTCATTTCGTCGGTGAATCCTATTGTGGCAACTTCTTTACGGAACAAAAGGATTTCGACGGTGACCGAAGCGCCGTTCGGCTTATAAGATCCGTGCGACCGGAGGTCGTTACGGTCAGACTCAAGCGGGCTTATTTGTTTCGAATGTCCTGTCTCGACGACCGGATCCGGTTAATTCAATCCAAAGACAGCACCGAACGGATTGCCGAATCTTGAATCCAGCTGCGGCGTCTGATCATTCTCGTAGTCCAGGGATTCTTCCGAGACTCGGGGCCCGATAGCATCCATCAGTTGCCTGTAGGAAAGCTCTGTTGCGTTGGACCGGTTCAGCAGATCGATAAGGTTTTTTGTAAACAATCCCATCGGTTCGCCGCTCTGGATTTCCGCTGCAAACTCGTTGTCTTTTGCCGCAGCCAACACCAAATACAGGCCGTTCATGGACGGCTTCTTCTTGGTCACTTCCGGCGGAGATGCAAAAGAGAATTTAATGTCTTCAAACTTATTCGCCTTGAAAATCCGGTGTAGCGACAAATTGCGTGAAACGGCCGGTGCTTTTGGTTTCGCAGCTCCGCGCGCAAGTGACCCCGAGTTACACGCGTCGACTACAACCACGACCTTGATGCCCTTTTCTGTAAATGAAGCAAAGATCTCAAACAGCTCATCATCCAGTATCAGATTTCTCCAGGGCTTTCCGCTTGTTGATTCGCCTGCGTCCACCGGAACCAACGCATTGTCCCAGCGAATAGGCCGTTCGTAGTATTCCGGCACATAAAGCACTTCCGTTTCATCCTGGATTTCCGATAAAACATCCGGAAAGAGGGTGCCATGAGACGAGTTGTGAAAAACAAAAAGATCCCCGGCCGATGCCTTGGCCTTGTAATCTTCAAAGGCCTGCAGGATATTGGCGCGCGTCGCGTCACGATCGATCATCAGCGTTGTGTTTTCCTTTGCGAATCCGAATTTGGAAACCAGCACGTCCTGCATTCTTATCGCGTCGTTCACCGCCCCTTTAAGTTTATCTTTTTCATTCGGATAGTCGTTGATGCCGACAAACAATCCGTATTTCGTCCCTTCGGCCTTTCGTGACGTATTCGGGTACGCAAAAAGTGCCGAAGCTGAACTTATTAAAATGATTGAGAAACATAAGCCTCTCGCGAAAGCATTGCGAATTTTTATTTTGTATGTCGCGTTCATTTAGATCTCCTTCTAAGCTTATTCTTCGCTTGTTGCGCTTCCATCTTTTCAAGCGTCGCGCGCACCTTCAAGCGTTGATCTTTGACCAGGGATCGTGCGGTCAAATACGCCTGCAAAGCGGTAGCACGATCCTATTCAAGTTCGAATGCGTTTACAAGCTTTTTTGGGTGCGGTTCACCCCGGATCAGCTTGTATCGGCGAGCGCACATGACAATCAAATGCGCCTCTGCTTTTGGTGTCAATTCTTCAAGATCGGTTACGGTCGGCCGTTGGAGACCGGTTGAGGAAACCGAACTCGCGGGCTGAATCCGGGAACGATAGAAACCGGCATTAATAGCGATTGTTTAATCGGGATCGGAAGTGTAGCCCATAGCGATGACCGCAGGTCGAGCTATGGGTTAACGGAACACGAAACATCCAGCCCTCGTAGAGGGCGGCAGAATTGCATTCTGGATCGGGGCAGACCGGAAAAATCCTGCCGCCCGTTAAACGGGCTTTATCTTCTTCTGGTGCCTCACCCGTAGCTAGGCCGAAACGACCCGCGCTACGGGCTTCACGCTTACGCCCTCTACGAGGGCTTGATCTATTCCAACACCAATCCTGTTCAATGATCGCTTACCCGCCGGCGAAACACGCTAAAATGAAATGAAAAATGCAAACTGGATACGCGATCGGACAAACTTGAAACTTGAAACCTGAAACGAAAGACTCTTCAGCCCGCCCGCGAAACACACTTAACAGCATGCCCACTGCCTTTTGCTCAACCGCACCGCGACAAATCCCAGGTGATGGTGATTTCCCCGTTCTCGAACGGCTTGGTTTCGGAACCCGACAGGGTTTCGATTCCCCCTGCAACTTTCGGTGCGAGTTTGATCACGTAGTTCTGCCCGACCAACGGGGTTATCTTCACCGGCTTAACGACCGCTCCGTCGCCCGAGCGCTCATACGGGCACTTGCTTTCGGGAAGGCTCCTGAAGTCTCTCTGGATACCGTCGAACATGAGGCTGCTGAAAGCGGGCTCAAGGTTGAAATGAACATTCTGGCCGTCAAACACAAAGGTCACCAGAACGTCCCTCAGCAGATTGCCGCTGATTTCATGAGATTGAGAGCCGCGGCCCCCGCCCGGATGATCCGGACCGCAGCATGGATCAGGATCGAACATGCCCTCGTACCTTTCCACGTGTTTGACGGAAACGGATGCCAGGGCCCCAACGACCGAGCCGGTTTCCGTGAGCATTTCCCACATACTGTCGGCCAGTTCGGCATTGGTCTCGTTCTCTTCTTCCATTTTCGGACGCTTCGAAGGCTGTTTGCCGTTGATGAGATACTCCACCGATTCGAAGTCCTCTACGGTCTTGGTGCCGCTGCCGCTTCGCTCCGTTTTGGAGGATTTCTTTGTGAATTCTATGGTTCCCATCCAACGTTCCTCACACGGCTCCCTGTCTTCCACCGGAACCTTTAGTGAGGCCGCCGGTCTCTTCATCCTGAATCCGAGTTCAGGCAGCGCCGAGAGGATACCGGTCGGTCCACCGAGAGCCACCCCGAGCGCCGCCCCGCCGATATCGATCAGGTTCTGCGCGGTATCCCGGGGAGATTTAAGAGCGACGCTCACTCTTACCGGTGCGATCTTTTTAACCTTTACTGCTTTGAAATATGCCACGGCCGGTACCTTTGGCGAACCCTCGAGATACATTTTTGTCTCGCCGTTGGCATCCGTGACCTGTTCGTCGGCGTTGCGCTTTGCCCCCTCAGGCGGCTTCAAATGGACGAAGGGCTTGTAAACCCCCGTCTTCGAAGCCTGCTGTCCCGAGAAACTTGCCGCCCCCGTGAGTTCCCATGCCGCGTCCCTGTCGGAAAGCGGGCCGTCCGAAGGGAGGCTGAAATCGAGTCCTGTCGAAACGTTGATCGCAGTTCGCACGCAGTTAAGGAATTGCAGGTCGCCGACGTCGGCCCAGATCCGAGCCTTCATCAAACGCTGCTGGCCCGGCGTGGAGTTCACGGTTCTGACGAGCGGAAGGGGACTTTCGACGGAAGCCTCTCCCTTGATCACCATGTGAGCGGCCACTAGCTTTCCCCACGCCAGAGCAAGGTTTACGGCGCTCAGTCCGGCCGAGACCTTGCCGACGGCTTCGGCTCCCTTTGATCCGGCGCCGAAGCCTTTTTCCAGGAGGCCGAGGAATTCACCGTGGGCGGCCCCGAGGACGTTAGCCGCCGCATCGACGATGAGGCCCTGTTCGTTGTTGAGTTCGCAGGGAGCGACAGGTCGGGAATTCGAGCTCACCGCGTAAGAAACTTTGCGAATGAAATCAGACTTCGGAGAAGCGTTGCGTCCGGCGGTCGTATTTGCGAGGTAGGCGAGAAGATCACCCGTGAGCCTTCGCTCCCAGATTCCCAACTGCAATGCATCGATGCGGGCACCGGAGGCGGGAACGGTCGTCAGGTCCATCGACTTCTCACCTGATTTCCCAAGTTCAATGATCAGCCGTGCCCAAAAGCGTTTTTGCTGATCGTCCCTGTTTTGTGCCTGCTTTTTCAGGTCACTCAGCAGCGCTTCCGCGAGCCGGGCCGATTCCGTTGAACTCCCTCCCGCGGCACCTTTTGCCATCCAGCCTTCGAGGGTGGTACCGAATCCCTTCCTGGCCAGTTTGAGCATGCCGTTGGTCTCCCAGTCGTAAAATGCCATGCCGTTTCCAGGAATCGACTCAGGAGCTATGAGAGTACGTCTTTCGCGGTCCATTATGGTAAATCCCGCTTTTCTCAAGGCTCCGAGAAGCGCCGGCCAGGAGTCATCGTCGAATCTGGAGATCGCCTCGGCTGCTGCTGCAGCGGCTCCATCGGTGTCGAGCTCCGAAAATGCCGAAAATGGCGGAAGGCCATTTTCTGTGAAGCCGTTCAAAGGATCGTCGACCTCCAGTTTCAAAACGGGTGCGTTTTCAGGTGAGCTTTTGACCGCGCTGCCGGATGCCCGGCTTCCTTGCTGAGAAGAAACCGATGGAACAAGAAGGAGAACCGCCACGAAAAAACCGATTAATTTGCCGCCAGGATTTATCGTCATTTCTTCACAAAAATAACTCAAAAACCGGAAGATTGGAATACCTTTTTTCGACGTCAGTAAGCAGCGGGTTGCCGCCCCGCGAAGCCCCGAAATGACCCCCGGTTAGTGGGTGATTTTCAGCCCGCGAATCACCCGAAACGGGCGAAGCGGCCGAGATCAAGAAGACATATCGCGAGCCGTCGTGGATGGCGACAGCAACCCGCTTCGCGTGGATGCTCTGGAGCACACACCGTATTTCCGAGACACGCCAAAGATAGGCCCGAATGATCCGTGCCAATGCGGCTCATTTAAGATGTACAAGAAATGCCATGGAGCATTCTGACGGCCCATCAACAAAAAAAAGGCTGGAGAATTAGATCTCCAGCCTTTCTTACTTAAAGCGCTGCGGTTTTATTGAACATCCCACCCGTTTACCGGGACACTGTTCGTGCCGCTTCCCCATTGCAAATACTGAAAAGCAAGATCCGAGGAACGCCTCACATAGTAGTAGTTGTTGCTGGGGTTGGTGGCATCTACCCTGTAGACTGCGATATCGGTTCCGCCGTCTCCATCGTAGTCACCCGGGACAACCAGCTCATCATGCATTCCAACGACGGTGCCCCACAAAATAGGGGACGCTCCTGTACCGCCGCCATCTTTTTCCAGCAGATACCACTGAACTTCAAGACTTGGACCAATGCGGACAACCATGAAATCACTTTGTCCGTCACCGTCATAGTCTCCCGGCGCGAGGGTATCCGAAGGAATTCCCCAGTTTATGTACTCCGTTCCGAGATCGGAAGACCTCCGGATCACAAACTGGCCCTGACCTGAAACGTCCCTGTAGATGGCAAAATCCAGTTTGTCGTCGCCGTCAAAGTCACCCCGGTAGGACTTGAGGTTGCCGCTATCACCGTAGCCCCACTGGACGTAAGTGATATTCCCGCCCGCATTGTTGTCGCTTCCTTTGTAGTAAAAGTATGCCTGACCGGGTCCAGAGAGACTCTGTCTGAATACGGCTGGATCCGCTTTTCCATCTCCATCATAGTCGCCGACAATTTGTGGATTATCACCTGACTGGCCAAAGTCAACTTCTTCTATCGTGGAATCACTGCTTTTGAGAATGTAGAAGAATGCATTTCCTGAAGGCTGGCCGGTGGTCACAGGTCTCCAAACTGCAAAGTCCGTAGATCCGTCTCCATCGAAATCAGCCGGAGTAACGAAGTCCGTAGATCTGGAGTTACCCAGGCTCTCTATCGATACCGAACCGCTTCCTCCGGTGTAAACCCACCAGGACATGTTGGTTCCGGAACCGCCGGGCAAAAGTGAATTACCGATGTTGCCGTCTGCTGATGGCCGCTGGGGGATCAATGAGACCGGCGATTTACGCTCCGATCCCTTCAGTTCTGCGTTTGATGTGATTTCCTGGGTAACCACAAAGTCCGTCATTCCATCGCCGTCATAGTCGTTGTCTGCGGGACCTGTCATTTCAGTCAAAATGTTGAGGCTTGCCTCGGCCACAGAGCCTGTGTCGCCGCTGGCGCAGTCACCTATCACAATTTGCCACGTGCCGTTCACTGAAGGGATTCCCGCAAATGCAGCGGTCATATTCGTAATTGGCGGTTGGGTTGCTGAGGGTCCGGGTCCCTGCGTCCTGTAAGATCCCGCCGGTATAGGAGACGCATCGGCGGTAGCCCCCGCAGCTTCCCACCAGGTTGGAGATGATGGAGCCAGATCAGAAAAGGTATAAGGTCCGCCAACATCAGACTGGTATCCCGCATCGGCGTTTCCGCCTGTCCACGACTGGATCCAATGTCTTGTTCCGTCAGGCGATACCAATTCCATATCCAGATCACCAACCCAGGTATGGTGGGGACTTAGCGTCAAGTTAACTTCAACATTCGCAAGAGGTCCGACGGTTCCGCTTACCGGAACATTCATCACCAGGTCGGTTGTTCCGCAGGAATTATCCGGAATCGGCCCCACGTTGGAAGCGGGAAAGTTGACGCCAACGGTGCCGACGTTCTCAGCCGCGGACCGTTCCGCCGCTTCGATTCCACCATTCAAATCTGGCAACGAGCCTATCGAAAATACAGCTACTATTGCCAGCGCAAAAGACAGGATTGAGATTCTGGACCATTTCATTTTCATAAATTTTCTCCAGTGACGGCAAAAAACCCTCTACAAACCAATCCTGATTCCAAAGCCTGCTTAATGTGGAAGACTTGAAACAGAGCGGTTGAATTGATTTTCATCGGATTCTTAACCTCGAATTCTACAACGGCATACAAGAGTCGAGGGCTTTATCAGCAACATCGACCTGACAAAATCAGGTCACAACAATTTGAGCAACCATTATATGATAGCTAAAGATATTTGAATTAGGGCCAAAAAAGCAAATCCGGAATCTCAACCTGCCTTCAGGCAGCTCAAACACGGAGCCACGAAACCGAAACAACCGCTGGGTCCGATAGGGACTACAGGCCTGTAGAACCCGCAGGGCAATATCCTGAGAGTTCGGTAGGAACGGCCGGGAAAACCGAGCGAAAAAGCTCCCGGCCGATGCACGAATGTCGTAATCGTTGAGCACCGGTCTGATCGTATGAAACTGAAAAATGCGATTACCGCCTGTAGGGCACAGGGGTTTATGTAAGGGGCGGACCATAATTCCCTATAACCGAGAGCTTGGAAAGATTGGCTCCACAGTTGGGACTCGAACCTACAACCCTTTTGTGAGTACAACAAAGCCCGGCTCAATCGAGCCGGGCTAACTTGTTGATTAAATTGGCTCCACAGGTAAGACTCGAACTTACAACCCTTCGGTTAACAGCCGAATGCTCTGCCATTGAGCTACTGTGGAATATATAATACTTTTCAAAAGGGCCGTACAGGCCGAGGTATCGAAAGCGTCGTCGCTTAATGACGAACAGCTTTTATACCAAAACAAGTTTAAATGGGCAAATGATTTTTGGCAAGAAGTGTAGGGACAAGGGGTGTGGCGCGAGGGACGAGGGCTTGCAGACGAAAACCATACCCCATCACAGCTGGTAACACCGATTATCATACACGAACTCCCTTGTCCCCTACCCCTCGTCCCTGTACCCTCTTGTTGTCAATGAATAAGATCTCCGTTATCACTCCGACTTACAACGAAGAGAAGACGATCGTCAAGACGCTCGAATCCGTCTCGCGTCTTATCAGTCCGACCGAGATCATCATCGTCGACGGCGGAAGCGAAGATAGCACAGCCAAGTTGATCGAAGAATTCAAGGGCCCGAAACCGATCAAGTTCGTCGATGCAGGCCTGCCAAACCGGGGATTTCAAATGCACGAAGGTACGCGTCACGCAACCGGCGACGTCTACTGGTTTATCCATGCAGATACAAGACCCCGGCATGGATCGGGCGCTCAAATCCTGAGGTTTGTTAAGTACGAGGATGTCGTCGGAGGCCATTTCGAGATCATTTTCTCAGGTAGAAGCAGGGCCGCGAAATTCCTGACATGGCTTTATCCAAATCTCAGAAGGATGGGTTTGGTTTACGGTGATTCGGCGTTTTTCGTGAAGAAATCGGCCTACGAAAAGGTCGGGGGGTTTGAGGAGTATCCCTTATTTGAAGATTTTGACCTTTACCGAAAGTTGAAAAAGCTCGGCGAATGGAGATTCATCCCGATCCCTGTTGAAACCTCGTCACGCCGTTTCGAGCAGCGATATTTTCCCTGGGTCTTTACAAAATGGGCGCTTCGCCAGGTGCTTTTCTGGCTTGGTGTACCGCCGCGATTGCTTGCCAGGACTTACCGGGTGATAAGATAGATTAACAGGGATAAAGGGAACGAAGGGGATGAACTCAAGACTGATGACTGCCCGGAGATTCCAGCATTCCAACTAGTCTTGCCAGGATCATTGAATTTTCGCACGAGAGGAAGGTTTTCTAAGCCCTCACCTTTATCCCCTTCTTGCCTGTGAGTATAATCCGATCGATGAACAATGCAGAAAATGAAAAACGCCTTGCGGCGCTGGAAGCCGTAAAGCACGTCGAGGATGGAATGACCGTCGGGCTCGGGACCGGCTCCACGGCTTACTTCGCGATCGAAGCGGTCGGCGGGATGGTCGCTGACGGGCTTTCGATCAAGGCGGTTCCGACATCGGCGGCGACCGAAGAACAGGCCCGCGGTCTTAACATACCTCTCGTCACGATAGACGATGTCGACGAGATCGATCTTACGATTGACGGCACCGACGAGTGGGATGACGATCTGAACCTGATAAAGGGCGGCGGCGGCGCGCTTCTGAAAGAGAAAATGGTAGCCCGCTTCACGACGAAACAGATAATCATCGCGGATTCTTCCAAACGAGTCGAAAAGCTCGGAGCATTCAGGATCCCGGTCGAGGTGCTGCCCTTTGCTGTCAACTTCGCAGCCAAACGGATCGCCGATATGGGGGGTAGCGGCGAAATACGTATGCGGGAAGGCATATATTTTCAGACCGACGAGAAGAACCTGATCATAGACGCCGATTTCGGGCTCATCAGGGACCCCTATCTTATCGAGCATGACCTCAATCAAATCGAAGGCGTCGTCTGCAACGGACTATTCCTGGACCTCGCGGACATGGTAATCGTCGGACGCGGAGACGGTGTGGAAGTGTTTGAAAGCAGTTGATCGTTTAGAGCAACGCTTGCGTTGCAGATCGGGCATAGCCCGATAGAATCATCTCATGACGTATTTTCGTCGTGCTTCGCACGTCGCGGCAACGCAAGCGTTGCTCTAAACAGTTTCTTGGAATGAAGTCGTTGACCAACATACTTTTCGTGGCCGCCGGCGGCGCCTTGGGTGCCGTCGCCCGTTATGCGTTCAGCGCATCGCCCCTCAATTCCGTCTTCGATAGGTTTCCGTTCCCAACCTTTCTTGTAAACGTAATCGGTTCTTTCCTGATCGGATTTTGCCTGATATTGTTTGCGGACAAGCTAAATGTCTCTGATTATATACGCCTACTCATATTTGTTGGGTTCCTCGGCGCCTTTACCACCTTTTCAACCTACGAACTCGAGATCTGGACCCTGGTCAAGGAAGGTCATTACACAATTTCGCTTCTTTATCTTGTATCAAGCGTTGTCGTCGGGTTTATCGGTCTGGTGGGCGGAGTTTGGCTTGGAAGGCAGGTCTGATCAGTATCCATTTATCATTTACCATTTACCAATTATCCGATTTGAGGTATCGACTTTGATCGGCGAAATCCGCGGAAACACGAAGCTGTAGTGCGAACCACCAATAGTCCGTCCAACCAATTCTCTCTTCCTTCGTGATATTCGTGTCATTAGTGGATAAGCTTTCCGATGAGCGATTCCCGCGCCGATCTTACGATCTCGACCGCCTTGCCAACCGTGTCCGCCATCGCGGTGAGGTGGCCCATCTTGCGTCCCGGACGCGGTTCGCTTTTGCCGTAGAGATGCAGTTTCGCACCCATTGAAAGTGCGTTTCGCCAGACAGGTTCCCCGTCGCTCCAAAGGTCCCCCAGGATATTGGCCATCGCCGCCGGTTTGAGCAGCCCGGTCGGACCCAGCGGCATTCCGCAAACCGCCCTCAGTTGTTGCTCAAACTGCGATGTATAAGCCGCATCGAACGTCAGGTGGCCCGAATTGTGAGGACGCGGTGCGATCTCGTTTACAAGGAGATCCTTTTTTTTTGTGAGAAAGAATTCGACACACATCGTACCTACATAGCCGAATTTTTCCGCGATCCCGCGGGCGATTTCAATCGCCTCTTCCCAGACGGCGTGCGGCACCTCTGCGGGTGCGAATGTGACGTCCAGGATATGATTCATGTGGTCGTTTTCCATCACGCCATAGTTTTCAAAATTGCCCTTTTCGTCTCGCCCGCAGACGACCGAGACCTCCTTCTCAAAATCTATAAATGACTCGAGTATGCATTCCCGGCCCCCACCTTTCTCCAGCGCCGGACCTATGTCCGCCTTGCTCCGGATCTTGGTTTGGCCCTTTCCGTCGTAACCAAACCCGGCGGTCTTCAGCACACACGGGTAACCCGTTTTCCCGATGGCTTTTTCGAGGTCTTCCCGCGTGACGACCTGATAAAAAGGCGCTACCGGAAAGCCGCTTCCGAAAAGAAATGTTTTCTCGCGCAAACGGTTTTGAGTGATATACAGGATATCGCCGTTCGGGTGGACCTTGCTGTGGTTCGATGCTACCTCGATCGTATGTGCGGGGATGTTCTCGAATTCGAATGTGACCACGTCGACAGAGTCTGCAAATCGACGGACCACCTCGAGGTCTTCATACGGAGAGACGATCTCGACATCGGCGATCTGCCCGGTTGGAGTGTCCGATGCGGGCGAAAAACAGGCAACGCGGAACCCCATCTTGCGCGCCTCGATCGCAAGCATTCGGCCCAGTTGGCCCGAGCCGAAAATACCGATTGTAGATCCGGGTTCGATCATGAGAATGAACCACGAAGATACACGAAATGGAATTCAATTAACAGGGATGAAAAGGATTAAAGGGATTGGAAATGAGAAGAGAATGGATAAGCGGTAGTGGAAAATTGATAATTTGTTTCGCGGGAATTCAAATCTGTTAAAACCGTATCGTCAATAAATCTCGTGCATTCCCCAATCAGCATTGATCAATGCATTCTCCACTATCCGTTCAGTCACCCCCGCCGCTGCTCAACGAACTCTCCAAAACCGTCGCGGTCTGTTGTTTTCGAAAAGCGCGCAATTTTTCCCGCAATTCCGGTCGTGAGTTGGCCAAAATCGAAACCGCCAGAAGTCCCGCGTTTTTGGCACCGGCTTCACCGATCGCGAGTGTTCCGACGGGGATTCCGGCGGGCATCTGGACGATCGAAAGTAATGAATCCATTCCGCTTAGCGCACGGCTCCTGACCGGGACACCGAGTACCGGGAGCGTGGTTTGGGAAGCACACATGCCGGGAAGATGCGCCGCTCCGCCGGCACCGGCGATGATCACTTCGATTCCCCTTTCTTCGGCAGATTTTGCGAATTCAAACAGAAGATCGGGCGTGCGGTGAGCAGATACGACCTCGCACTCGTTCTCAACCCCGAATTCGTTTAACACGTCCGCGGCATGCTTCATCGTCGGCCAGTCCGAAGTGGAGCCCATTATTATGCTGACGAGAATTTCATTTACCATTTCTTCATTTACCATTGACCACTAGTGTCCAACTGTTTGCGCTCCGAAATACTGTAAAGCGTTAGTGATCTTTTGTTTACAGCGATATTGCTGTTTTTTGACCTCAGCCGAGTTCCTTTCTATGAATTCGTCTTAGCCATTCGTAGATGGTTTCAGCGTGTGACGAGCCAATCGGTGAAAGCCCGTGTAGCGGGCGACAGCAGGCTCATCTGCCGCCCGTTCCCGGGCTTTAACATTTCCTTTTTGTACCCACAGCTCCGGCAGCCTTCGCTGTGGGCTACATCCTTTCGCCATCTACGATGGCTGCGTGACCGATCAATTAATGTGAATCGAATCTGCACGAAT
>Ga0224512_10002363_pt1 | contig 17354 bp, 18 predicted proteins | sample SF_May12_sed_USG_4_FD_169103 | JGI IMG/M metagenome (GOLD analysis project Ga0224512, IMG submission 169103) | Sediment microbial communities from San Francisco Bay, California, United States - SF_May12_sed_USGS_13 | ecosystem: Environmental > Aquatic > Marine > Sediment | place: USA... | reverse complement strand
TGCTCGGCGTCTCCGTACAGGTCCCCGGCCTGGTCGTAGCTGGCTGCCGCATAGGCGGTGTCGCCCTGCTCGATGAGGGCAATCGCCCGGTTGATCTTTTCGACCTTGCCACCGACGGCCATTGCTTTGTCAATCTCTTCCAAGGCCCGTTCTCGAACCGCCAACGCCGCGGCGGCGTTGCCGTCGTCCTGGTTCGCGAGAGTTGTGAGTGTGGTTGCCGACCTGGTGTAGGCCGACCCGGGAGGAGCGCCTCCGGCGATCGTCGCCCCTTCGGCGACAGGGCCGTCCGCCAACGGCAACCCGGCCTCGTCACAAATCGGGCGCAGGGCGTGGAGGGCCGCCCGTTGAATGTCGTCGATGGTGCCGGCCGCTTCTAGATCGACCAAGAAGTGGCCTTCCACGCCACAGGCTCGCACCAGGTCCTCGGCACTGATGACCGATGAATCGGTAGTGAGCGTGCTCGTCGTCACCGTGCCTTGTGTTTCGGCGGTCTCGTCGCGGTCATCGCTCGACAGAACGCTGGTGGTGGCGAATGCCAGGCCGGGAATCGCCAGGAGCCCAACAACTAGTGCCAGGATGTATCGGAATCGGTCGCTCATGCGCATGCCCTTCTTGTAGTGGTAGGGATACCATCGGCCACGGGCGATTAAGGCCGCGTTAAGGCACTCGTAACGGTCGGCATGCATTCTTCGCTCCATGTCGGGGCTGCCAGATGGCGTACCGGCCTACACTTCGGCCACGCAACCAAGGGTTCACATGATTGCTGCAATCGGACTCGGCTGGGGCGAGGTCATCGTCGTCCTCGTGGTCCTGCTCGTGCTGTTCGGAGCCAAGCGCCTCCCGGAGCTGGCTCGGTCGCTCGGAGGCTCGGTCAAAGAGCTCCAGAAGGGGCTGGAAGAGGGCCTCGTCGATGACGACGAATCGGAAGACACGAAAACCGAGACGTAGCACCGAGACGCGAATGGACGTAGGACCCAGACGCGAATGAGAGACGGGCCGTATGGGGAGGAGCCCGTCTCTCAGTTCGTCTCAGAACCCGAACAGGAGATGAATCTCCAGCGCTCTGAGTTCGCCATCGGTGGCGATAACCCCGCGAGTATCGCCCACCGGCGTGGTCGTGCTGTAGGGCCGAAAGTCCCCGACTTTGGGACCTTGACGCGACTGAGGGACGGGCCGTATGGGGAGGAGCCCGTCCCTCAGTGATCGGAGGAGGTCAGGTGAAGAGCAGTTGAGCGCCCTCGTTGATCTCCATGAACTCACCGGCCGAGATGATGTCCTCGACACCTTCGAAGAAGTCGTCCTTGTCCAGGTCCATCATGTCGACCGACATCCGGCAGGCCCACATCGTGACCCCCATGTCCGAAAGCATCTCCATGAACTCGGGAACGTCGGGGACGTCGAGATCGGAGATCTGCTTCTTCATCATCCTGGTGGCCATCGTCGCCATTCCCGGTAAAGGTGCGAGCGCCTGCGGGATCGGCATCGACGGGTTGCCGACCGGGGTGACCGACAGCTTGTCCATCTTCTTCCTGGTGATGACGTCCATCCCCCAGAAGGTGAAGAACAGGTGGGTGTCGATTCCCTCGGCCGCGGCGGCGTTGGCCATGATCAGGCTGGGATAGGCCCCGTCCAGGGTTCCCTTACTGACGATGATGCACAGCTTGCGGTCTGATTGAGTGTCGAATTTGTCCATCGTGGCTCCTACACGCAGCCTTTGGGTTTCGGGACGCCCGCCACGTAGCTCATCTTCTTGGCCGGCTTCTTGGGGAAGAGCTGGAAGAGCTGTTTGGTGGGGACACCGGCTTCGGTGGAGACCCGGCGCAGCGTCGGGCTCTCCCCCTTGGCCTCGAAGTCGGTGCGGCAGAACTTGATGACCGTCCAGTGGTCCTCGGTCAGTTCATCGATTCCGACGTGCGACGCCAGCTCGGCGGCCATCGCTTCTTGCCACGCCGTCGGGTCGACGAAGAAGCCTTCCTCGTCGACCTGGACCTCAGTCCCGGCGAGTGTTTCGGTTGCCATGATTCCTCCTGTAGGGATTGGCTAGTTGTTTGGATCTGTTGTGCCCATGGTGCGGAGCATTCCGAGGAGGCGGGCGAGGCCCCGCTTGATCTCCGGATCGCGCATCTGCCGGGCGAGCTTGAACAGTGAGGCGGGCTCGGCATCGACGTCCTCCATCGAGTCGACGGTGCGGCTCAGCATCGTCATCACCTCGGGCTGGGTCATCTGCTTGACCGTGTCGAGGATGACCACGATGTTGTCACCGAGGGCGCGGATGTCTTTCTCGTCGTAGGTGGTGACCACCCGGTCGAAGACGGCGAAACCCTCCCTGGCGAACGTGAAGTAGCCGCGGTGCTCGAGGTCGGCCAGCGCCGTCGCGACCTTGCCGAAGGCCTCGCCGGTGAGGGGCATGATGTCTTCGACCAGACTGTGTGCCGACTGCAGCTGGGCGAGGGTGGCGTCGAGCACCTCGGCGCTCTCGGCGACGCGCTTGAGAAGCCGCATGACCTTGGCGAAGTCGAGGTCGGTGGTGTCGAGCTTCCCGGTCATCGTGCTCATCGCCTGGGCGGCGATGGGGCTCATGTCTGATATCAGCTCGCTCATGATCTCCCGGCGCAAGGCATCCTCCCTGGCTTGATCGGCCAGGAATTCGACGTGCTCGGTGAGCCGATCGAGCTTGGCCTCGAGCGCCGAGAGGCGACCGATGTCGAGCGTGGTCGTCACGCCCCCACCTCCTCACGGACCTTGCCGGCCAGCGACATCTGGGCTTCCAACGGGAGCTCACGGCCGGGCAGGAGCATGTTCCAGTAGGTCCACTTGAACATCATCTTGCCCCAGTGGTTGGCTTCGGTCTCCTTCAGCAGCGAGAACGGGCCGATCCCGGGGAGCGGGTACTTGCCGGGGAGGGGCTCGGTGTCGTAGTTGAAGTCGATGAGCAAGCCCTTGCCGAACCCGGACTCGATGAAGCAATTGGCGTGTCCGTCGAACTTCTCGGTCATCGAGCGCCCCGCGATGTGGTTCGGGAAGTTCGCGGCGAACATCTCGACCGCGAAGTGGGCGACCGATCCGGCCTTCGAGGTCGGGAGGGCGGCGGCATCGCCGATCGCAAAGACGTTGTCGTGCTCGGTCGATAGAAACGTGTGCTTGTCAACCGGCACGTGGTTGAGCTCGTCGCCGAGGCCGGAGCGCTCGATGAAGTCGGCGCCCATGTTGATCGGAATCACCACCAGCAGGTCATAGGGAATCTCCCGCTCGTCGTATGAGACGATCACCTTGCGGTCGGGGTCGACGCGCTCGGGGTAATAGTCGGTCTCGACGGCGATGTTCTTGCTTTCGAGCACACCGGAGAGATGCTTGGCTGCCACCGGCTTGGTGAACGCTTCCGAGGTCACCGTCGAGTAGGTGATGTCGACCTTGTCGCGAATGCCCTGCTCGTGAAAGTACCAATCGGCCAGGAAGTTGAACTCGAGGGGGGCAACCGGGCACTTGAACGGGAGCTCCATGACGCTCACCACCAGCTTGCCGCCGTCCCAGTCCCGAAAGGCCTCGCGCAGCGCAACGGCCCCGTCGACGGTGTAGAAGTCGTGCACCGTCTTGTGCCACTCGCCACCCACCAGGCCGGGGGTCATGTCCGGGCGGGGGGTGGTTCCCGTGGCGATGACGAGCTGGTCGTAGTCGAGCGTGTTCCCGCCCGCCAGGTGGACCTGGTTGGCTTGCGGATCGACCCGCTCGATCTCGGCCACGATGAGCTCGACGCCGGCGGGGATGAACCGCTTCTTGGGCTTGATGACGTCCTTCTTCGTGTAGACGCCGAACGGTATGAATAGGAATCCGGGCTGGTAGTAGTGGGTTTCGTCCTGATCGACGATCGTGATCTGCCACCCATCACCGAGAACAGGACGGAGCTTGTTGACCACCATCGTTCCGGCGGTGCCGGCGCCGAGGACGACGAGCTTGTTCACTGAGGCACTCCTTTGTTGGTTGAACCCGCCAGCGTTGCGATGGTGTCGAGTCGATCGACGAGTCGCGCACGCTCCCGGGCTATTCGGGAAAACAAACTGCTGATGCGGGGGAGGTATTCGAGGATCCAGGCCTTATGGCTGCGGTCGAGGAAGAAGACCTCATCGACATGGTCGGCGATGCTGTCGGCGGAGACGCCGAGCCCGGAGGCGATGGCACGGACGTCCCCGGCGGTGGGCGGCCATTCGGCGGGTGCGATCCCGCCCATGATGACCATCCCTTTGACTTCGGGACCGACCCGGATGAACCCCCGGGCACATTCGAAGCCCAGGGGGGTGGGACGAAAGTGCGGGGGTCGCTCGGCGTCGGCGCCGAGCTGGCGCCAGGTTTCAGCGCACACCGGGTTGGTGGTGGGATGGTTGTGGACGAATTCGAAGAGGCCGCACGGGTTGGCGGGCTCGATGAGCGGCTCACCGTCGAGGTCGGTGACGAGAACCATCACCCCGAAGATGCTTGCGAGCAGGTCGGCCAGGGGCTTGGCCACGCCGGGAAGCAGCATGTCGGCGAGGTCACCGACGACCGCTTCATTCACCCGCGGGACGGGCCGACGAGTCTTTTCGGCGCCCGCCAGCCAGGCCTCGATTTCTTCGGCCGGGAAGCGCCATTGGCGGCCGATCTTGATGGCGGGAAGCTTGCCGGCCTCGGCCATGCGATAGATCGTCGAGCGGTCGACGTTCATCAGTTCTTGGAGGTCTTTGGTGGTCAGCATGGCGGTCATGAGCGGAGCGCGGCCGATGCCTTTTTCTGCATTTCCTGCATATTCTGAGTATCGATGAGCTGCAATAGGCATCACTAGGGCCAGAAGTCCTTCTTGTGAAGGACTTCACAATATCTGCTGCCGGATTCCCAGTGCGGTGTGCGGGAACCGTCGACTCCCGCCGAAATCCCCCCGCCTAGATCCCGCCGAGCTCCGGTCTCTTCCCCCACCACGGCCGTGCGCTCTCCAGCTGCCCCGCCAGCCCCAGCAGCGTTTCTTCCTCCCCGAAGCGGCCGAGGAAGTGTGATCCGATCGGAAGTCCGGCTTCGTTCCAGTGGAGGGGGACGCTCATCGCCGGGAAACCGGTGAAGTTGGCCAGGGGAGTGAACTCAACGTATTCGACCAGCTGGGCGATGAGGTCGTCGAGGTCGATCTCCTGGTCGATTGCGCCGGTCCGGACGGGCGGTGCGCCGAGCGTCGGTGAGAGGAAGAGGTCGACGTTCTCGAGGAAGTCGGCTACTTCGTAGGTGATCGCCTGCAGCTGACCGTAGGCCATGGCGAGCTCGCCCGAGCGGGTGGAGTGCGCCCGCTTGGCGAGTGCCCATGTAAACGGCTCGAACGCCGGTCGCTTGGACTTGTGGCTGTCGATCCGGGCAATGAGCCGGATGGCCCGCCAGTCCCCGAGCTTGCGAAGCAGCCTTCCGGCCAGTTGCCCGCCGGCCTCTTCCAGGATGAGCTGGAATACGCTCGCCGGCACCGCCTCCCACAGCAGCAGGAACGAGGCCGCCATCTGCTGGCGGTCGATGGCCGGACGATCCTCGATGACCTCGTGTCCGACCTCCTCGCACAGCCGGGCGGTGGAGAGGACCGCTTCGGCGACGTCGCGGTGGACGCGGCGGCCGCCGAAGTCGTGAATGGTGTAGGCGATGCGGAGCCGCGGCGGATGACGCCGAGCGGCCTCGGCGAACGAGCCGGCCGGTGAAGGGGCGTGCCACCGGTCGCCGCGGACGGCGCCGTGGACGGCATCGAGCAGGTGGGCACTATCGCGCACGCTCCGGCTAACGCACAAGCCGACCGGCAGGCCGTCTGGTCCCGAGAGGGGTCGCTGTGGCGTGCGGCCCCGAGTCGGTTTCAGGCCGAAGAGGCCGCAGGCCGAGGCGGGGATGCGGATCGATCCACCGCCGTCGCTGGCGTGGGCCATCGGGACCATGCCGGCGGCTACCGCGGCTGCCGCTCCGCCGCTCGAGCCGCCCGGGGAGTGGGCGAGATTCCAGGGGTTGGCGGTTGGGCCGTAGAGGGTGGGCTCGGTGGTCGGCAGCAGGCCGAGCTCGGGGGTGTTGGTTCGTCCCAGGCTGATGAGGCCGGCGGCCTGGAAACGCTCGATGAGGGCCGAGGTGGTGTCGGCCCGGTAGTCGCGGAAGAACACCGACCCCAGCGCTACCAGCTCGCCTTCGGCAAACGCCAGGTCTTTGATGAGGAAGGGCACACCGGCGAACGGGCCGTCGGGAAGGGGCGCGACCGCCTGACTGCGAGCCTCGGCAAAGCGACGGCGGATGACGGCGTTTATCTGCGGATTGCGAGCTTCGATACGGCCGATGGCTGCCTCGACCAGCTCGCCCGGGTGCACCTCGCCCTTGGATACGAATTCGGCCAGGCCGACGGCGTCGTGCTCTTCATAGTCGGCGAACGGTTGGAACGACGTCACCAGCTGAGCCTAGAAGGCTTCAGCGGCGGGATTGGCGGCGGGGCAGACTGCCGGGGCGCCAGGTCTCGATGATGAGTTCGTCCGCTTCGACGCAGACGAGGACCGCGCCCGCCAGCTCGATGCGATACAGCGCCATCTCGTGGGGAGGCGGAGCCGGGTCTGGCAGGGCGGCCGCGAAGGCGGCGATGGTCGTTTCGTCTTCGATCCGCACTGCCCGGCCGCGAATTCGCGCATCCGGTTCCCGCAGATCCAGGTCGGTGGGGGCACTGTGGAGCTCGAAGCGGGGATCTCGATCGAGGTCGGCCCGCTTGGCGGAGTCCGGCATCATGCCCAGCCACGCGTCGTCCTCCCAGAACCAGAGCTCGATTCCGCTAATGCGGGGCGAGCCGTCTGCTCGGAGAGTGGCCAGCAGCACATGTTTGTGGTGGGTGAACCGGTCACGCACTGTGCGGGCGAGCCTCGGCGCCTCGGTGGCGAAGCCCGCCCAGCCGGTCATGGGTGCGGATCAACCGGGAGGCCGGCCGTCGCCCACGCCCGGAATCCGCCGACGAGATCCCCGGCTCTGATGCTCATGCGAAGGAGGTCGGCGGCAGCCAGGCTGCTCGAGAACCCGTCGTTGCAGACGAGGATCAATTCGGAGTCTACGATTCGGTCGTCGTGTGACTCCGAAGTCGGATCTGCCCGCCACGGTAGGACCGAGAGGGCGATCGGGATCGCACCGGGAATGGCTCCTTCTTGCACTCGATCGGCCTCGCAGCGAAGATCGACGATGACGACACCGTTCGCCTGGGCGGCGCGAGCCTCATCGGGTGAGAAGCGCGAGATGCGCCGGCGAGCGGCATCGAGCAGATCCTGGGCTGAGAGGACGTCGTCCATCACTTCACCCTATTCGACGGTGCCGGTGGCGGCATGCAGTGGCTTGCCTAAAGTAGTGAAACCGAGCTAACTGAGGAGGTCAAGGCGTGGAACCCGATCGGATCCGCAATGTTGTACTAGTCGGTCACAGCGGGTCCGGGAAGACCTCGATTGCGGAAGCGCTGATGTACGCGGCGGGCGTGACCACCCGGCTCGGCAACGTGACCGACGGCAACACGGTTACCGACTACGAACCCGAAGAGATCGACCGTCAGAGCTCGATCAACCTTGCGGTCGCCCCCATCAAATGGCACGGCTACAAGATCAACATCATCGACACCCCCGGCTACAGCGATTTCATCGGTGAGGTGCGCTCGGCGCTCCGGGCCGCCGACCTGGCTCTTTTCGTCGTCTCCGGGACGGACGGGGTGGAAGTGCAGACCGAGCTCATCTGGAAGCTGGCCGAGGAAGAGGGCATCGCCCGGGCGTTCTTCATCAACAAGCTCGACCGGGAACGCGCCAGCTACAGCCGCGTGCTGGCGGAACTGAAAGAAGCATTCGGCACGGGAGTGGCGCCCGTCGAAATGCCGGTCGGCTCCGAGGCGAACCTGCGCGGCGTCGCCGGCATCGTCGCCGAGCACGCGTTTCTCTACGAGCCGGGCAAATGGCAGGGCACCGAAGTGGAGCCGCCCGAGGAGATCCGGCACGAGATCGAGGAAGTGCACACCTCTCTGGTCGAGGCCGTCGTCGAGAACGACGAGAAGCTCCTCGAGGCGTACTTCGAAGGAACGATGCCCACCCAGGACCAGTTGGTGGAAGGGCTTCGGCGCGGGATCGCCGATCGCTCCATCTATCCGGTGCTGTGCGGTTCGGCCACCACCCTCGTCGGCATCGATCGGCTGGCCGACCTCATCATTCGTGACGGCCCGTCGCCCCTCGATCGGCCGATGCCTCCCATCCACGGCGAAGACGAGTTCACCACCAATCCGAACGGCCCCGTCGAGGCCTACGTTTTCAAGACCATCTCCGACCCCTACCTCGGCAGGATCTCGCTCTTTCGCCTGTTCTCGGGAACCATCAAGGCGGACGACGTGCTCGGAAATCCCCGCGTCGGCACCACCGGCAAGCTTCACAATCTGTTCTTCATGCACGGCAAGGAGCACGACGACACCAGCGAGGTGTCATGCGGGGACATTGCCGCCGTTGCCAAGCTGGAGACGGTGTTGTCCGGAGATACGTTGCGTGCCCCGGGCTCCGATGTCGTCATCGACCCGGTGACGATCCCGTCGCCCAACATGTGGCTGGCGGTCGAGCCCAAGACCACCCACGACGAGGAGAAGCTCTCGACTGCTCTTGCCCGGGCGGTCGAAGAAGACACGGCTTTGAGCCTGGAGCGCCGTGCCGAGACCAATCAGACGGTGCTCGCCGGCCAGGGCGATATTCATCTGGAAATGGCGCTGGCGCGAATGGCCAGGAAGTTCGGCGTCGAGGTGAATACGGCAGTGCCCAAGGTCCCCTATCGGGAATCCATCCGCGGCCGTGCCGATGTCGAGGGCAAGCACAAGAAACAGTCCGGAGGCCGCGGGCAATTCGGCGTCGCCTTCGTCAAGTTCGAGCCGCTGCTCGATGGCGGCGACTACGAGTTCGTCGATGCCATCAAGGGTGGCTCGATCCCCAAGGCCCTCATCCCGGCGGTAGATCGCGGCATCCAGGAGGCTCTCGCGCGAGGGCTCGTCGCCGGCTACCCGGTGGTGGGAGTGCGGGCGACCGCCTACGACGGCAAGTATCACTCGGTGGACTCCGACGAGATGTCGTTCCGAATGGCCGGTATCCAGGCAGTGCGAGCAGCCATCAAGGATCTCCAGCCAATCCTGCTCGAGCCGTATGTGACCCTGAAGATCACGGCACCGGAGGCCTACATGGGTGACATCATCGGTGATCTCAACTCCAAGCGGGGTCGAGTTGGCGGCATGGACGCGGTCGGGCGTATGCGAGTGGTGACCGGTGAGGTTCCGCTCGGAGAGGTCCAGCGCTACACGATTGATCTTCGATCCATCACCGGTGGCCGCGGCGCCTTCGAGCTCGAATTCTCCCATTACGAGGAGATGCCCCCCCAGGAGGCGCAGAAGGTCATTGCGGCTTATGAAGCCGAGAAGGACTGAATGTCGAGCATGATCCCGGAGTGATCTGAGCCGGGGATGGGAACCACCCACAGGTCCGAGATGGCGACGCGGTTGACGAACACGTGATCGATCCGCAGCAGGCGGGGCCATCGGGGGGTTGGGCCCCAGGTGCGGCGGGGGAGCCGGCCGAAGCGGCGGGCCACGGTCTTGTGGGCGTCCTCGAACCGCCCGGCCAGCCGGCGGTAGAGCGGCCACAGGGGGGTTGAGTTCATGTCGCCGATGACCATGCGGGGATGATCGGGGGCAGAGGCGAGGTAGGCATCGAACCCGGCCAGTTGCCGGCGACGGGCGAACTGGGCGCTGATCGGCCGGCGGGGCCCGGGGGCCGCGAAATGCATGTTCATGATCTCGAGGGGCTCGACCAGCATCGGCCAATCGGCCGGTTCAAGGACGGCGATCAGGCCGCCGTTGTGGGGGAGCTCGAGCTTGGTTACCTTGCCGGGCGATTTCAGGGCGATTCCCATGCCGCGGAAGTCATGGGTCGGGTGCAGTTCGCCATATGGGTATAGCTCGGCCAGCCGGTCGGCGGCAGCCGGGCTCAGTTCCTGGGTGCAGACGACATCTGGATCGAAGTGGCCGACTCGGGCGGCGAAACCGGCGGCATCCACTCGATCGGCCCACAGGTTGGCGGTCATGATGCGGAGGCGTTCCATCCCTCTACACATCGGCTGCAATCGGGCGGTTCCTGAGTGCTCCGTCGGAGGCGGGAGTGAGCCGGACGCGGTTGCGGGCACTGTTGTCGGGCGGGCGACGAAACGCACCGGCCGATCCCGACCGCCGTCGCGGGTTTGCGTTCCGAACATCCATGCTGTTGGCTGGCGGTCATGAAGATCGGAATCCAGCTTCCCGAGATCGAGCGCGAGGTCCGCTGGCCCGAGGTACGGGAAATGGTGCTCCTCATCGAGGAGGCCGGCTTCGACTCGATCTGGGTCGGGGATCACCTTCTCTACCGGGCACCCCACATCGGGGTGGCCGGGCCGTGGGAGGCATGGACACAAATGGCCGCCATCGCGGCGCTGACCGAGCGGGTCGAGTTCGGCCCGCTGGTGGCCTCAACCTCATTTCACAGTCCGGCCATGCTGGCCAAGAAGGCCGCCACCATCGATGAGATCAGCGGCGGGCGCCTCATCCTCGGCCTTGGTGCCGGCTGGAACGAGACCGAGTACCGGGCCTTCGGGTTCCCCTTTGATCATCGAGTCAGTCGGTTCGAAGAAGCTTTTACGATCATTCGCACGCTGCTGCGGGAGGGAGAGATCGACTTCGTAGGCGACTTCTACTCCATCCGCGACTGCGCCATCTTGCCGCGCGGGCCCCGGCGGGACGGACCGCCGCTCATGATCGGTTCACAGGGGTCCAGGATGCTGGCGATTACGGCTCCGCACATGGACGCCTGGAATGCCTGGCACGCGTGGTTCGGGAATGATCCCGGCCGGCTGGGACCCATCATCGACCGCCTGGATGAGGCGCTGGCGGCGGCCGGGCGGGATCCTGACGAGGTTGAGAAGACGGCTGCGGTCCTGATCCAATTCGGTGGAACCGGCCGGATTGCCGGCGATCCTTCCCGGGGAGTTTCGGTGCCGTTGCAGGGATCTCGGGAAGACATCGCCATCCGATTGGGTCAGTATTCGGATCTCGGGGTTAAACACCTGCAAATCGTTCTCGATCCGATTAATGTCGCATCGATTGAGGAAATGGCGGAGATTCTCATGGACGTGAAATCTCTTTGAATGTGGAACAATTCACGTCCTACGACCGTTCTAGACCCGTACAGTTTGTGAACCCGTTCACAACCACGTAAAGTGGCCGGTTCCGCCCGTAGGAGGGCCAATGGTTACAGCACAAAGACAAGTCAGCGGCGCGGTAGACGACGTCACGTACTACCTGAACAATATCGCGCGCCATGACTTGTTGACCGCTGAGGACGAAGTGATGCTCGCCCAAGCTATCGAGGCCGGACGGGACGCTTCTGCTCGCCTCGAAACCGAAAAGCGGATTCCGCAGAAAGAACGGACCCGCCTCCAGCGTGAGGTCCGGGCAGCAGAGGACGCCCGCAACCGGTTCCTCAATTCCAACCTGCGTCTCGTCGTCGCCCATGCTCGCAAGTTCCGTGGTGCCGAAGGCATCGATTTCATCGACCTCATTCAAGAAGGCAATCTCGGGCTGATCCGCGCCGTGGAGAAGTTCGAGTGGCGCAAGGGTTTCAAGTTCTCGACGTATGCCTCCTGGTGGATTCGCCAGGCGCTCAGCCGGGCCGTCACCGAGAAGTCCCGGACCATCCGGGTCCCCGGGCGCTTATCCGACGCCGCCGCCACCGTGCACGCGATCAAGAACCGGCTGCAGGCCGAACTGGGCCGCGATGCGACCGTGGCTGAGCTGGCCGAGGAAAGCGGTCTCAGTGAGTTGCATGTCGAGGAGGCGCTCGCCGTCAAGGACTCCGTCAGTCTCGAGAGCCCGGTCGGCGAAGACGGAGCCATGCTCGGCGACTTCGTGATGGTGGAAGATGACGACAACGATCCCGTCTCCCGGGCCGAGAGCCTTGCCGTCGGTGAGGACCTTCGCCACGCCATCAATAGGCTCCCCGCCCGCGAGCGTCGCATTCTGTTGCTGCGCTACGGCTTCGTGGATGGCGAGCCCAAGGCGCTGCCCGATATCGGTGCCGAGCTCAACCTGACGCCGGAGCGCATTCGCCAGATCGAGAAGGTTGCCCTGTGCCGCCTGCGCCATCCCAGCTTCGGAATGAGCGAGGAGGCCTTGCTCTAGCAAGGGCTGCCCCGACCGCGCGCCACTCGCTTCGCTCACTGCTCGGGCGTCGGCTTGTCGCGGGAACCCGGAGAGCGCTCAGAACACTCTCATCTTTGCGGGGCATACTGGAGGAGGAATCGGCGTTCTAAAGAGCGACGGTTCCCGTCAGAGGAAAACATGCGTTCAACATTCACCCTCGGCCGCATCGGCGGCGTAGTAGTCGGGGTCAACTGGACGGTGCTGGTCATCGCCGGTCTGATCACCCTCTCGCTGGCCGGTGGCATCCTCCCGGCCATGGTCGAGGGTCAGAGCGACGTCGTGTACATCGTCGGTGGCGTCGTAGGAGCCCTGGGCCTGCTCGGCTCGATTCTGGCCCACGAGCTCGGCCATGCCCTCATGGGGAGGCGTCATGGTCTCAAGGTCGACTCGATCACCCTGTGGCTGTTCGGCGGCCTTGCCCAGCTCGAGGGCGAGCTTCCGAGCGCCCGGGTCGAGGCCAAGGTTGCCGGCATCGGGCCTGCCATCAGCCTGTTTGTGGGTGTCGTCGCCGTCGGCGCAGCTTTCCTGGTCGGCACCGGCACGATCGTCGGCGCGCTCGTCGGCTGGCTGGGTCTGGTCAATCTCGTCCTCGCGGTTTTCAACCTGCTTCCCGGGGCCCCGCTGGACGGCGGACGCTTGCTCCATGCCTTCGTCTGGGGGCGGACCGGAGACCGCCATCGGGCGACGCGTTCGGCCAGCAATGCCGGCCGGCTCATCGGCTTCGGCCTCATGGGGCTGGGACTGCTCGAGTTCCTCCTCGGCAGCGTCGTCGGCGGTCTGTGGACTTCGACGATCGGGTGGGTGCTCATCACCGCCGCGACGGCCGAGGCCCGGCTCAGCGCTACCGAGACGGGGCTCAATGGATTGACGATCGCTCAGCTGATGGAGCCCATGACACCGGTTCCGGACTGGCTGGTGGTGGATGAGTTCATCCACCGCTACGTGCTCCCGAGTCGGCAGACGGTGTTCCTGCTGCTCGGTTTTGATGGGCGGCCGAGCGGATTTGTCACCGTCAAGGACCTCAGCCGGGTCGGTGAGGGCGACCGTCTCATTCAGCCCGTTCGTCGCTACGGCCGTCCGCTCGCGGACGTGCCGGTGGTGTCACCGGGCGAGCCCGCCGGCCAGGTGATCAAGGCCCGGCAAACTACTCTCAGTCCGGTGCTGGCGCTGGTGGTCGAGTCGGGCGAGCCGGTGGGCATCATCACCCGCAGCGGCATGACGGCCGCCATCGAGCGAGCAAAGCTGCTCGGCGGACGAGGCCACTCCGGCCGCTAGTCCCGCGCGACAATAGGCCATGGACACCCAGCCCTGGTCCCGTTTCCGTGCGGGTCTGTACTCGTTGATCTTCCGGACTCCCAAGACCAATCGTCTGCTGGTCAATCTGGCCGGCCTGTCGAGCACCGACCGCGTACTCGATATCGGCTGTGGCCCCGGTGCGGCCGTGCGGATGGCCGCAGCCATCGTCGGAGAGTCGGTCGGGGTCGATCGGTCACAGCCCATGGTCGACATCTCCCGGCGGCGATCCAAAGGCCTCGGCAACGTTCGCTACGAGGTGGGGTCTGCTGAGGCGTTGCCCTTTCCTGATGCTTGCTTCACGGTGGTATGGGCCGCCCATTCCTTCCACCACTGGGAGAATCGTCGGGACGGGTTGGCTGAGGTGGCACGGGTTCTGGCCGAAGGAGGCCGGCTACTGATCCTCGAACAAGATGGGAAGAAGCACGGACTGCGTGATGCCGAAGCCGCCCGTGTTCAGGCAGACATGGAACAACTCGGCTTTCGGGACGTGGTATCGAGAAAGGTCGAAGACCAGCTCCTCATCTCGGGTACCGTTCAGCCCTAACCTCGGCCCATGAATACCGATCCGGTGCGCGGCATCTTTACCAACCGCACCCTCAACCTCCACTCGATCAAAGCCATCGGCTATGACATGGATTACACCCTCATCCACTACCGCACCGACGATCTCGAACGGCGCGCCTTCGAGATCACCGTGAAACGCTTGGCCGCCACCGGATGGCCGGTTGAGGACCTCGTGTTTGATCCCACCAGTGTTGTGCGCGGGCTGGTCGTCGATCTCGAGCTCGGCAACCTGGTGAAGGCAACCCGTTTTGGATACGTGATCCGGGCCTCGCACGGCACACGCATGCTGGCGTACGACGAGGTCCGCGATGCCTACTCGGGCACGCTCATCGATCTCTCCGACAGCCGGTACGAGTTCATGAACACGCTCTACTCGTTGTCGGAGGGGAATCTGTTCGCCCAGCTCGTCGATCTATATGACGGCGGCCGGCTGCCCGGGGTGCGCAGCTACTACGAGATCGCCGAGGCCGTTACCACGGCCCTGGACCGGACGCACGTGGAGAGCACGCTCAAAGCCGAGATCCACGCCGAGCCCGATCGGTACGTCGTGCCCGACCCCGAGGTGGTGCGGGCCTTGCTCGACCAGCAGCACGCCGGCAAGCACTTGATGCTCATCACCAATGCCGACTGGGAGTTCGCCGACAAGATGATGAAGCTGGCTTTCGACCCCTACCTGCCGGGGGAGACGACGTGGCGTCAGCTGTTCCCGACCATCATCGTTTCGGCGGGAAAGCCGGGGTTCTTCTCACTCGATCATCACTTCTATCGAGTGGTCGACGAGGCGCATGCCCTGTTGCGGCCCCATCGCGGTCCCCTCGAGGATGGATCGGTCTACTACGGCGGCAACGCCACCGTTCTCGAGGAGAGCCTCGGCCTATCCGGGGACGAGATCCTCTACGTGGGTGATCACCTGTTTGGCGACGTCCATGTGTCCAAGTCGATGTTCCGGTGGCGGACCGCACTCATCCTGCGAGAGCTCGAAGCCGAGCTGCGGGCCGTGGTCGGGTTTCAGGATACGGAGGAGAAGCTCACCGCGCTCATGGCGGAGAAGGGTGATCTGGAGCACCGCCGGGCCCGGCTCCGTCTCACGGTCCTGCGTCACGAGCACGCCACCAGCGAGGACGACGGCGTCGACGCCGCCCGGCTGGAAGACGAGCTGGCGACGCTGCAGTCGCTGATCGTTGCGCTCGACGACGAGATTGCCCCCCTGGCCCGCGCGTCTGGTGAGCTCGGCAATGCCACCTGGGGCCCGATCATGCGGGCCGGTAACGACAAGAGCCTGTTCGCCCGCCAGGTCGAACGCTATGCCGATGTCTACACCTCACGGGCCTCCAACTTCCTCATGGAAACCCCGTTTGCGTTGCTCCGTGCCCCGAGGGGAACGCTGCCGCACGACGCCTAGGGTGCGCGCCGGCCGTCACAATTCCTCCGGTACCGGGAACCAGCGGAGGGCTTCGAATCTCTCCCCGAGGTCAATGTGCTCGCCGGCGGGATGGGCGGTCTCGGCGTCGATGAAGAGTCGATCGGCTGCTGCGAGATAGCCGGCCAGGGCGTCCTCGCCGGCAGTGCCGTGATGGTGCGGAAAGGCGGGTGCACCGTCGGGATAGTCGATATCGTGCAGGCTGAGCGGGGGCTCGGCCAGGCCGTCGCGATGGCGCCAGATCCCCGAGTTGGGATCAAAGGTGTAATACGGCAGCAGCATCCAGCCCCGGTCGGCGATCATCTCGACGGCCCGGACGATGAAGTCGAACACTTCCTCGGAGATGAAGTAATTGAAGTTCACCCGGACCCACCCGGGTTTGATGCCCTCGCATCCGTGGAGGATCTCGTCCTCGTACTTGTGGGAGGTTTCGAGATCGATCCCGAGCAGGTCGTGGCCATAGGGCCCGGCACAGGAGCATCCACCGCGAGCCTGAATACCGAACACGTCGTTGAGCAGCGCCACCACGTAGTTGTGATGCAGGTAGCGTTTTTCGAATCGGATGACAAACGAAACGATGCTCAGTCGCTCGGCATTCGGATTGCCGAGCACTTCGATGGTGGGATGAGCCCGCCAGCGATCGATGGCACGGTGAATGAAGCTCTCTTCGTGGGTTCGAATCGCTTCTGCCCCGACCTTCTCCTTGAGCTGAAACACCAGTCCGGCGCGGATCGACTCGACTATGGCCGGAGTGCCGCCCTCCTCGCGATGCTCGATGTCATCGAGGTACTTGTGTTCGACCGGGTTCACGAACGACACCGTCCCGCCGCCGACCACCGCCGGCACGGTGTTGGTTACCAGCTTGCGGCGAATGACGAGCACGCCGGGGGTTCCCGGGCCGCCGATGAGCTTGTGGGGCGAGATGAAGATGGCGTCCTTGTGCGATTCGCCGTCGTGAGACCCGAGCATGTCGATTTCCACGTAGGGGGCGGCGGCGGCGAAATCCCAGAACGAGAGCGCCCCGTGGGAATGGAGCAGCCGGGCGAGGTCATCGGTTGCCGACAGGATGCCCGTCACATTGGAGGCAGCCGAGAAGCTCCCGATCTTCAGAGGGCGGGCGGCATGGGCCTCCAGCTGAGCCTCCAGCACCGCCTGGTCGATGTGGCCGTCGGCGTCCTCCGGTATGCGGATGACGTCGGCGATCGATTCCCGCCACGGCAGCTCATTCGAGTGATGCTCGAACGGACCGATGAACACGACGGGACGCTCGTCGGCCGGAATGCGGTCGCTCAATCGATACCGGGCGTCGAGGTCGGTGGGGATGCGCAGATTGAGGATGCCGATGAGCCGATCGATCACGCCGGTCGTGCCGGACCCACAGAAGATGAGGGCGTGCTCGGCGGTTGCCCCGACACACCGTTTGATGATGTCCCGGGCCTCCTCCCGAAAGGCGGTCGTTTGCAGACCAGTGCCCGACGACTCGGTGTGGGTGTTGGCATACCGGGGGAGCACCGCGTCCCTGATGAAATCCTCGATGAAGCTGAGCGAGCGGCCTGAGGCCGTGTAGTCGGCGTAGGTGAGCCGGCGGGGGCCGAACGGACCAACCACGGTTTGATCCTTGCCGATTACCGAATCGCGGATGGTGAGAATCAGCTCTTCGCTCTCGGCCGATAACTCCGTCGGCTCCCGCACCATGGGTCCTCCCTGGGATTCACATTACCGGGCCGGGGTCGGCGCCATGTCAGAATCAGAACATGGCCACCAACATCGGGATCTTCGTTTTCGACGGCGCCGAGGAGCTTGATTGGGCGGGTCCGTACGAAGTGCTGGCGGCAT
>Ga0224512_10002362_pt1 | contig 17357 bp, 13 predicted proteins | sample SF_May12_sed_USG_4_FD_169103 | JGI IMG/M metagenome (GOLD analysis project Ga0224512, IMG submission 169103) | Sediment microbial communities from San Francisco Bay, California, United States - SF_May12_sed_USGS_13 | ecosystem: Environmental > Aquatic > Marine > Sediment | place: USA... | reverse complement strand
ACTCGAGCGGGGCCTCAAAGACGGAGACCCCGTTGGTGATTGGCTCGCCGCCGAACGAGAAATCGATGCGAAGTTCGACATAGCGCCGCATGACGCAAAACTTGCGCAGCTGTATAAGCAGCTTGCCGAGGCGAACGACAAGCTTCACGAAATCGCCGCGAAAGTTAAGTCGGAGGCTCGGGAAGAATGGAACGAAGAAATGGCGCGGCTCCAAAAGCTCCGCGATGCATTCTCAGCAAAGCTCGACGAGATCCGCAGTCAAACCGGCGAGACTAAGGACGAGGCGAAACAGAAGGCAGATGAGCTCTGGAACGATCTGGCCACGAGACTGAAACGGATGGGCGGCCCATCCTGAGCCGAGAGATCGCAGACAGCGCTACGAATCAGAGTTCCGACGATAGAGGTCTGCTGCCTAGCTCGTGCGGGCTGCTATCCGGCGGTGCTCCGAAGCGGTAGCCGTTCATGCCATACAAGACGATCGCCGGTCTCCCGCAGAGCGTGCGCGCGCACCTGCCTGAGCATGCACAGGAGATCTATTTAGGGGCATTCAACAACGCGTGGCAGCATTACGAGAAGCCTTCCCACCGCCGCTCGGGCTCGTCGCAGGAGGAGACTGCGCATCGCGTGGCCTGGGCAGCCGTCAAAGCAAGTTACGTCAAGGCCGCGGACGGGCAGTGGGAGCGACGCAAATAACGGAGCAAGGATCGCGGCATCGGCGAGTCGCTTTCGCAGATCGGAAGTCTCTGAGGCGGGCTGTTGGTTGGAATGGATGATCGAGGCGTGATCGATATGGATCTCGTGGCCCGTCGGCATGACATGGTGGCACACCAGATTGCGGCACGCGGTGTGCGGTCGGAGCGCCTGCTGGAGGCGATGCGAACGGTTCCCCGTGAAGCTTTCCTTCCCGAGCATCTCGCCGAATTCGCCTATGACGACTCGCCCTTGCCGATTGCCGAGCGGCAGACTATTTCGCAGCCATATATTGTCGCGTTCATGGCCGAGGCTCTCGCGCTCAAGGGCGGCGAAACTGTATTGGAGATTGGCACGGGGTCCGGATACGGCGCGGCCGTTCTTGCCGAGATCGCGGCACAGGTTTACACAGTCGAGCGTATCGAAAGTCTCGCCGCGAACGCCAAGACAAGGCTCACGGAGTTGGGCTATCGGAATGTGCATGTGTTGCATGGCGACGGTACCCGCGGCTGGCCAGAGCATGCGCCGTATGACGCCATTATCGTGACCGCAGGCGGTCCGCGCGTTCCAGAGGCGCTGAAGGAGCAGCTCGCGATTGGCGGGCGTCTGGTCATACCGGTCGGTAGCAATCCACGCTTACAGGAGCTGGTTCGTGTAACTCGCGTCGCGGCCGACGACTATGAATTCGAGGATATTGCCGATGTGCGTTTCGTCCCTCTGATCGGGGAAGAGGGCTGGCAAAACGACGGCGAAGGCCTCCCAATACCGCCGCGTAAGGTTCGCGGTGGCACCGCTACTCGCGTGATCGCTAATGCCTGCGAACCGTTTATCGATATCGATACGGCTGATCTTACGCCTTTGCTCGAACGCATCGGTGATGCACGGGTCGTCTTGATCGGTGAAGCGACCCATGGCACATCCGAGTTCTATGCGATGCGCGCACGGATTTCGCGTGAGTTGATATCGCAGCATGGCTTCGACTTCGTTGCGATTGAAGGTGACTGGCCGGACGCCGCGCGTATCGATCATTACGTTCGCCATTTCGAGTATCGACCTTCTGAATGGACCGCCTTCGCGCGATTCCCGCGCTGGATGTGGCGCAATGACGAGACCCGGACGTTCGTGGACTGGTTGCGAGAACACAATCGCCATATCGGAAATGATCGGCGGGTGGCATTTTATGGGCTCGATCTGTATAGCCTGTATAGCTCGGTGCGTGAGGTGCTGAGGTATTTGGACGAAATCGATCCAGACACGGCCAAGATCGCGCGCGAGAGATACGGATGCCTGACGCCCTGGCAGTCGGATCCGGCGACCTATGGGCGTGCAGCCCTGACCGGCCGTTACCGCAGTTGCGAGACGGAAGTGGTGGGTATGCTCCTGGAGTTGTCACGCAAGCGCCAGGCCTATGCCGAGCACGACGGCGAACGATTCCTGGATGCCTTGCAAAATGCGCGTTTGGTCGCTAACGCGGAGCGCTACTATCGGATCATGTACTACGGCTCACGCGCCTCGTGGAATTTACGCGACCAATACATGTTCGAGACGTTGAAGAATTTGCTTGACTCTCACGGCCGGGACAGCCGGGCTGTCGTGTGGGCGCATAACTCACATATCGGGAATGCCGCGATGACCGAGATGTCTGCGCGCGGTGAATTCAACATCGGCCAGTTGTGCCGAGACGAATTCGGTGATCGAACGTACTCAATCGGGTTCGGCACCCACGCAGGTACTGTGGCCGCGGCGTCGGATTGGGACGGGCCGATGGAGATAAAGCAGATCAATCCCTCCCTAGAAGGCAGCTACGAAAGGCTGTTTCATGAGACGGGCCTGTCGCGGCTGCTACTGAGCCTGCGTCGGCACGCGGCAGACGACGTTATGAATATCCTGTCGACCGAGCGCCTCGAACGGGCAATTGGGGTCATCTACCGACCGGAGACAGAGGTCGCCAGCCATTATTTTCAAGCGGTGTTATCGCAGCAGTTTGATGAGTACATTTGGTTCGACGAGACTTCAGCTGTGCGAGCGTTCGAGACGGGCGAGCTGGAAGGTGTCCCGGACACTTATCCGTTCGGTGTTTGAGCGCTGGGCGAGTATCAGGCGGCTTCGCGAGCGAACGTGCCGCCGCCGACTAATGCGTGGGGTTCGACTGAATACCGAGCCAACACCCTACAAAACAGGTGTCCAAGTCGTTCGCAACCTGTGGGTGGCGAATTGGTAACTTTCAGTGATCACATCGCTGTTAACGTTCTTAATAGCGGCTCTCTGGTTGCTCGTAAGGTATCTGCTGTACTTAGATGGCCGGTCTAATCGGGCAGGAAACGGACGCTCCAGCCTGTGGGAAATAATTGCCCGTATCTAATGAAAACAACCCCTTAAATGACCGTATCTCATGCTCTTATCCCACAATCTGTTGGTGAAAAATGTAGAAAGTACAACGAGTTGAAGCGATTCGGCCGCCAGTCTCCTAAGCGGAAAGTTCCAGGTTCGAATCCTGGTCGGGCACCACGCTAAGCACAGCTCCGGTTCGTTCTAAGATTATCTTTTCCGTCAGCTGCTTGCGCTTTCGGGCTTGCCGCCAAATCATTCGACGGCCACAACCATGCGTTCTTTATGCTCGGCGGTATTCCTCGTAGCGGTGGATGGTTTCCCGAACGCCATCCTTGGATACCAGGCAACCGATTAGCCAATCGGACTACGTCGCATGTTCCTTGCGGTACTGCGAAGCTTCCTCCCAAACCCTTTCGACAGACGGTCGACTACGAAGTTTTTGGACGTATTCGCAGACACGAGGATATTTGTCGTAGGGCCAGAGCGTTTGGGCTGCTAACAGCGCGGGCGCAGCGGCGCAGTCTGACATCGCAAACTCTTCGCCGTTCGCCCAAGTCTGGTGACGCACTTCGAAGTCCAGAAACTCATATACGGCGGTCAGTCGCGACTTCGCGCGGTCGATGAGTATCGCGCTCGAGGACTTAGGGCCAGAGTTCATGAGTACCGAGACGGAATCGGTCAGATAAAGATCGAAGTACCGATCCTTGTAGCGCGTCTTTCTGGCGATGTCGGGATCTTCCGACACGAGCCGCCCTCGGCCCAGCGAGTCCAAGTATTCGATGATGTTCGTCGATTCTGGAATCATGGGTCCATGATTGAGCAGTACGAGTGGCAGCGTTCCCATCGCGTAGAGTTTCGTAAACTCGAGTCGCTCCGTGTCGTTGTCAAGATCGACGATCGTGCGTGTGAAGTTGAGGTTCTTCTCGTAGATGGCAATGAGCACTTTCTGCGAGGCAAGGGAAAGAGGGTGGTATAACAGCTCGAAGTGGGATCGAGTCCGCTCATACTCGTCGCTTTCTGCTCGTTCCGACCCTTCGTGTTGCGCGAGCGCTGCAGCTGCCTGGGGCTCCTTTTCGAAGGGCCCGAACCAGTTGTATTGCTCGTCGTGCCAATACCAACCGCCCGGAAAGGGCTGTTCCGCAGCCATCGTCGCGTACCACTGCGACTGCCAGTATTTGGGGTTGCTCATTTGTTACTCATGATGACGCGGGTAATCAATGTACCACGGACATGTTCGTGGCAGCGGAGGAATCAATCGTTAGCCGAAGATTCGCGGCTTGCCGAGATTATTGGGATCCCGCACGCCTCTGTTCAATTCCGCCCATGCTCCTTCGCGTGACGTGCGACATCTTCGTGCGTTGCGAACCAGACGCCAGGCCGTGAGCGCATGTACTGAATAAGCTCTTCGAGCATTGATATGCGCGAGCGGTGGCCGATGATTTGCGGATGCATCGTGAGCAGGAATAGGCCGCCTTCGTCATAGGCCATATCGAACTCGCGCTGCCAGATCTCGAGCACGCCGCTCGGCGGGGTATAGGGACGGATGTCTGCGGCGCGATTCATGCCGAAGTAGGGATAGTCGTCGAGTATCCACTCCACGGGCAGTTCGACGACGCCCGTAGGCCGGCCGTTCGCGACGAGCTCGTACGGCACATCGTCTGCCATGAGGCTGCTGTCGTAGAGAAGGCCTTGTTCCGCGATGAGCTCCGCCGTGTTGTGGCTGTATTCCCACGACCCCGTGCGGATGCCGACGGGCCGGCGGCCGGATAATTCCTCGAGGGTGTCGAGCGAGCGCTGCATGAGCATTCGTTCGTCATCGCGTTCGAGCTCTGCCGTGTGCTCGTGGATCCAGCCGTGGATGCCGATCTCGTGCCCGGCTGCGGCCACGGCTCTAACCTCATCTGCGTAGACCAGGGCGCTGACGGCCGGAATGAAGAACGTCGACGGCACGTCGTAGCGATCGAGCAGGTCGAGAATTCGCGGCACGCCTGCACGCGGACCGTACTGGCCGACGGACAATCGCGACGGTGACGTGTTGCCGTTGCGCAGCAGCAGCGTCTCGGCGTCCATGTCGAAAGACAGTGCGACGGCGACTCGGGCGCCGTCGGGCCAGGATTCCGGCAGCAGCCGATCGCCGGCGCGCACCCGTTCGACGGCCTCACGCCACTGTGACTCAGACCATTGCCACGAGGGTGCGTCGTTGGAGGCGTTTTGTGGGATGGCAGCTGGCGCCAAAGCCAGTCCGATAACGGTAACGAGGGCAAGCGACCAGAAAGTGCGCACGTTCGTGTTGCAGGGCTTGAGCGAAGCTGATTTGGAGCACAACATATTTTTCCTCAGTAGTTATTCTTCTGAACCGCCATTATGCCTCTGGCTGACGGTGTGTCCCATTTCGAGTCTGGTGTGAGGGTAGGGGCTCGCGGCGCGCGATTGCACGGTCTGTGGTAGCCTGCCGGTTCTGGACCCTGTGACAGCTGTATAATAATGAATGCGAATTGCCTGCTTGAATCCATGCGTGAGCTTCTCGGTTTCGCTCAACGCGCAGGTGTCGTCGCGGCCAGCGGGATCGCGATAGTCGCGTGCGCGCCCGGAGAAGCGCCGCCGGCGTCGGTCGAGAGTGCCCCAATGGCGACCCCGGCTACGGCCGCGCCTGCCGCCGCCGAGCCCGAGCGCTGGGTCGTGCATGGGCCAGCCACGACGTTCGTCGCCGATTTTCTCTACGACTGCCCGGTCGTCGTCGACAACTGGCGGCCGGGTGCCGTGGCGCTTGCCACGGCAACCGACGGCACGCAGATTCGCGTGCCGGCAGAGACGATGTTCGAGCAGGGCATCGGTCCGATGAGTGTCGACCTCTACAACGAGTGTACGGGCATCACGCCGGCCGACAGCAGCGGCGTGAATCCGGAAGCGGCCCCGATCATCGAGGTCGATGCCGACGGCGAGGTCATTTCCGGCTATATCGTCGCGGACAACTACTACGAGCTGTACGTCAACGGCACGCTCGTCTCCGTCGATAACACGCCCTATACGCCGTTCAACTCATCGATCGTGCGCTTCCGGGTCAACCGGCCATATACGCTCGCGTTCAAGCTCGTCGATTGGGACGAGCACATGGGTCTGGGCATGGAGCTGTTTCCGCAAGGTCCCGAGAGTGACCGCATGGAGAGCGGCGACCCGTGGTTCCTGGGCGATGCGGGGCTCATCGTGCGTTTGAGCGACGGCACCGTAACGGGCGATCACTGGAAGGCGCAGTCATTCTCGATATCGCCGCTCGATTCGCCCGACGACGTCATCGAGCGTGACGGAATCCACGACACGAGTGCGTTCGGGCGTATCAATCGAGGTTTTACGCGCCCCACATGCGCAGCCGAATCTGGCGACGTCACGGGCAATGCACGCCTGTTTCCCGAGCTCGCCTATCTGCCGAACGACTGCTACGCCGTGCACTACCCGATACCGGATGGCTGGGAGGGCCCGGCGTTCGACGATTCCGCGTGGCCACAAGCCTTCGAGTATTTGGATGCTGAGGTCAGCACGCCGCGCGGCTTGCCGGCCTATTTTCGCTATACGGATCTATTCGAGGACGCGAGCTTTATCTGGACCAGTAGTCTGGTGCTCGACAACCTCGTGATCGCCCGCCACACCGTCGAATAGGTCGAGCCTGCCGAATTCTGCGAGCTCGTCTCCTCGGCGGAGCCGCGCTCGAGTCGTGCGGTAGAATCGGTGCGAGGAGCGTGAACCATGCCTATAGAGATCAACGTCAACGGTAGAACGAGTAGCGTCGATGTCGATCCTGCTACGCCGCTGCTTTACGTGCTGCGCAACGACTTGCGCCTGAACGGACCGCGATTCGGTTGCGGGCTTGGGCAGTGCGGGGCCTGCGCGGTGCTTGTCGACGGAACGCCTGTGCGATCGTGCGTGATGCCGGTATCCGCTGCCGAAGGGGGCGAGATCACGACGCTCGAAGGCCTTGGGACTGCGGCTGAGCCGCACCCCGTGCAAGCGGCGTTCATCGCCGAGCAGGCGGCCCAATGCGGCTATTGCTCCAACGGTATGATTCTGAGCGCGGCTGCGTTGCTCGAGCGTAACGCCAACCCGTCCGATGCGCAGATACGCGAGGCACTCGAGACCTATCTGTGCCGCTGCGGGGCGCATACGCGTATTCTCAAGGCCGTCCGCCGCGCGGCGGGAAGTGACACGTGAGGGCGCGTTTGCAGGTCACGCGGCGCGAGTTTTTCGCTGGTACCGGCGCGCTGTTGATCGCGGTCTCGGTCCCGAGCCTCGCGACGGCGCAATCCCTGCCGCGTAGCCTGCGCAGCAATCGCGACCTCGACACGTGGTTGCGTATCGACGCGGGCGGCACCGTGACCGTTTTCTCGGGCAAGGTAGAGCTCGGCCAGGGTATCCGCACCGCGCTTGCCCAAGTCGTGGCCGACGAGCTCGACGTCTCCATCGATCGGCTGCGCATGGCGACGGTCGATACGCTGGGCTCGCCGAACGAAGGGCGCACGACCGGCAGCAATTCGGTTCCGGACGGCGGCACGGCATTGCGCATTGCCTCAGCCAAGGCACGTCAGTTGCTGCTCGAGAACGCAGCGGTCCGGTTAGGCTCGACCGCGAGCGATCTAATCGTCGAGGACGGTGTTGTGAGCGCCGGCAGCGGACGTTCGATTTCGTATTGGGAACTGCTGTCCGACGGTCGCTTCGACGCTGAGATCGACGGGCAGGTGACCCCCAAGCCGCACGATGCATACACTTACGTCGGGACGTCGCAGCCGCGCGTTGATCTGCCCGCAAAGTTCACAGGTCAACCGGCCTACATCCAAGACATTCGCCTGCCGGACATGGTGCATGCGCGTATCGTGCGCGGCGATTTGGCCGTGAGCGAGATCGTTTCGACCGACGATGCTGCGGTCCGGCGCATGCCCGGTGTCATCTCGGTCGTTCGTGATGGTAATTTTCTCGCGGTCGTCGCCGAACGCGAAGAGCAAGCCATCGATGCCGCTGCAGCGCTACGCGCTGCGACGCGCTGGCGAACGTCGCGGCGTTATCCGGCACCCGACGCGCTGCCGTTGCTGCTTCGCGACCTCGAGACGGCAGACGAGGTCATCGCTGAGGTGCCCCCAACGGGGGCACAGGTCGTGCGCACGCTTGGCGCCGATTACTCCCGGCCGTTCATCGCACATGCATCGTTGGGTCCATCCTGCGCGATCGCGCAATGGGATGGGTCCACGATGGATGTCTGGAGTCATGCGCAAGGCATGTATCCTCTGCGCGGAGCGATCGCCGACGTGCTCGCGCTGCCCGTGTCGCAGGTTCGGTGCATTCATGCCGAAGGGGCGGGCTGCTACGGGCACAACGGTGCCGACGATGTTGCCTGCGACGCTGCGTTGATCGCCCGCGCTATTCCCGATCGGCCGATTCGTCTGCTGTGGTCCCGCGAGGACGAGTTCTGCTACGAGCCTTATGGCTCGGCGATGAGCCTGCAAGTCTCGGCGGGCCTCGACGCGGAAGATCGCATCGTACGCTGGCGCTACGACGTGTGGAGCTGCAGTCACTCGACCCGGCCATCCGCAGGGCCGTCGGCAGGCGGCGTGCTGGCGGGGCGGGAGAAAGCAGATCCACTGCCGATGCCGCCTGTCACCGATGGCAGGCAACCGACGGGCGGCGCCGATCGCAACAGTATCCCGCTCTACGCGATCCCGGATCTCAGGGTCACGGAGCACCTCGTGCAAGATCCGCCGTTGCGAAACTCCGCGCTACGTTCGCTGGGCGCCAACGGTAACGTGTTCGCTATCGAGTCGTTCATGGATGAGCTCGCGCGAGAAGTCGGTGCCGACCCGTTCGAGTTCAGGTTGAAGCACCTAGAGGACGAACGCGGTCGGGCCGTGCTCACGGGCGTGCGCGAGCTCGCCGACGCTGCGCGCCCGGTGACGGCGTCCGGGCAGATCGGTCGGGGCGTGGCCTTCGCGCAGTACAAGAATTTGAGCACCTACCTCGCGCTCGTCACCGACATCGCCGTCGATCCCAGTAGCGGGCGGATTCGTGTGTTGCGGGCGTTTGCGGTTGCAGACGTCGGGCAGGTTATCAATCCAGACGGCGTCAAGAACCAGCTCGAGGGCGGTATCGTTCAAGCGACGAGCTGGACGCTCAAAGAGCAGGTCAAATTTAGCGCTGGGCGCATCGAGTCCACGGATTGGGTCAGCTACCCGATATTGCGATTCAGCGAGGTCCCCGAGATCGAAGTCGCGCTCATCGATCGGCCCGAGCTGCCGTTCGTCGGTGCCGGAGAGGCCGTGCAGGGCCCGATGGCTGCGGCTATAGCGAACGCACTGGCGGATGCCGTGGATGTTCGCTTACGTGATGCACCGCTCACGCCGGCTCGGGTCGTGGCGGCGCTCGAGGCCTAGCGCGGTTGGCCGATTAGAAATCGAACAGCAGCGTTACCTCGAGGCCTGTGCCCGCAGCCGCATCGGTCAGCAGGATCCCATAGTATCCGTCAGCCGCGATCGTGGCTGCTATCGGGCCTGCGAGTACGGCGCCCGTGGCCTGCTCCGCGACTGTGATTTCGTAACTGCCTGGTGCAACGCGGACGTTCGGCGAAGTTATGCCGTTAGACGCCAGCGAAGTCGGTGCGATCGACGTGATGTCGGTGCCGGGTGGTACGACGAAGACAGCGACGGGGCCGTTCTGGGGGCTCCCATGAAAAGCGCGCAGCTTCGACTCTCCTGAGATGACGCGAAAGTCGTCTTCGAACGAAGTCGCGCTCATTGAGCCTGTGCTGCCGGTGACGAGCCACGTTTGGAACAGGCCTGCTTCCGCTACGAAGGCCTGGTCGATGTCGACGGCGCCCGGCATGAGTGTGGGTTCGACGTTGAGGTCGTGATCTCCAGGGGCGATCAGTTCGAAGGCAGATGCGGTCGCGAACGCAACACCCGAGATCAGCGGCGGGGTGAGTTGGTCGTCGATTCCAATATTGATCGCTTCGCGGTCCGACAGTGCATTGATCACTCGGATACCTGACTGGCTGTTGCTATCGACGATTGTCCTACCGTCGCTGTCTCCCAGCGCAAGTGCCAGCGGTGACAGCCCGATGCCCGCCCCATCGACGATCGCCAAAAACAGACCCTGCGAACCTGCAAGGCCGACCGGCGTGGACTGAAACTGCACGATCGCTTGGTTGCTGGCATCCGTCAGGACGATCTCGTAGTTGCCGTCCGCGAGTGCGGGTACGCTGAGCACGTCATCGAAATCGATCGCGCCTCGAGCGGTAGCTGTCATCAGGTCGAGCGGCTCGAGATCGACGTAGACGTCGACGGCCCCGAGCGTCGTCGCGGCGTGCAGGATCTCGAGTTCCGTTCCCGCGCCTTGAGTCATTGCGGGTCTTTCGACCAGGAGCGGTTCGGGTTGTCCGCCGACCTCGCGCAGAATCAGGAAATAGATAGAGCCTTCGACTAGCGTCGCCGGCAGGCTGATGGTTCGCAGCACCGAATCGTCGACGTCGAGGATATCGAAGTTGAATGTATAGGTGTCGACGTCGAAGCTGAACGCCGCTCCTTGCATGTAATCTAAGCGCGTGGCGTTGGCCTGCACGCGCTTGAAGACCACGGGACCGAGGTTTGGCGCCGCGTGCACGACTTGCAGACTCGCATTGGGAAGTGCTGTTCTGCCCTCGTTCCCGTCACAGCCGGCTGCGAGCAGGCTCACGCCGAGCAGGACTAGGGAAGGCAGCGTCAATCTCATCGTAGCGTTCCTGAACTCAGAAGCCGCAATGGTACAGTCTCTGCCTTACAATGCCAGCGCCTCAGGTGGAGACAGAAAGCATACATGCAGGGGATCATCCTCAGAACGGCAATCAACGCGCTTGGGCTGGCGATAGCAGCGCTGATCCTGCCTGGAATTACGATTCGGGGCTTCGGGACACTGCTCGTCGCCGCTCTGCTTATGGGGCTCGTCAACGCATTACTGCGCCCCGTCGTCGTTATCGTGACACTGCCAATCACGATTGTGACATTCGGCTTGTTCCTGCTCGTGGTCAATGCGGCGATGTTCGGCCTCGTCGCGGCTTTGCTCGAGGGGTTTGCGGTCAGCGGTTTCTTCGCTGCTCTGTTCGGCTGGTTGATCGTCTCGGCGACCGGCGTTTTGAGCTCGTGGACCATCGGTCCAGATGGCCGCTATGAGATCCTGATCATCGAAAAACGCCGCTAGCCCGTGCTTAACTACCCGCTCGGGCGGCTGCGATGCTCTGCCGGCGCCTGAGTCACAGGGATACCGACTAGCACGTTGACGAGGGAGTCTCGCCGCTGATATGAAGCTGTTTCACAAGACACTGCCGCGAGCGCTCTTCAGCCGCATTGCGGGGGTCGTGCTTTGTACGCTCGCGGTGACCGCATCGGCAGATCCACTGACGGAGCCGTTCCGGGCTCGCAATCTGAGCCCGCCTATGGCGATCTTCGGCGTGCCGAGCTGGGATACTGGGTTAGGTGCCGAGATGCCGAGCCGGCTGGCGCTGAGCTGGGAGATGGCGAGCTACTTCCGATTCGTCAACGCCGACTCCGAGCAGTTGATCGTCGACGGTGAGACCTGGCGAGCAAGCCTGATCTATCAGCGCTTGGTCGCGGAGTCCTGGACGATCGGTGCAGAGCTGCCCATGATCCGGCAGTCTGGTGGTGTGCTCGACGACGTTATCGACGCTTGGCATTCAACGTTCGATCTGCCAGATGGCAAGCGCAATAGGCGACCCGAGGACGAGCTGCAGCTCTTCTACACCGATGGCACCGGGCCGGTCTATTTTCGCAGCCAGCCAGACAACGGACTTGGCGATTTGCAGCTCAGCGCCGCCCGTTCTTTCGGCGCTCAGGACGAATGGCTGTTCAAGCTAACGCTAAAACTACCGACCGGCGACGATGCGTTGCTCGCGGGTAGCGGTGCGACGGATCTGGGCGCGACGTTGCTGCGAACGGGCACGGCAACCTGGCGTTCCCACGCCGCCGGCTGGTTCTGGGGCGGTTCACTCTTGCGCATCGGCCAACCCGAAACGCTGCCCGCGCAGGCGCGCGAGTGGGTCGCCGTTGGCATGGTAGGCGCGAGCTGGCAGCCTTTTCCGCGCCTCGGTTTCAAGGCGCAGCTCGACCTCCACACGGCGTTCTACGACAGCAGGCTCGAGGAGCTCGGAGACGCTGCGATGCAGGCGACCGTTGGCGGCTGGTGGGCGGTCGATGAGCGCCGAACACTGACGGTTGCCGTCATCGAGGATCTCATCGTACGCGCCGCCCCGGACATCACGGTGCAGGTAAATTTTGCCTGGAGCCTCTAGAACACCGCCCGCGTCCGCTGTCCTCGGCCCGTGACGCGCTGAGGCCGGTCTCGGGTCGTCGGTCTATAATCGCCGCCGCTATGAACCACCGAGCCACATTCGCCCTGACCGCAGCGTTGCTCGTGAGTTGCGCGCCGTCCCCGGAGACCGGAACCGACGCCGCACAGGCATCGAGGCCGGCAATGATGCCGAGCGCAGCGAACTTCGACGTCGGGCCGATCATGTCGGCCGAATCCTATCTCGAAGACGCCGAGTATGCCGACGCCGATCTCGAGCGCGGCGAGCTCCTGAGCTTGGCGTGTATTGCGTGCCATACATTGGAAGCAGGTCGAGATCACGTTCTTGGCCCCAACCTCAGCGGAGTTTTCGGCGCTGCGGCCGCGCAGAAGCCCGGTTTCGAATACTCACCGGCGTTGGTGAATGCTGGACTCGTTTGGACGCCACGCGCGCTCGACGCGTGGCTCGCTGCTCCGGCAAGCTTCGTTCCGGGTACGAGCATGGTCTTCGCCGGTTATGCAGACTCGGAGGATAGGCGCAATCTCATCGCCTACCTGTTGGGCGCGACCCAGGTACCGCCGCAGTAGACGAGCGGACCGTCGGTTATTTTTACAGTTCGGCCTATTTGCGCCGCGCCTGAGCTCCCCGAGCGGCTTGATTACTGCGCTTTCTTTGCAGAAGGCCTGGAAATTGCATTAGTCTTTCCCCGACGATGCCAATAAGACAGTTTGCTCGAGGAATGACGGTGCGAGATGCCAGAGTGATGTTTGCCGACGAGGGGATCGAGCGACGCGGCGGGTATGACCGACGCGAGCTCAGCATGCGGACATTCATGCAGGGCGGGCTAACGCCTCGGCGCCGCGGCGGCCGGCGCGCGGGTGAGGGCCATGCGCTCGTCGATTGGCACGAGCCGCACCTGCTATTTATGTCGCTGATGATTCTGCTGTTGAGCGTCACGGATGCGTTTCTGACGCTCACGTTGATGACCCACGGAGCAACCGAAGCAAACCCGGTGCTCGCCTACGTGCTTGCCGACCATCCGGAGCTATTCGCCCTTGTGAAATTGACGCTAACGGGTATCGGCATCCTCGTGCTCGTGGCGCTCGCACGAGCGCGCGTCTTTCGCATCATCCGGGTCAGCGCTGTCATGCAGTCGTGCCTCGTGCTCTATATTGCGCTGATCTGCTATGAGTGGTGGATGCTCGAGGCCATCCTCTAGAAAAGCCGCTCCTCCGGCTCGCGCGGCAGCTGCGTGGGCGTATCAACTCGTTCGCCGTTGAGCTAAGCTACGCGCCGGTCCGCGCATGCCTTGTGTTGAGGTGAGCGCCAACACGACCGCCCCAGATTCGGTGGGGTACTCTTCGCACTATGAGCCAGAAACTTGAGCGACAGGTTGAGTCGTCGCCTCTGCACGGCGCCAACGCGCCGTATGTCGAGGCACTCTACGAGGCGTTTCTCGACGATCCCGCGAGTGTGACGCCGGCGTGGCGGCAGTTTTTCAGCGGCTTCGGCAACGGCGCCGGTCCGGACGTCGCCCATGGGCCGCTGCAGACTGCACTGAGGCACCGATTGCTCGAGCCGCGTGCGCGGGCTCGCAGGGTTGCGCCCGGCGTAGCGATGCGAAACGCGGAGCAGTCGAGCGAAAAGCAGGCGGCCGTCTCCCGACTGATTCAGGTCTACGGCATGCGCGGCCACCAGATCGCCGATCTGGATCCACTGGGTTTGTGGGAGCGCCATGTGCCGGCGGTTCTCAAGCTCGACTATCTCGGTCTGAGCGACGCCGACATGGATACGGAGTTCTTCGCCGGCGGCCTGGCTGGCAGCGGCAGCCGGCGCATGAAGCTGCGCGAGATTCTTGCTCTACTCAAGCGAATTTATTGCGGCAAGATCGCGGCGGAGTTCGCGCACGTTTCCCGAGCACGAGAACGTTTGTGGATCAGGGAGCGTTTTGAGGCGACGGCGGGCGACCTGCAGCCCAGTGCCGAGGAGCAACGCGCCATTCTCGAAGGCCTCAACCGCGCCGAGGGCATCGAACGCTACCTGAACACGAAGTACGTCGGTCAGAAGCGGTTCTCGCTCGAGGGCGGTGAGGGTCTGATTCCGATGCTAGATGACCTGATCCAGCGTGCCGGCGAGCAGGGTGTCAGCGAGATCGTCATCGGCATGGCGCACCGTGGTCGTCTCAACGTACTCGTGAACGTGCTCGGCAAGTCGCCACAAGAGTTGTTTTCCGAATTCGAGGGCGCGTACGACCTCGCTGCGCTGGATGGCTCCGGCGACGTCAAGTATCACATGGGCTTCTCTGCCGATATCCGCACGCCCGGGGGCAACGTGCATGTCGCGCTGGCGTTCAACCCCTCGCATCTGGAGATCGTCAACCCTGTCGTCGAGGGTTCCGTCAGGGCGCGCCAGGAAAGGCGCGGCGATCCCGACGGCAACACGGTCGTTCCAGTGTTGATTCACGGCGACGCCGCCATGGCAGGCCAAGGGGTCGTCGCCGAGACGCTGCAGCTTTCACAGGCACGTCACTTCTACACGGGCGGCACGATTCATATCGTCATCAACAATCAGATCGGCTTTACGACGAGCCATTCGAGCGATACGCGTTCGACGCCGTATTGCTCTGACGTCGCGAAAATGGTCGAGGCGCCGGTATTGCATGTCAACGGTGACGATCCGCAAGCAGCCATCGCAGCGCTGCGGCTCGCGCTGAGCTATCGCCGTGCATTTCACAAAGACATCGTCATCGATCTCGTGTGCTACCGGCGTCTCGGGCACAACGAAGCCGACGAGCCTGCTGCGACACAACCGATCATGTATCAGGCGATACGCAGGCACCCGACAGTGCGCACGCTCTACGGCGAGCGGCTGATCGAGCAGGGCGTGATCGATGCCGGTGAGCTCGACGCCATGGCGCAGGACTACCGGGAGTGTCTCGACGAGGGCCGGTCGCCGAATCAGGCATGTCTGGGCATGATCGGCAACCAGTTCACAACGGACTGGAGCCGTTTCGGCGGCGATTTCGGTGACGCGGTCGATACCACGGTGCCGCGTGCCGAGCTCACGCGGCTCGGCGAGATCGTCACGCGTATCCCCGAGGACTTCAAGCTGCACCCGCGCGTGCAGCGCGTACTCGACGATCGCCGGCGCATGGCTGCGGGCGATCTCGAGCTCGATTGGGGCTTTGCCGAGACGCTGGCTTACGCGAGTCTTCTGGCCAGAAACTTTCACGTTCGTTTCATCGGACAGGACAGTCGCCGCGGAACGTTCTTCCACCGCCATGCTGCGTTCTTCAATCAGCACGACGGGCGTTCCTACACACCGCTCGAGCACGTTGTCGACAAGCCCGGTGCACTGACGATCGGTGACTCTCTACTGTCCGAGGAAGCCGTGCTCGGCTTCGAGTACGGTTACAGCACGACAGCACCGGATTGCCTCGTCGTCTGGGAGGGGCAGTTCGGCGATTTTGTAAACGGTGCTCAGGTTGTCATCGATCAGTTCATCAGCTCGGGTGAAGCCAAGTGGGGTAGGTACAGCGGGCTAACCTTGTTTTTGCCGCATGGCTATGAGGGGCAGGGGCCGGAGCACTCCTCGGCGCGGCTCGAGCGTTTTTTGCAGCTTTGTGCCGAGCACAACATGCAGGTCTGCGTGCCGTCCACGCCGGCTCAGATGTTCCATCTGCTCAGACGCCAGCTCTTAAGGCCCGTACGTAAGCCGCTCATTGTCATGACGCCGAAGAGCCTGTTGCGGCACCGCTCCTCCGTGTCGACACTCGATGAGCTCGTGGAGGGCAGTTTTCAGCCGTTGATCGGCGAGACTGAGCCGCTGTCCGCGGAGCTCGTGCAGCGTCTGGTATTCTGCAGCGGTAAGGTTTATTACGATCTGGCACAAAAACGCATCGAGAAGAAACTCGAGCATGTGGCCATTATTCGCATCGAAGAGTTGTACCCGTTCCCGGTCGATCAATACGCGAATGCCATTGCGTCCTACCCGAACGCGGACGCGGTCGTCTGGTGCCAGGAGGAGCCCGAGAATCAGGGCGCGTGGTACCAGATCCGGCATCGGTTACAAGACCCGCTGACTGAAGCGCACGAGCTTTGCTACGCGGGTAGGCCAGGTGCGGCGGCGCCTGCCTCAGGCATACACAAGTTGCACGTCAGGCAACAGGAGGCGCTCGTGGCCGCAGCATTAGGGTACGAGCCTACTGATTACTCCGGGGAGACTGGGTCGTCATGAGTATCGAGGTCAAGGTTCCGCAGCTGCCCGAGTCGGTTACCGACGCAACGCTCGTAACATGGCACAAGCGCGCCGGCGACCCCGTACGGCGGGACGAGAATCTCGTCGATCTCGAGACCGACAAAGTCGTCCTCGAAGTGCCGGCGCCGAGCGACGGCGTGCTGACCGAGATCAAAATCGAAGACGGCGCGTCCGTCACGATGGGGCAGGTATTGGCCGTGCTCGAGCCTGGTCAGGTGCCGGCTGAGTCAGCCTCGCAACCGTCCGAGAAGCCGCTGCCGAGGCCACCCGAGGAAGCGGCGCAGACTGCGGAGTCGGTCCGGTCCGCCGAGCGTCTCGGTCCGGCTGCACGCCGGCTCATCGAGGAGCACGATCTCGATCCTGCTGCGATCGTCGGCACGGGCCGCGAGGGTCGAGTGACGAAGTCCGATGTCTTGAATTACCTCAAAAGCGGTTCGAGCGCGGACGATGGCGGTGAAGAGGTGGCGGTGCCGGCTCCCGCGGCCGCGGACTTCGGTGTTACTCGCGCGGAGCAGCGTGTGCCGATGTCTCGGCTGCGCGCACGCATCGCCGAGCGTCTCGTCGAGGCGCAGCACACCGCAGCGATGTTGACGACGTTCAACGAGGTCGACATGACGGCAGTCATGTCGCTACGCAAGCGTTACCAGGATGCATTCCAGGCGAGGTACGGCATCAAGCTCGGTTTCATGTCGTTCTTCGTCAAAGCCTCGATCGAGGCTTTGCGACGTTTCCCGGTCCTAAACGCGAGTCTCGACGAGGGCGAGAT
>Ga0224512_10002361_pt1 | contig 17361 bp, 11 predicted proteins | sample SF_May12_sed_USG_4_FD_169103 | JGI IMG/M metagenome (GOLD analysis project Ga0224512, IMG submission 169103) | Sediment microbial communities from San Francisco Bay, California, United States - SF_May12_sed_USGS_13 | ecosystem: Environmental > Aquatic > Marine > Sediment | place: USA... | reverse complement strand
TCGTAATACAACGCCATGACCAGACGTTCACGTTCAGGCAGTCCCTTGATCGCCTCTGCCAGGCCCTGCTTGAAATCCCCGTGCTGGAGACTCTCCAGAGGCTGGTTCGCCTGCCGCTCCGGGTTTACGTTGCCGCTGCAACCGAGGGCGCCGGGATCGTCAAAACTGAATATACGGCAACCCGTGGCATCCTGCAGTATCTTGTGATACTCGCTCAGCTCGAGCCCCATTGCCTCGGCGACTTCGATGTCGCGCGCATCACGGCCCTTCTCGTTTTCGATCTTGCGGACCGCGTCTGCGACCTCGCGCGCCTTGCGGTGAACCGAGCGCGGAGTCCAGTCGGTACGCCGGATCTCGTCCAGCATCGCACCCCGTATCCTGATACCCGCATAGGTTGCAAAGCTCGCACCCTGTTCGGGATCGAAATTTCTCGAGGCTTCTATAAGACCGATCATTCCGGCCTGAATCAGGTCGTCCGCCTGAACGCTCGGGGGCAAACGGCTCATCAGGTGATAGGCAATGCGTTTCACCAGCGGTTCATGCAGAATGACCAGATCATCATTGGTTTTCTGCTTGGCCTCCACAGTAACAGTATTGGTTTTCATGACAATTCCTCCATATCGACGTTGTTATGTTGAAGCAAACGTTCTACAAAAAACTCAAGATGACCGCGCGGATGACCGCGGCGAGGCCAGTGATTGATTCGCCGGGCAAGATTCCTCAGCGCCATGGCAGACCTGCTGCGGGGAAAGGCATTGATAACGGCCTTGTGTTGTACCACTGCCTTGCGTAGCGAATCATCGTTGGGCACGTAACCCGCATAGGACACCAGCACATTGTGATCGTCAGCAAGCAACGTGAGCAGCTTGTGAAATAACTCATTGCCTTCCGTGGCCGTGAGCACCATGTTCGCCACAACATGGAAGTGTGCAATGGCGTATTTCGAATTCAGCAATCTGATCAGGGCAATACTGTCCTGCACCGAGGTAGGTTCATTGTTTACGACGACAAGCACTTCGCTGGATGCCGCGCAGAAGCTGGCAACGCACTCCGAGATGCCGGTCGCGGTATCGATCACCAGGCTGTCAATGGTCTGGTCAAACTCGCTGAATGCACGCACGATACCGGCACATTCATGTACACCCAGACAGGATAATTCCCTTATCCCGGACGAGGCCGGGACAATCAGCAAGTCATCGGGACCGGAGATGATGATTTCATCGAGCCGCTGTCTGCCATTCAGTACATCGAGAAGATTTACTTCGGATTGTAGTCCCAGCAGGATGTCGACATTCGCCATGCCATAATCGGCATCCAGCAGCATGGTCCGGCAACCTTCCTTGGAAAGCCCCAGAGCCAGGTTCACGGCGATATTCGTTTTACCGACACCGCCTTTGCCACTCGTTACCGCGATGGTCTGAACCGGGCCGTGGCCAGGCAATGCCGCCGCCTGGTCCTGCTGCCCCAGCTTAATTTCGGAGAGCAACATGATGCAGCGCCTCCGCAGGTGTGTTTGTGTGATCGGTTTTCTGTAATGTGTCCAATGCCGTGTTCCCGGGTTTGTCCGCATCAGGCGGCGCAACTGTTAGTCCTGGACACACAACTGCAATAGACGTACCAACATTCAGAAATGCCGGCCGATCACCAAGCAATCGGTCTATCTATCTGATTTAATGGAATAAGTAATTCAGATGCCAGCGCGGTTTCAGACGCCAAACAACGTCATTTAATTGACTATCGGCGTTGAGCGGGGCTGATGGTGCCATCATTCCCACGCCAGCGGCTGCAAGTCGAGGCAGCAGCGTGGTCATGGCATGTGACCTACGGATGCCCGGCGATGCCAGGGAATCAGGGCGATGTAACAGCAGGGGGTGGATCAGGTGTTGCGGGCGTGCCGGGCTGCGCAGTTACGACTGCGAGCTCAGACGGACCAGACCGAGGTCGACAACAAGCTGGAGAACTGTTCTTCCTGGAGCGGATAACTGATATGAAATCCCTGCGCTGCATCGCAGCCGAGACTGTTCAGCATATCAAGTGCGATGCCATTCTCAACACCTTCCGCGACCACCTTGCAATCGAGGTTATGTCCCAGATCGATAATCGAGCGAACGATGGCGATATCCTGCTTGTCAAATGCCACATCCGTGATGAAAGACTGGTCAATCTTCAAGGTATGGATGGGCAGGCGTTTGAGATAGGAAAGGGAGGAATAGCCGGTCCCGAAGTCATCGATTGCAACCTTGACACCGCTGTCACCGAGCCGCGCCAGTACCTCGGTAGCGCGTTCGAGATCCATCATCAGCGTTGCCTCGGTGATCTCGATTTCCAGTTGATCTCCGCATACACCCGTCTCCTGCAAGGCCCATTCAATCTTATCGACCAGGCGCGGACTCTGAAATGAGCGTGCCGAAACATTAACAGAGATGGGCACCGACGAGCCGGTATAGGACCAGTCCCTGCACTGCCGCAGGGCGGTAACCAGGACCCAGTCGGTGATCAGGGAGATCATCCCCAGTTGTTCGGCGACCGGGATGATGCGCTGCGGCAGGACGGTACCCTCCTGCGGGTGCTGCCAGCGCAGCAAGGCCTCTGCCCCGGTGATGGAGGAGGTCCTCAGGTCCACCTGCGGCTGGTAAAGCAGCTCGAATTCGTTGTTATCCAGCGCACTCTGAATCTGGCCGGAATAACGTAACTGCCTGGCTGGGCTGACATCGCTTCCCGGATCAAAAAACTGGTAAGGCAGGCCGTTGCGCTTGGCACGGTACATGGCACTCTCTGCATTCGTCAACAGGGCCTCTTCATTGGCGCCATGATCCGGAAAGCAGGATACACCGAGAGTCACGCTGACGCACAACTGCTTGTCTTTGCATGTGAAAGGCACATCAAAGCTGTCCAGCACCTGGGTAATGACGCGCTCTGCAGCGGTGCGGGCATCATTCACCGGCTGGAGGAGAATTCCGAACTGGTCCCCGCCGAGTCGCGCCAGCGAATCTGACTCGCGCACGACGGAATCCAGGCGCTTGGCCACTTCGCACAGCAACATATCGCCCAGTTTGCGCCCCAGGGTGTCGTTGTACATCTTGAACTGGTTGATATCCAGAGAGATCACCACGACCTGCGAGCCCGGGGCGCGACGCGAGGCCGCCAGTGCCATCTGCATATGATCGGCCCACAATGCCCGGTTGGGTAATCGTGTCAGACTGTCCGTGGTGCTTAACTGTTCAAGCTGTTTGCGCTCACTGATATCCGTATTAATGTCTTCAAGCAGGCAATAGACCTGTGCAGAACGGCCGCGCTTGCTCATCGAGGGGTAGAGTGACAGGCGGTACCAGTGCTCAGCGCCGTTCGCCAGGTTCATGCGTACTTCCGTCGACGAAACCTTGCCGTTAACCGCCTCCTGCCAGGCCGTCAGCAACAACTGCTGGTCTTCGGCATGTGTATCTGCCAGAAACGGGAATGGGGACTCGAGTCTTTCCGGATAAAGGGCATGCAGACTGTAGTTGGCATAGCTTACCTGGTTACGCTTTACATCGACGCTCCAGAGCAGATGGGGCAGCCCGGCCAGCAGTTCCTCGACACGGTCATAGCGATCCGAAACCTGCGAAAACTCCTGACTGCGCTCTGCCAGCCTGGCATTCCAGTAGCCGTCAGATATCATCCCCAGATCACGCAAGACCAGTTTCAGAATGACCGACTCCAGCCTGCCGCGGTCTTCAGGAGAGACATCCAGCTCCATGACCACCCCGCGCAGAAAATCCAGGAACAGGCGGTAGGCACCCGTAACCCAAACCGGCCTTATGCCCCTGGCGCAGTGCCTGGTACCAAGCTGGACGAGTTCGCTTTCCCGTGCTGCAGCGTCGACCGAGAATATCCCCAGCATGGTCTGCAACTCGCTGCGCACGAGGTCCCCGACATCGCCACCGTTACGTTCGTGCGCGTACAACACATCGGCTATCTCAGGGTGATCAAAAAGGTAGTTGTAATAGATCTCGGCAAAACGGGCAGCGCCGGCCGCAAGTGCCACGCGATACTGGTCCATAAACGACAGGTCATCGCTGCTGATTTGAAGGGTATAGTTTTGCTCCTTCATTAGCAGTTCAGGCCTGGTCTGCTGATGTGGACCTTCGATTGACCCGTTCACCCCTACCCCTTTCTGATTCTTTTTTTTGACATCCGTTTATCGGTTAATGTGTTTATTGTTTGGCGCAACACACAGGGTGTGCGGCACGCCGTCTTACCAACCGAGTAATTGCAACACAGCGCGAACAGGAAAGCCTGCTACGCCGCTGTGAAGTGGTAAAGAATCAAGCTGGTAATTCGTACTTGGATAGCCCCCTTTATAATTATTATGTTTAAGGCGAAAAGTATCACAAGACAGGTTTCGTATAAAGCCCCTGCCCTGAAGAACAGCAACTATCCCATTATGGAGGGAACACGCCCGGGTGACTACATGGGCGTCAGAGTCATGACGCAGCGGGTGGGCGTTGCAACCGGTACTTACGGAGTTTCTCTACCAGCGTGGTGCGGCGCATGCCCAGGCGTTTGGCTGCATGCGCCACCACTCCACCCGAGTCTTCCAGCGCCTGTTTGATGTAACTGATTTCCAGGCCACTGAGGTGCTCCTTGAGATTAAGCCCGTCACGCGGCAGCCTTGGGTCCAGATCATCCGAGGTCACGGGTGAACCGATCAGCGCATCTCCCAGCATTTCAGGGTCGAGGCCCTCCTCATCAATCCTGAATTTATCGGGAAGGTCACCGGCGTCCACTACGCCGAAGGGATGAAGAATCGCCAGGCGCTCAACCAGGTTGGCGAGTTCACGTACATTACCTGGCCAGTTGTACTGACACAGGGCATAGATGGCACCCGGAGACAGCCTGACAGAACCGCGTTTCTCGTGCTCGATACGTCGCACCAGCTCGTTGACCAGCAAGGGAATGTCCTCGACCCGGTCCCGCAAAGGCGGCATCTCGATGGGAAAGACATTGAGTCGGTAATACAGATCCTCGCGGAACTCGCCTTCGGTGATCGCGCTCTCGAGGTCACGGTGAGTCGCAGCGATGATCCTCACATTGGAGGTGATGCTCTTGTTGGACCCTACCCGCTCGAAGGTGCGCTCCTGCAGGACCCGCAGGATCTTGACCTGCATGGCAAGGCTCATATCGCCAATCTCGTCCAGAAACAGGGTGCCACCCTCGGCCATTTCAAAACGACCTTCACGAGCGCTGATGGCGCCGGTAAATGCCCCCTTCTCATGCCCGAAGAGTTCCGATTCAAGCAGATCAGCGGGTATTGCCCCGCAATTCACCGGCACAAACGGCTTTCCTCGGCGAGATGAATGGTAATGCAGGTTGCGGGCCACGACTTCCTTGCCGGTTCCGGACTCGCCCAGGATCAGCACATTTGCCTCGCTGTCGGCGACCTGATCAATCATCTTCCGGACATTCTGAACAGCGCGGCTGCTACCAACCAGGCTGCGAAACAGTTCGACTGGCCGCTGGGTGCCTTCCTTGTCCCGGTGCGAATTGACATAAACCTCGGCCTGGTGCATGGCGCTGGTCAGTTGGGCGTAGTTTGGCGGAATATCCAGACGCCCTAGTATGCAGGATCCGGTATCGATGGTAACTGTGGGTTCCCCGCCCTTTTCGGCCAGCAGGTAAATCGGAAGATGTTCATTGTGTTGGTGAATTTCACTCAGCAAGGACGCAAGCATAGCCTCCGGCCTGCAGGCCCCCACCATGACTGCCAGGATGTCCCCCTCCCCCTCGATGGCCTGTTGCCATTTCGCGCAGTCATCGACAAATACGGGTGAATAATTGATGAACTTGAGAACCGCCTGCAGTTCCCTTCCGTTCTCCTTGTCCGCTTCGATTATCAAGACCTTGGGGTCGTTGAGCATGTGATCTACCTGGGAATGTCTCGGTCAAATTATGTTGAAATACCCGACTATTTTAATGTTTTTTATTAGTCCTACAAGCTGATATTACGATCCCATCGCAGACCGGTCAAAATCACGTATCCGCATCCAAGTCACTGGATTATATACAATTTATAGAGCAAGTGGATACGAAATGGTTATTATTTATCAATTTTGACAACATTATACCAGCCACGCGTAAAAATTCCCCGCGCATTTGTGCATCAGGGTGAAATTAATTCAGTACACGATGGCATGCGGCCGCAAAAACTGTCCCTTAAAACTGCTGGCAGTGGTCGTGAATAACAGGACCCGCCCGCCTTGATGGTCGCACTCGGGGTGTGAACAGGGCGCACTGCAGGGCGTGATATATATCGCATGCAGCACGGCACGTCATGCAGAACACCTGATTATCGGCAACAGAAAAAACACCTTTAACCAAAGGCATGTGTCATGTAATTGTCGCTTTGTGCGCAACCCCGCAAAAAGCGCCTAAACTCCCCGATACCCCTGACGATAACCTTCATGAGTCAGGGATGAATCAAAAACAGTCAACTACAAAATGAGATAATTCAATAAGACAAAGTGGACCCGCCATGTTTGATCAGTCACCCGATAATCCCGAAATTGACAGTAATCGAATCAACAAAATTCGGAGCCTGCTGTATGAAGACGCCTACATCGTCAATGTCCAGCAGATCGTCGACAAGGTAATCGATATCGAGGCGGCACTTTACATGCCAAGACAAATCTCCTCGTAATCACCTGCACACCCTCCTGTTTCCTTCTGCCATCTAGCGGGGCAAAGAAGGCACTTTCCATAACGCAATTCAGTGCATATGGAAGTACCGGCGGCCTCAGTGCTAGAATCACACCACCTTGGGGCTATTCATATGCAGCCTTTCAGGTCCACGGGGCCGTAGCTCAGCTGGGAGAGCGTCGCGTTCGCAATGCGAAGGTCGGGAGTTCGATCCTCCTCGGCTCCACCAAATCACGTAACTGGCCAGGCACATGTCTGGCCTTTTTCGATTACCGCAACAAAGTCCCGGTAGCTCAGCTGGATAGAGCAAGCGCCTCCTAAGCGCTAGGTCGGAGGTTCGAATCCTCTCCGGGACGCCATTCTTCTCGACAACAATAGTATTGATTCGGACCCTACCAGGCCCCGAACATCACCTGGATTCGAACCTCCGACGTTTCAATAAGGCCGGTTCGACAACATGGCGAAAGCCATGTTGAACAGCGGAGCATCGCGACGCTGGCCCGCAGGGTGAGGCACCGCAGGTGCCGAATAATCCTCTCCGGGACGCCATTCTTCTCGACAACAATAGTATTGATTCGGACCCGACCAGGCCCCGAACATCACCTGGATTCGAACCTCCGACGTTTCAATAAGGCCGGTTCGACAACATGGCGAAAGCCATGTTGAACAGCGGAGCATCGCGACGCTGGCCCGCAGGGTGAGACACCGCAGGTGCCGAATAATCCTCTCCGGGACGCCATTCTTCTTGACAACAATAGTATTGATTCTGACCCTACCAGGCCCCGAACATCACCTGGATTCGAACCTCCGGCGTTTCAATAAGGCCGGTTCGACAACATGGCGAAAGCCGTGTCGAACAGCGGAGCATCGCGACGCTGGCCCACAGGGTGAGACACCGCAGGTGCCGAATAATCCTCTCCGGGACGCCACTTCACTTATTCTCACCGCAGAGACGCAAAGGACGCAGAGAAAAATAATTTTTTGAAAGCAGTTTCTGTTGTTTCCGAATAGGCGTGCAGGTTGGGCAAAGGAGCGAAGCGACGTACCCAACAGTAGATATCCTGTGTTGGGCACGCTGCGTTTTGCCCAACCTACAAATTCCCAGGGTATGTGTTGAATTTTATTGATCTTCTCTGCGTCCTTTGCGTCTCCGCGGTGAACCATTTTTTATAGAAGCATTACACCTTGCGTCGCGCTTCGATGACGTTGGGCAATTGCCCGATCTGGGTCAACACCCGGCTCAACTGCCCGATATCGGCGATCTCCACGGTCAGGCTCATGCGCGCGATGCCGTCGCTCTTGTCAGTCGCGGTATGCACACCGTTGAGGTTGATCTTTTCGTTGGCCAGCACAGCCGTGATGTCACGCAACAGGCCGGACCGATCGTAGGCCTCGATCGCGATATCGGCGAGATAGCCGGCCTCAGACGGGAGCCCCCACTCCACCTCGATGAGCCGGTCACGGTCCTGGCCCTGCAGGCGCAGCATGTTGCCGCAGTCCTGGCGGTGTATGGTGACACCGCGACCCCGGGTGATGTAGCCCACGATGGGGTCATTCGGCACGGGATGGCAGCAGCGTGCAGTCGTTGTCAGCAGGTTACCCACACCCAGAATCTTGAATCCATCGGTTGCAGGCGGTCGCTTTTTGCGTGTCCTGCGTGGGAGCTCTACCTCCTGCACTTCGGGCCTCGGTAGCAGGTCATTGACGGCATTGGCCAGCTGACCTGTATTGATATCGCCGCGCCCGAGTGATGCCAACAACTCGTCCACCTGCTGGCACTTGAGGCGCGCGGCAAGTTTATCCATCGACAGGCCGGTGACACTCAGGCGGTGCAGCTCGCGGTCGAGGATGGCACGCCCGGCACTGATATTTTGATCGTGATCCTGCTGCTTGAACCAGGAGCGCACCCGCGCACGGGCACGCGATGTCTTGAGATAGCCGAGGTGCGGATTCAGCCAGTCACGACTCGGCATACCCTGGCGCGTGGTCAACACCTCGACCTGATCACCGTTATGGAGTTCGTAGGTCAGCGGCACGATACGGCCGTTGACCTTGGCACCGCGGCAGCGGTGACCCACCTGCGTGTGCACCTCGTAGGCGAAATCCAGCGGGGTGGCGCCTTGCGGCAGATCGATGATCTTGCCCTGCGGGGTCAACACGTAAACCCGCTCCTGGAAGGCCTCGGTCTTGAAGCGGTCGACGAAGTCGTTGGCCGTGCGCTCCTCTTCCCGCCACTCAAGCAATTGCCGCAACCAGGAAATCTTTTCCTCGTAGCCGGGGTCGAAGTGCCCGCCCTCCTTGTAGCGCCAGTGGGCCGCGACACCCAGCTCGGAATGCCGGTGCATCTCCTCGGTGCGGATTTGTACCTCCAGGGTGCGGCCCTCGGGTCCGACCACCGCGGTGTGCAACGATCGGTACAGGTTCTCCTTGGGATTGGCGATGTAGTCGTCGAATTCCCTGGGAATGTGGCGCCACAGGCCGTGCACCACGCCAAGGGCGGCATAACAGTCCTTATCCTCCGGGACCAGGATACGAACCGCGCGCATATCGAAGATCTGTTCGAAATCGAGGTGCTTGCGCTGCATCTTGCGCCAGATGCTGTTGATGTGTTTCGGGCGACCACTGACGACCGCCTTGATGCCCGCCTTCTTCATCTCGGCATCCAGGATGGCGATGACCTGCTCGATGTACGCTTCACGCTCTTCCCGGGTCTCCTTGAGCTGGTTCACCAGGGTGTTGTAGGCCTCCGGCTCGAGGTAGCGCAGTGACAGGTCTTCCAGTTCCCACTTGATCTGCCAGATACCCAGGCGGTTGGCGAGCGGTGCGTAGATATCCAGGGTCTCCCGGGCGATACGCCGCTGGCGTTCGGGGTCCAGGTGTTTCAGGGTACGCATGTTGTGCAGGCGGTCGGCCAGCTTGATCAGCACCACACGCACGTCCTCGGCCATGGCCAGCAGCAACTTGCGCAGGCTCTCTGCCTGGTGGTGCTCCCTGACGCCTGCCTGGGCAAGGTCCTGGAACTCCCCGATCTGCTCCATCTTGGTCACCCCATCCACCAGGCCTGCGATCACGGGGCCGAATTCGGCCTTGACGTCCTCCAGCGTGACCTCGGTGTCCTCGACCACATCGTGCAGCATCGCTGCCGCCAGGGCCTCGTAGTCCAGTTTCAGCTCATCGAGGATCCCTGCGACGGCAAGGACATGGTGGTAGTAGGGTTCGCCGGAGGCACGCTCCTGGCCCTGGTGGGATTCGACCGCCCATCGGGCAGCCTTGGCGATTACGGCGTGCTGCTCTTCCGAGCGGTTCTGTAGCAACAGCTCCAGGCGATCCTGCGACTGCTTGTCCATAAGATGAAAATCGGTGAAGACAGGGGATTCCGCAAAACCGCCTCGACCAGAGTCGCTCCACGGGATAATTACGGGAAACAGTATTGCCTAGGCTGAGCGCGGGTTCAACTCGGGCAAGGATGATTGCAGCTGTCGGTAACGACGGTAGCGGCGCAGATGCGCGCGCGGCCGCAGCTGGTTGCCGAAATCCTTTTTCCAGCTCTGAAAGTCGATGGGCCTGGAACCGTAGATGGCGCCGTCCAGTGAACGGATCAGGTCACGCATGCGCACCGGATCCACCTGGGGATTGGCCTCGATGAGTTTCTCGGCGATGACCGGCAACGGTGTCTGTGCAGTGATATTCAGATGCTGGCAGATACGGTTCTTGAACTCCTGACACCAGGCATCCGGATCATCCTCGCGCTGTACACAGCGAGTACACATCCAGACCTTGGCACGTATCGGCATGATTGCCGCAAGACCCATGCGCAACTTGTTCAGATAAGTGAAAGGTGACAGCTTGCGCTGTACTGACAGGGTGTGTTTCGTAGCGTGACGTTTCAATACCTGCAGCGCGGCACCTGCCTTATGACCGAGCCAGTCCAGCAGCGGTCGGGTACGTGACCAGGCACCCAGCCAGTAGCCCAGGACCAGCCCCAGGGTGATCATCAGCGGGAACCAGAAAAAAACGGGATAGGACGACCCTTCGCCGGATCGCCTGGATGGCAGGGCAGTCTGTACCGGACCCTCGCTGTCATAACCAACCACCTCGGCGACCCTGGGCGCATCCGCAGCCACGTCCCACCACGCCACCTTGATACTGGGCAGGTCGATCCAGCCGTTCTTCAGGGGAATCAGGGTATAGGTCTCCTTGCGACTCCCGATCAGGTTGTCGCCGTCATTCGATACGCCGTTGTTGACGCTGACGGAATCCCGGTAGACCCGGTAGTCGGGGCTGGAGAGCTGTTTCTCCAGTGAGGGCAGTTGACTGCCCAGGGCACCCTTGGCTGTCATCTCGAGCACCAGGGTTACCGGTGTGCCCTCCTTGACCGCGTGCTCCTGCTGCAGGTTCGATTGCAGTTTCAGGCTATGCAGGGGCAGCCAAGGATGCACCGAGGGATCGGCCGGCTGCACCCGCAGCTTCAGGGGTGCGTCGGAGGCAATGGTAAAGGATTCATCACCGGCAGACCGGGGCATACCCCGCATCCCTCGACGCTGATTGCCGGAGGCATGGCTGCCCATGAAGCGTATCTCGGGAACAGTGATCTCCCCCGATCTCAACGGCGTGAGCATGAAGCGGTACTCGTTGATGATCTCCTGTTTTCCGCTGTGCTTATCCTTGCGCGAACTGGCAACGGGTCCGTCGATCTTCTCCAGCAAGGCCCCGTCGATTGCCGGCAGGACGGCATCCAGGGTCTTGAGATTCTCGCTACTGATCACCCGGACGGTGTAGATGACGTTCTGCTGCTCATAGGGCCACTTGGAACCCATTTCGACCTCGACATGAGGCAGCCCCGCAGCCGCAGGGGCCTGGGTACCATAAGGGGAACGCGGGTTCTGTACTACCGGCCAGCCACTGCCCGGGGCCGCACCGAGATAATAGTCGGGGCTGCTCACAGGCGGCTGCCTTTCATATTTGGGTGCAGGCTTGAAGGCACCGACGTTACCCCAGGGCCGGTTATCGACCGTACGGCTGTTGTCGGGTGGCTGACCGGAATTGCCAAAGGAAAAACCGGCGCTTGTCTGGGAGATACTGAAAAGAAAACCGGCCAATAGGTAAACGATGCAAATTCTTGAGGTATTCATTCTACGCAAACCTGTGCCCCCGCTTCAGTCTTGGTATTTGATTACTATTCCACTCACCATGGTCGGGTCTCCACCAAACCACGACCGTAGCGTTCCATCGCCTGGCGTTCCTCGATCAAGAACTGGTTGCGTAGCAGGTAGGCCGGATCACCTTCAATACGTTCCAGCCATTGTTCCAGCATGATCATGGGAATGCCTGAACCCGGCATACCCCCGGTGTCCGGCATACCCGCGGGAGGGGCTTCCTGGTCCTCCCCGCCCAGCCCGATTTCCATCTGGTCGAACTGGTCCACGGCCTGACTTGCCGCCGCATCCTCCTCAGTGAGTTCATCGGGCTTATCGGCCTTGCTACCGGTCAGATCCAGAGCACTTCCGGCGTCCTGCGGTTTCTGAACCTCATCCCCACCCTCGGTGTCGCCTTCCTCCTGAGGGCTCGATCCTTCATCATTTTCATCTATGGGTACATTACCATCATTTTGATCCGCCTGCATGCCCGAATCGCCCTTATCTTCCTGTTTTTCCTTGCTTCCGTCCACATTTTCGGGTGAGTCCTCGTCGCCAATCGATTTTTCACCGGTTTCGTCCTCCTTGCCTGACTCGGACTCGGGTGTTTGTTCCTCTTCACCGGTCTGGCCCTCCGCTTCCTGGTCCTGCTCGCCGGACTCGCCCTCGGTCTCCTGCTCGCCGCTCTGGCCCTCCGCTTCCTGATCCTGCTCGCCGGACTCGCCCTCGGTCTCCTGCTCGCCGCTCTGGCCCTCCGCTTCCTGATCCTGCTCGCCCGAGGATTCCTCCGACTCCTGCTGCTGCTCGCCCGAGGATTCCTCTGACTCCTGTTGCTGCTCGCCCGAGGATTCCTCTGACTCCTGCTGCTGCTCGCCCGAGGATTCCTCCGATTCCTGCTGCTGCTCGCCCGAGGATTCCTCCGACTCCTGTTGCTGCTCGCCCGAGGATTCCTCCGACTCCTGCTGCTGTTCGCCCGAGGATTCCTCCGACTCCTGTTGTTCCTGCTCCTGCTGTTCTTCTTCCTGCTTTTGTTCAGGCTCCTCTTCCGGCTCCTCTTCCGGCGGCTCCTCGACCTGCTCCTCTTTCAGTTCACCGGTAGAGTATTGCTCAACCATCTTTTTCGCCAGTGACAGATTGTGCAGGGTATCTTCGTCGCTGGCGCGCCGCTTCAAGGACTGCTCGTAGGCCTCGACCGCACCTTGATAATTACTGCGTTTGAAACGGGTATTGCCAAGGTTATAAAGGGCATCCGCCTTGACATCCTCGCGCTCCACGCTGGTGAAGGCCTCCTCGGCATCCGTGTAACGACCGGCGCGGTACAGGGCAACACCGCGCCGGTAGGTGTCACTGAAAGCCTCGGCGGCCTCGTCGTATTCAGCATGCTGGTATTTCTGTGCCGCTTCCTGCTCGGCGTTCTTGAACCAGCCCGCCTGCACGTTATCCGGCACGCCCGCAGACAGCAGCAGACACAGCATTCCGGATTGCAGACCAGGTGCGAAAGAAAAGCCATGCCTGTTGTAATGCCTGCGCTGCATTAGTCTGTAACCCGGTAACTCGGCAGGCTGCGCCGGAACATCGGCATGAGCAGCAACAGGGCCAGTCCGGCCAGCCAGTAGAAGCGCTCATTCCAGACACGCGTGCGTTCCTCGGTCTCGGCATCGGGCATGGCCTGGGTCTTGACCTGGGCAAGAATCCTGGCGGTATCCTTGTCCCTGTAGTCGGCGCGCTGGTAGATGCCAGCACCGGCATCCGCCAGTTCCTTGAGCAGCTTCTCATTCAGGGGGGACACCACGGGCTGACCGTTTGCCTGGGTCATCCAGGGGTTGCCTGGCCGTTGCCCCGGGACGGAATCACCTTCCGGCGTGCCGATACCCAGTATATGAACACGTACCCCGCTGTTCGACAGATTGTTGAGTCGCTGCACCAGGCCCTCTTCGACAAAATCACCATCGGTAATGACCAGTATCGAATTGGTGCTTTCTTCAGGCTGCCCGGCCAGTAACTGCTCGGCACGCTCCAGTGCGAAAGACAGCCGGCTGCCCTGGAGACGGACCAGGCCGGGATCTAGCGCCGCCAGTACCCGACGAATCGTGTTCATGTCCTCGGTGATCGGTGACACCACATGAGCGATGGATGCAAATGCAATCAGGCCGACACGCACACCCCGGTTCTGAGCCAGCAGGTCCTCCAGTTCCTGGCGCGCCCGCGTTAGCCGGTCGGGCCGGACGTCTGCTACATGCATGGAGCGCGAGATATCGAACAGGACCACCAGGTTGCTGCCGGGACGGAATAACTGCTCGTCACGGTAGTCCCAGCGTGGACCGGCCATGGCCAGTACCAGCAGCACCCAGATACCCGTCCAGCGCAGAAACCGCTTCCAGCGTTTGCCCGGGGTGACCTCGGACCGCCCGATCAGGTAGGGCAACAGGTGGCCATCGGCATAATTGCGCAGGCGCTCGTTCTTGCTGAACCGGGGCGTGACCAGCAGCCAGAGTGCGACGGGGATACACAGCAGCAGGGCCCACAGCCAGGCCGGTTCGGAAAAGTGGAATGCCGAAACCAGACTATCCACGGGCACGGGCCTGTAACAGCTTGTGCGGGATGCCATCCGGGAACAGCCCCAGCAGCAGCAGGATGAACAGCGCCAGGCCCAGGGGCCAGCGGTAGAGTGGCTGTGGCAGCATCACGGTACGTGACTCCGCCTGGGTCTTCTCCAGGGCGTCGATACGCTGGTAGATCTTTTCCAGGGCGTCCGTATCGGTTGCCCGGAAATACGCACCTCCGGTCATGCCGGCGATCTCAGTGAGCAGGTCCTCGTCGATCTCCATCTTGACCTGGGTCAGCTGGCCGTTCTCGAAAAACGGCACCAGCCCCTTGCTGCCGACACCGATGGTATAGATACGAATGCCCTCGTGGGCCGCCAGTTGTGCGGCCAGCTTCGGCGGCAGGCTGCCCTCGGTGTTTTCACCATCCGTTACCAGTATCAGGACTCTCGATCCCTCGGGCCGTTCACGCAACTTCTTGACGCTCAGGCCGATGGCGTCACCGATCGCCGTCCCGTCTCCGGCCATGCGGGCAACGATGCTGTCGACCAGCGTATGCACCGCCTGTACATCCAGGGTCATGGGCGACAGCACGAACACCTGACTGCCGAATACCACCATGCCGATACGATCGCCCTCCCGTGCCTCGATGAACCGTCCCAGCACGCCCTTGATGACTGCCATGCGCGTGACCTGCTGGCTGTTGACCGTAAAGTCCAGCGCCTCCATGGAGCGCGAGGTATCCACGGCCAGCATCAGGTCATAACCCTCGGTGCGCACCTCGGTATAGGGTTCCAGCCACTGGGGTCGCATCAGTGCCCCAATCAGGGCCACCCAGAGCAGCGCCAGCATGATGGTCTGTTGCAGGCCGCCCATGTGGGTAAGAGACCGGGAGGTCATGAAGGTGGACGCCAGGCGGCCGAGCGCCGGGTGCAGCAGAGTAGAGCCCTCGCCGTGATCCTGGAAATCCGCCGCCTTGCGCTTGCGCGGCCAGAACCGCCAGACCAGCAACGGCAAGGGCAGCAGCACGGCAAACCAGGGCCAGTGAAAACTAAACACGGGCCGACCCCCTCTTCCCGCCCATGGTGGACACCAGCGAACGCAGGGCAGCCAGCCCCTTCCACTCGCGTGATGGCTGGGTGGCATCGATCCAGCGCATCGCGGCGCGGATCAGGGCCGCCAGCTCAGCGCGTTCGACCGTCATCTCCGGCGGCATGTACGGTGCCTGCAGCAACACCCCGCCACGATGTTCCCAGTCGAAATTGGATCTGTCCCGCTCCGCCAGCCAGTGCAGCCAGTTTTCCCCCGTGAGCCCGGCGGCTGTCCGGCGGCCGCTGCGCGCCATTGCGATACGCCGCAACAGCTCCGAGAGCTGGCCGGCCACTTCCCTGGGGTCCTCCCTGGGCAAGGCCTTTTTCAGGGCGCGCAGCTGGCGGTGGGCATCACGCCGCCACCCCAGCCAGGGGGCATAGCGCATCAACCAGTAGCTGGCCGCAATCACAACCGAGATAAAAATGACGAAGCCAATGACATACCACCAGCCTGTGGCCAGCGGCCACCACGGGATGGCATCCAGATCATGGATATCCCGCAGGGTGTCGGAAAATGTCTCCACCGGCGTCATACGCGGCCACCGACATAGCGCCGCAGACCGGCAGTGAGCGCATCGTGTACGTCCTGGTCCGTTCCGATCGGGATGAATCCGATACCCAGCCGGTAGGCCATCTGCTGGACCTCGTCACGGCGCAACTCCCAGTCCTCGCGAAACGCCTGCCGGCCGGCCTCATCGTCCGTGTCGACTTCCAGCAACTCGCCCACGGCGTTGGTGAAAATCACCGGACCAATGGAAGGCAGGTCACGGTCGGCCGGATCGTCGACGGGGAGCAAGATGACGTCGTGCCGCTGGCGCAGGCTGCCCAGGGTGCGTTCCAGTCCGATGGAGACCTGGTTGATGGCGGCAATGACAAAAATCAGTGAACCGGTCGTACTGCCGGAGTCCAGGTGCTGCAGCGCCACCAGCAACTGGTTCTCATCGGTCTCGCCATGTTCAGGCGGCCTGGTCAGCTCCCGCAACAAGCGCCACAGGCTGCGACGACCGGCTGCTGCGCGGTGATAACGGATACCGGTGGCCGGATTGCCAAACAGTACCCCGCCCACCCTGTCGTGTTGCTTGCTCGCCGCCCAGCCGATCAGCGCGGCAGTACGCGCGGCCTGGATGGACTTGAAGGTGCCGCGGGTACCGAAACTCATGTGAGGTCCGGTGTCGACACACAGAATAACGCTGCGTTGACGTTCTTCGCGAAATACCTTGAGGTGCGGGGTACCGGTACGGGCAGTGACCAGCCAGTCCATGTTGCGGATGTCGTCACCCTCACGGTATTCACGCACCTCGTCGAAATCCAGACCGGTGCCGCGGAACACCGAGGCATACAGGCCACTGAATGTGGAATTGACAAGATGGTGGGCCGCGACGCCCAGGGTACGGGCCTGGTGGCGCAGTTCCAGGAGGTCATCGAGCCGCGGGTAGAGGATCATTACCCTGTTACCGTCTCATGACACACTGCAGAATAATATGAAAGTTCACACCCTGCTCGGGCAATCACTGCCGAAATCACGGAATTGCCACAACCTCCAGCAGACGTCTGACGAAATCGTTGGTGGTCACACCTTCGGCCTCGGCCTCAAAGGTCAGCAGCACCCGGTGTCGCAACACATCAGGGGCCACGGCCTGGATGTGGTGGGGGGCAACGAACTCGTCACCATCCAGCCAGGCGCGCGCCCGTGAGCAGCGGGCCAGGGCGATGGTTGCCCGTGGTGAGGCACCGAAGCGGCACCAGCGACTGAGGTCCTTGTCATAGGCATCGGGTTTGCGGCTGGCCTGGACGAGGTCGACGATGTAGTTGTTCAGCTTGGGGTCGAGGTAGAGCCTGGCGATATCCTCGCGTACCGAAAACAGCTGCTGCTGGGATAACCTGCTGGCCGGAGGCGCGGGTTCCGACAACTGCTGT
>Ga0224512_10002360_pt1 | contig 17371 bp, 17 predicted proteins | sample SF_May12_sed_USG_4_FD_169103 | JGI IMG/M metagenome (GOLD analysis project Ga0224512, IMG submission 169103) | Sediment microbial communities from San Francisco Bay, California, United States - SF_May12_sed_USGS_13 | ecosystem: Environmental > Aquatic > Marine > Sediment | place: USA... | reverse complement strand
GAAGGCGCTGCGTACCGGGAGCACCAGTCCGACGATCTCCGTCCCACCATCTTCGATGTCGAACGGGCAGACGGGAACGATCGCCGTCCAGCCGCCCCCAGGAGGCGTGATGGTGATCGTCGTGCCGTCGTGCAGCACGCCCTCGACCTCGGTCATCACGACAACGATTTGGTCGTACATCCCCAGCGGCAGGTCCCCGTCCGGGAGCGTGACCGCACGCCCGCGCTCTTCCATCGCCACGATATCCACCGTCGCAGGAAGGTCCATCCCGGCGTCGATCAGTTGACCGCTGACGTTACGGGCCAGGATGCTCGCGAACGTCACGTTGGCAGAGACGAAGTAGGGGTGACGGTCACGCTCACGGTCGTCGTCGTGGTCATCGTCGTCGCCTGTCGCAGCCGGAGCGAGGGCGGCGCCGGGGGTAGAGACCGCCGCACCCCCAGAAAGCACGAACTGTACGCGGCCGCCGTTTACGCCTAGCGGGTCGCTTCCCGACTGGCAGCCTGCAATGCCCAATGCGAGGAGGGTCAGGACGGCCTTGAGGGTGCGGGTGGGGCCTATAGCAGCAGTCATATCGGTGGCTCGGCAGAAGATTCGGTAGTCCTTCAACAGTACTCGAACAGAAGCCTATCTGGCCAGGTCGGCGACAAAAAGGTGGCATCGGCATGTGCTGCGGGGCAGATTCGACCGGGCCGCTCCTGTGGAGAGTGGTCGTGACGAGCCATCGAGTCGTGGAGGAAGCGATGCTGCGCCGCGTATCCGCCGGGGTCCTGTTCGCACTGCTGTCATTCGGGGGCGATGCACAGGCGCAGACCGCCCAGACTTGGTCGATCCAACTCTCTGCACTGGGTGTGCGGTTGACCGGCGAGCGCGACGACCGGCTAGCCGTCGGAGGGGGAGGAGAGCTTCAGCTGCGCTGGAACCCCAGCTCGTTCTCTCTGGGCGTCGGGGCCCAGACGACCGTCCACGAACTCGACAACGCCACCGTTACGTACAAGGGCGGTTTTGTGGAGCCTCGCTACATCCTGACCAGCTTCGGGAACTCCGTCGCTCTCTATGGCTCAGCAAGGCTGATGACGCTCAGCGCCACGGTCGAGATCCTCGGTTTCCAACGAGAGATTGACGGATGGGCACTGAGCGGCGGCGGGGGGCTGCTGATCCGGCTGGGCGGCAGGGTCAACGGCGACCTCGGGCTGACGGCGGGCAAGGAGTTCTACAACGGGAACTCGTCGGACGGCGCGACCATCGTAACCCGGATCGGGCTGGCGGTCGGCCTGGGCTAGGACGCTACTGGGGCGCTTCCCACAAAACCGCATCAGGCTCGAAGGCCGCCCAGGCAAACCAGTAGGCCGCATAAGCCTCGGCGACCGGGGCCAGGCTCATGCCTTGTAGGGACCCGGACGTCGCGACCCCGTCGACCCGCCACGTGCTCCCCGTCTCCTGGTCGACGATCTCGTCGCCCACCACGGCGAAGGTGAGCTCGACGGCGTCGACCTCGCGGCTGTATGCCATCGCGGCCTTCGCCGACGCGTCCCAGAAGATGACGGTCCCTCCTGGGGCGCTCGTGACTCCGGCATGCTCGACGACGCCGATCGGACCCAGGTCCCTGAGCTCTTCGAACGGATATCCAACGCCGCCGGCGTCGTCCACGACTCCGAGCACTCGCTCTTTTGGGGGACGCGTCCAATCGATGTCGAGCGGGAACAACACCTCGAAGTTGTCGATGCTCCTGTAGTCCCCGTAGGGATACACCTCGTAGCGAAAGTCATGGCCGGTTTCTTCGGAGATGACCCAGGTCTGCGGGTACATATCGCGCCATGCCCCCCACGTCAGTTCGACGACGGGATACATGGTCAGCGCAGTCCCCAAGCGGGGCCCGCAGCGCGCGCCGCGGCTCATTTGCGGCCAGAAAGACTGTAGGCCCAGGCCGCGTTCATACATGATGAGATTGTTGTTGTACAAGAGACCCGAGACGCCGAACTCCACGTCGTCGACGACGCCGCGGTCGAAGGCCAGGCTGGATCCAGTCAGCGGACAATGGGTGACAGCAAACGCGCGATCGAACAGCTCGAAGTTCACGATCTCGTGATACCAGAAGATTCGATGCGGGAGTGCCAGCACATCGCCGCCCACTCGGATGCCGACGACCAAGTCCTCGTCCTGCAAGTAGGCGGCCTCCGCGTGCCATCCTGGCACAAATTTCGGGTCACTCAGGGCCGGAATCGCATCCTTCCCCACTCCCCCTTGGTAAATCTCAGACTCTGGGATGCTGCAGAAGTCGACCGAAGGCGAGTTGGGGTCGCCGGGAAGGAGCGTGAGGCCTTCGTAGGGGGTGCAGCCCGTGATCGCCAACGCGATCAGAGCGCCGGTCCAAGGTGACCTCATATGGCTAGCGTCCGGCCGCGTCGTGCTCGGCCTCCACAACGACTTCCATGAACATCTCGTACGAAAGGGCTCCGAATGCCGGACTGCCGTTGATGAAGAACGTCGGCGTCCCGCGAACACCAGCGCGCCGCGCCGCTCGGGTAGCATCCCGTGTCCGGTCCTCTCCGCGTTCATCGTCGTAGCAGTCGGCGAACTCTTCGACCTCGAGCCCGATCTCCATGGCGTACCGTTGCAGGATCTGCTCGTGACGGCGCTTCCGCGTCCACTCCTGCTGTCCTTCGAAAAGCTTGTCGTGCATCGCCCAGAACTCTCCCTGATCGGCAGCACATTCCGCAGCATTTGCGCCGTCGTCTCCCCGGTCGAATCCGAGCAGGAACGGCACGTGCCGCCAGCTCGCCCGGCCTGTCTCGACGAGCTCCTGCTTCACCCGGGGCCAGGTATCGCGCCAGAACTCGGCACACGCCGAGCAAGCGAAGTCGCCGAACTCCACGACCTCGATCGGGGCCTCAGGGTCACCGAGCACGTACCCGATCCCTTCGACCTCCACGTCCTGCGCCACGGCGATCCGCGGAAGCGGCGCAGCAAGCGCCAAGAGGCCAAGAAGAACCGCTTCGGTCCTCACAGACCCCAGCCCACGCGGTACCCCGCGCTCACACCCATGGCGGCCGGAAGCACGCGTCCAGAGATGGGCAGCTGTCCAGTGACCTCCAGACGCCCGGGGCCGATTCCGTACCCCACGGTGGGCAGAACCTGAATCATCTGACGTCGCTCCGAGGTCAGGACAATCCCGCTCGCTAAAGGCGAGCCACCCCACAGCCCGTCGGCGGCGACTTCCCAGGTGAGATCTCCCACGAAGCCCCCGAACGCAGCGTGTGCGAAGCGTTCCGCCCCCGGACGACGCGCCGCCTCGATATTCTCACTCCTGCGCCGGTAACCCACCCAGCCCATGACATAGAGGGGCAGGTCTCCGAGGGTCACGCCCGACTCAACGCTCACCTCCAGGTCCGTCTGCCCCTCGGTGAGTGGAAGCACGGTCGCGTCGATAGGGAAGTCACTCCCCGGCAGCTTGGCTCCGAAACGAACGGCCACCGGAAGGTCCAGACCGAAGAACTCGGCGCCCACCCGCATTGCCACACGAACGTCCCCGACTCCGGTGCTGGTGCTGGACCCCCCGGCCCCGTCCACGTTCAAGTGATGACGGGGAAGCTGCGCCCACACCTCCAGGCCGTCCGCAACCCCCACCGCCGCCGTCAGGAAGACGGATCGGGTCTCGAACTCCGAGTTCGCAAGAAACGCTCGACGGTCACCGGAGTTATCGAACCATTCCGTCGCCCGCTGACCGTAGACCGAAAGCTGAATCCACCCCGTCCCTGCGCGAAGCGTCCGAAGTTCACCGCTCTGCACCAACGTGGGCGAGGAGTGAGGAGCGCTGCAGATGGCCTGCGCGGAAGCCACGCTCGGAGCCACCGCACCTAGCAGCAGGAGGGCTGCTACGGACCCGAGGATCGAGGCTCTTGTCATGGTGCCTCCCAAAGCGTCTGGCCTGACTCGAAACCCGCCCAGGCGAACCAGAATGCGACATAGGCCTCGGCGACTTCGTCGAGGCGCCTTCCCGCCAGGGGCCCCGACGTCGCGACCCCGTCCACTCGCCAGGTGCTGGAGGTCTCCGCATCGACGATCTGATCGGCTACGACGGAGAAACTGAGTTCGGTGGCGTCCACGACGCGACTGTAGGCCATCGCGGAGCGGGCGGCCCCGTCCCAGAAGACGACGGTTCCTCCTTGGGCGCTCGTGACGCCGGCGTGGTCCACGACGGCGATGGGTCCGAGGCTCTCGAGCTCACCGAACGGGTAGCCGACCCCGCCCGACGCATCGATGACCCCGAGTGTCCGCTCCTTGGGGTGGCGCCGCGTGTCGATGGCGGTCGGCCAGGACACCTCATCGTTCTCGTCGTAGTCGCCGTACGGATGTATCTGGTAGTTGTTGTTCGGGTATCCGGTCGCGTCAGAGACGACCCAGGTGGTCGGATGCATCTCTCGCCACGCGCTCCAGGTCATCTCCACCACCGGATGCATCTGGAGGGCGGTGCCGTCCCGTGAGCCGCAGCGTGCTCCCCGAACCATCTGGGGCCAGAGGGACTCTTCGGAATTGCGGTCGTACATCATGAGGTTGTTGCGATACAGCAATCCGGAAACGCCGAACTCCGCATCGCCTGCGGGCCCCCGGTCGAACGCGAGGCTCGATCCAGTAAGCGGACAGTGGGTGACCGCCAACTGGAGCCCGCCCAAGAAATCGACGTTCACGATCTCGTGGTACCGTAAGATGCTCAACGGAATCGCCAGAGCGTCCACGCCCGCCCGGATCCCTATCACCCGGTCGTTGTCCCCTATGTACGCGGTCTCAGCGTGCCCCGGAGCGACGATCCTGGGGTTGGTGAGGGCCGGAATTGCATCCTGCGCCGAGCCAATGAAAATCTCCGCAGTCGAGATGCTACAGTAGGTGTCCTGGGGACTATCGGGGTTGAACGGGAGAAGGGTGAATGGCTCGTACTCCGTACAGCCGGCAACAAGCAGCGCCCCCATCAGACCTACTGACCGCAAGCCTACATTCAAACGACGGCTTTCTTGCATCCCATCCTCCTCCGGAGGGCTAGAGCAGATCGCTCTATCGGGGGCCAAATCCCCGCCGTCGTGGCTCAGTTCCCGCGGCCCTCGTCACCCTCCGTCAATCCAGCTCCGTCGCAGGCCCACACGGTCGACTGCAGCACCTCGAAGGAAAACGCCATCGATCGAGCGCGTGTTGCGGATATCATCGAGGGGATTGGCGCCAAGGATGACGAAATCGGCGCTCTTGCCCGCCGTCAATGTGCCCATGTCTGTCAGGCCGAGTCGCTCCGCGGGCAGGCGCGTGCCCGCCTCGATCGCCTGCATCGGGGTCATGCCCAGCCGCACGAAGATCTCCAGCTCCCGGTGCCCCGCGTACCCGAAGTAATGATCGGGGACGGCACCGGCGTCCGTGCCGAGCACCACGTCGACACCCGCCTCGACCAGCCGCATGAACCCCTCCCGCAGCTCTCGCTCGCGGGCGGCGGCAGCAGCACCCGGTGCTGTTGCGCGCGGACGGGCGTCGTACGCGGCGCCTAGGCGTGCTACGACGCCCTCCGGAGTCGTCTCCCGCAGAAACGGGTCATCCGCCACCCGTTCACCCCGCAACTCGCCCAGGCCGAGGTTCGGCACCACGAAGGCGTCCGCCTCGCGGATGCGGGCGGCCAGGCGCTGGTCCAATGACGGACCGATGCGGCCATGCAGGAAACCCGCGACGCCCGCGTCGAGAAGGTCCGGCATGTCCTCGGCGGACTGCTGGTGGACGAGGATGTCCAGCCCGAGCTGACGCGCCTCGTCGATGATTGCTCGGTACACCGGCGGCTGCAATTTCTCCTGACTGCCGCCTCTGTCGTCGACCCAGATCTTCACGAACCGGATGCCTTTCGCGGCGATGTCGCGGACGGCTGCCCGCCCCGCATCTGGCGTAGCGGCCCCCCTCAGCACCGTTTGGCCGGTCTCGTCGGTCACCGTCCGGACGTGCTCCAGGAACGCGTTGTTCGGCCCCTGTCCCGGAGGAGCCATGCCGGCGCCGAACACGAAGCGCGCACCTCCCACCTCACCCGATGCCTGCGCGCGTTCGAGCTCCAGAGCCAGATCGTCCGGGTCGCTTCCCGCGGAGAACACGGCGCCGAAGCCGTAGTACGCGTAGCGCTCCAGGTGGTCGATGAGATTGGCCCGACTGTAGTACTGCGCGCCCCAGCCCGTGTAGCCTTCATATCCCAGGTGCGCGTGTGCATCGATCAGCGCCGGCATTACGGTCTTGCCGCTCAGGTCGACGACGGTCGATCCCTCGGGAGCGATGACCTGATCGACCGTACCGACCGCCTCGATGCGGCCATCCGCGACAAGCAGCGCACCGTTCTCGATCACCTGTCCGTCGCCCAGGATCAGACGGGCACCCTCGAAGAGCGTGGCGTCGCTCAGCGTCGCTGACGGATCAGGCGCGCACGCGGCGAGAAGGGTGAGGAAAAGCGTTAGGTGTCCGCGCATGAGCTTGCCCTACGTCGTTGAGGGACCGGCGGTCGAACCCTGAGAGTACGCGCCGGGAGAATGGCCAGCCAGCACAGAGTCTTGCCGCCCCCACGACTGCTGCGGATGTTGACCCGCATGGCAAGCTCCCCTGGTCCCCGCCGAGCATTTCTCAAGAAAGTGCTCGCTGCAGGCGCGGCCCTCGGTGCATCAGGAGGATTCCCCGGGAAGGTGCGGGCACGCACCCCGCAGGCCACCGGCGTCACGGCGCTCGATCACGTCGCGATCCCCGTCAGCAACGTCGACGGGATGGTCGCCTTCTACCGAGCGCTTGGGTTCACTGTCCAGGAGGGCGGCCAGATCGTTTCGATCCACTTCGGGGACCAGAAGATCAACTTCCACAAACCGGCGCTCTGGCAAACGGAGACGTTCACGCTCAAGGCGTCCGCCGCGCGTCCGCCGTGCGGCGACTTCTGCTGGGTGTGGGAGGGATCGGCTCAGGCGCTCTCCGAGCTACTCGCGCGCGCCGGCGCGGAGGTCGTGGCCGAAGGGCAGCGCACGGGCGGACGCGACGGCGGACGCGCGACGGGCCAGAGCGTCTACACGCGGGACCCCGACGGGAACTTGCTCGAGTTCATTCGCTACGCTTAAGCCGTAACGCTGGCACCCTCAAGACGCCGGGACCTGGAGCATGGACGGGTATTGCGCGCGCACAACCTAGGACAGCTGTGCCAGCATCTCTTCCGACAGCTTCCAGAGTCGCTCGGCAGCATCGGGGTCGATGGCGTGTGGGTGCACGCCATTGTACGGCAGGTCAGGAGTCGCCATCGCCGCCACGTTGCAGTCCTCGAGGTAGAGGCCGCCCTGCCCCTCCAGCAACGGGGTCGTCGCGGCCCACGTCGCGGTGGCCGCGCCACCCTCAGGCGTCTTGAAGCCCTCCATTACGTTGCCCTCCTCGTCGAACCAGCCGAGGGCGTTCATTTCTTCCTGTGTCAGGTCTTTCTGGAGGCCGGTCATGATGCCGCCGGGGTGCACCGCATTCGCCGTCACCCCCCTGTCCGCGTAGCGCGCGTTGAAGCCTACCGAGAAGAGCACGTTCGCCGTCTTGGCCTGTCCGTATGCATTCCACTTGTCATACGGGCGCGTGACGTAGTGAGGGTCATCGAAGTCGACGGCCGTGATGCGGTGGCCAATCGACGACAGGTTCACCACCCGAGAAGGGGCGCCCCGCTCGAGGGCGGGCAGGAGGAGCTGCGTGAACAGAAAGTGCCCGAAGTGGTTCGTGGCGAACTGGGACTCCCACCCCTCTGATGTGCGCAGCAACGGGCAAGCCATGATGCCCGCGTTGTTGATCAAGATGTGAAGTGGACCGCCACGAGCGAGGAACGACTCGGCGCAGGTCCGCACCTGAGACGGGACGAAGAGGTCCATGTCCATCACCTCGACCCGGTCGTTGCCGGTGGTCGAGCGAATGTCTTCGGCGACGCCCTCTCCCTTCGCTCGGTTGCGAACAGGCATGAAGACTTCGGCGCCTGCGCTCGCGAGCGCTTTGGCCGTCTCGACGCCGAGGCCGGACGAGGCTCCGGTGACGATGGCCATCTTGCCGCTGAGGTCGATTCCGTCCACGACCTCCAGTGCGGTCGAGGCGTGGCCGAACGGCGAATCGAGCGGTGACTGCTTCATGTGAGTGCCCTCAGGAGGATTGATCGCGCCAAGCAAGCTACGTTCTGGGCCATGAGTCAAGCGAAGATGGCGGCGCCGCCGCTACGGCGCGCGCTGATCATCATGGCCCTGATGGTGGCCGGCGAGGGCGTGTTCTTGCTGCCGTTCGTTCTCGCTCGGGTCTTCCGGCCGACGTTGCTCGACGTGTTCGGCATCACGAACCTACAGCTCGGGACGGCGTTCTCCGTGTACGGCGTCGTCGCGATGGCGGCGTACTTCGGGGGCGGACCGCTCGCGGATCGGTTCTCCGCCAGGCGCCTGATGACGGCCGCCCTGGTCGGAACGGGGTTGGGAGGAGCGGTTCTAGCAGGCGTTCCCTCGCCAGGCATGATGAACGTCTTATGGGGCGTCTGGGGACTCACCACCATCCTCCTCTTCTGGGCGGCCATGCTCCGGGCGACCCGCGAGTGGGGTGGCGAGTCCGCTCAGGGCCGGGCCTACGGGCTGCTCGAAGGCGGCCGGAGCCTACTGGCGGCGGTCATCGCCTCGGCGACGGTGCTCATCTTCGCGCTCGTCCTTCCCAGCGATGTCGCGTCAGCCACCCCGGAGCAACGCGCCGAGGCCTTCCGCACGGTCATCTGGGTGTTCACGGGCATGACGCTCTGCATCGGCCTGCTGGTTTGGCTGGTGGTGCCGGACGACGAGCCGGAGGCGTTGTCCGAAGACGGGCCACGCCTCACAACAGCCGGGGTCCGCTACGCTAGCCGGATGCCGAAGGTCTGGCTGCAGGCCGTGATCGTCGTCTGCGCCTACGCCGGATACAAGGCGACGGACGACTTTTCGCTCCTGGCCCGGGACGCACTGGGCTTCGATGAGGTGCAGGCCTCGGGCATCGGGACGCTCTCGTTTTGGATCCGCGCCATCGCCGCCGTTTCCGCCGGCTACCTCGGTGACCGCGTGAGCTCCTCCGCGGTAATCCTTTGGGGCTTCGTCATCCTCATCGGCGGAAGCCTCGTCATCGCGTCGGGCATCTTGGTCCCGGGCGTCGCCTGGATGTTGATCACGACCATCGCGGCCACGAGCGTCGGCATCTACGCACTGCGGGGCATCTATTTCGCGCTCCTGGAGGAGGGTGCCGTTCCGCTCGCCATCACAGGGAGCGCCATCGGCGTGGTGTCCGTCGTGGGGTTCACGCCTGACGTCTTCATGGGGCCCCTCATGGGCGTGCTGCTCGACAGCTATCCCGGCGTCCTCGGCCATCAATACGTGTTCGCCTCAGTCGCGGCATTCGGCGTGGTCGGGCTGCTGGCGACGATCGCCTTCCGGCGTTGGCCCGCGTATGATGTCGATCGACAAGGGAGGATCGGATGATGGACCGAAACGGAACCTGCGCGCTCGCTCTCATGTGCGGCCTGGCACTCTCTGGTGGACCGCTGGCAGCCCAGAGCGCGTACAGCGTTTCCGTGCCGCCCCCGCCCGACCGGCCCGTGATGTTCCAAACGGCGGAGATCCCGCAGATCCGGGTGGTACCGGTGGCCCTGGGCCTCGTGCATCCGTGGGCCATGGCGTTCAGGGGCAACGGCGACATCCTCGTCACCGAGCGCGAGCTCGGCCAGCTCCGAGTGATTCGCGGCGGCCACCTTCTTGACCGGCCTATCTCCGGTGTGCCCGAGGTCTACGCCGGCCGCCTCCGTGCCGGACTCATGGACATCGCGCTTCACCCCGACGACGACGCACTCGTCTTCCTGACGTATTCCAAGCCTGTCGAGTGGGAGGGGTTGGAAGGATTCAGTGTGGCGCTGGCGCGCGGGCGACTCGTCGGAGACGCGCTGACGGACGTCCGTGACCTCTTCGTGGCCGACGGGCTCGACCTTGGTATCGCGGCCTCGCGTCTCCTATTCGCCCCGGACGGGACGCTCTTCATGAGTGTCGGGGGCTCGTATGTCTTCGCGGGAACGGGAGAGCTCGCGCAGGACCCGAACTCACACTTCGGCAAGATGCTGAGGTTGAACGCCGACGGAACGGTTCCAGCCGACAATCCCTTCGTGGGCCGGCCCGGGTACCGCCCTGAGATCTACTCGTTGGGCCACCGGAACCAATTGGGATTGGCCTTCCATCCGGTGACCGGCGACCTGTGGGCGACCGAGAACGGGCCGCAGGGTGGCGACGAAGCCAACATCATTCTCGCGGGTGCGAACTACGGCTGGCCGCTCGCGTCGTACAGCCGCAACTACGCCGGTCCCTGGGTGTCGAACACTCCATGGCTCGACTCCTTCGAGAGCGCGCAGGTGCTGTGGTGGCCTTCCATCGCTCCGGCTGGACTGGCCTACTACACGGGCGATCGCTTCCCGCAGTGGCAGGGCAACATGTTCGTGGGGTCGGTCATGGTCGGGAGAATCGGCGGGACCGGACACCTCGAGCGCATCGTCTTCAACCAGAACGGCGACGAGGTGCGGAGGGAGTCGCTGCTCACGGAGTTGAGACAACGCGTGCGCGACGTGCGACAGGGCCCCGACGGCCTCATCTACGTGCTGACCGAAGAGCGTGCGCGGTTGGGCGCCGACAACGGGTCGCTGCTGCGGATCGAACCGGTCGACTGAGCTACTCGTCGGTCAGCCTTTCTTCTTACGCTTCTTCGGCTTGGGTTCCGGTAGCTCACGCGACGTGATTCTCGCCAGCTCACTCAGCCATTCCCCGTCTTCGATGCGGTCGCCGATCAGGAGGCTGTTCTTGGCCCCCGGATAGGGGGGCGCCTCGACGACGTCGCCTATGAACGCGCGGCCTCCTTCGGTCGGCTTCACGAACAGCTGATCGTCGCAGATGACCGCGAAGAACTTGCCGGAACTGTAGAGCCCGAACTCGCCGAACATCCTCTTGAAGGTGACGGCACAATCCTTGTCGAATTGGTCGACCACGTACTCCACGAAGCTCAGCTCGGAGGCCACTCGACCTACTCCGCGATCATTCGATTGTAGAGGAGAACGGCAGGTCGGTACTCGAAGTGGATGACGTCGAAGTGCGCCCACTTTCCACCCCACACGAACCCATGATCCTCGAAGGTCTCGATCACATACTGGGGCGGACTCCAACGGCCCTCGATGGGGATCTGGTGCCAATCCTCACGATTGAAGACCCGGCTCCAGCGCCAGTAGACGGCCCCACCATCATACGAGCTCGGCACAAGATCGATCGCCAGGCCCCACGCGTGGTAACTCCGCGTCTCAGAGCCTGCGATCTCCCTGTCGGCGAACGAATAGGTGATGTCCAGCTGAGCCACCCACGTCGCGATCGATGTGTCCCGGGCCGCTGCGGCGAGGATGTCGCGTTCAATGGCGGCCAGGGGATCGACAAGTAGCTCGTTGACGAACATGCGGTGGTCCAGGAACGACACCGACCGGCCATGTCCGCGAATCTCGCGCTCCGACTTGCCCCAGAGGCTCTCGAGCAGGTCCGTGCACGGAGTCGGACGCTCCACCGGAGGTGGCAGCGGCCTGGTCAGTGGCTCGAGCGAGTAGGGATAGAAGATCGGATCGCACTGTTCAGTCCGGTCAAGTCGATCCGCCCCGAGCATACGGCCGCCCTGGAAATGGATGGGCCCGCGCCCCAGCGAGAACACCACGTCTCGCCCGTCGTAGCGAACGGAATCAATGAGTTCGCGGTACGCCTCGATGAAGGCGCGCACGCGTAGGTCGTCCTGGCTTCTCGGCGACGGCACAGCCGCGGTCGCCAGGACCCCCAGGGCAACTGCCAATCCCGCCCCCCGCACGAAACCCCGCATGTGTTCCTGCTACCCCTTCGGCGCCGCGCTCAAGATCTCGTCCGAAGCCTGGTCCGCGAACTTCTCGAAGTTCTTCACGAACATGCCGGCGAGCTTCCGGGCCGTAGCATCGTAGGCGGCCTGGTCGCTCCATGCGTCGCGGGCGTTGAGGAGCTCGGTGGGAACATCAGGCACCGCCGATGGGGTGGCGAGGCCGAAGATCTCGTCCTCTACGTACTTCGCCTTGTCGAGCGTGCCATCCAGGATCGCGTCGATGATCGCCCGCGTGTGCTTGAGCGCGAACCGGTTGCCTACGCCGTGCGAACCTCCGGTCCAGCCCGTGTTGACGAGCCACACCGTGGCCTGATGCTTCTTGATCTTCTCTGCCAGTAGCTCGGCATAGACAGTCGGATGCAGGCTCAGGAACGCGGCGCCGTAACATGCCGAGAAGTTCGGGACGGGCTCGGTCACACCCATTTCGGTGCCGGCGACCTTCGCGGTGTATCCGCTGATGAACTGATACATCGCCTGAGCTGACGTGAGCCTGCTCACCGGCGGCAGCACGCCGAACGCATCACACGTCAGGAAGATGATGTTCTTCGGGTGCCCCCCGACGCACGGAATCTTGGCGTTGTCGATGTACTCGATCGGATACGAGCAGCGGGTGTTCTCAGTGATACTCACGTCGGAGTAGTCGACCTCCAACGTTTCAGGATTGAAGCCGACGTTCTCCAAGATCGAGCCGAAGCGGATCGCGTTGTAAATCTGCGGCTCACCATCTCGGCTCAGGTTGATGGTCTTCGCGTAGCAGCCGCCCTCGAAGTTGAAGACGCCATCGTCGCTCCAACCGTGCTCGTCGTCGCCGATCAGGCTGCGCTTGGGGTCAGCGGACAGCGTCGTTTTGCCGGTGCCTGAAAGGCCGAAGAACAAGGCCACGCTGCCGTCGGCTCCTTCGTTTGCCGAGCAGTGCATGCTCAGGATGCCCTGTTTCGGCAGTGTGTAGTTGAGCACGCCGAAGACACCCTTCTTCATCTCGCCCGCGTACTCGGTGCCGAGAATCACCATCTCCCGCGTCTTGAAGTTCACATTAACGCTCGTGCGCGAACCCACGCCGGGCAGCTCCGGGATCGCGGGCATCTGCCCAGCGTTGAAGATGACCCAGTCCGGCTCGCCGAAGACCGCAAGCTCCTCGGCGGTGGGGCGAATCAGCATGTTGCGCATGAAGAGCGCGTGATACGCGCGGGTACAGATCACACGAACCTTGATGCGATGCTTGGGATCCCACCCCGCAAAGCCGTCGATGACGTAGATGTGATCGCGGCAGTTCAGATAGTTGACGGCGGTCTGCTTGTTCAGCTGGAACGAGCTCTCCGGAATGGGCCGGTTGACGTTGCCCCACCAGATGTCCGCCTTCGTCGTCTCCTCTTCCACGATCCGCTTGTCCTGCGGCGACCGTCCCGTCTTGGGAGCGGAGAACGCGATCAACGCGCCACTGTTGGCTAACCCGTAACGCTTCCTGGGTAACGCCAGGGTGTAAAGCTTGGCCACCGACGGATTGCGATGGACGTGGTAGCCCACGATCGAATGATTCGTGGTTTCTCCGGTGATGCCGTACTGGGCCAGGTCGAAGCTCACGGACTCTAGTTCCCTAGCTGGGGGTGCGTGGGGTCTCTACCACACTGTGGCAAGACGAGCGGGATCGAAAGGAGCGCCTGGCCTGGAGCCCGGGAGGGGCCGCTCAGGCCTGCTGCAGAGCGTCGCGGATTTGGACCCACTTTTCAATCGGACGCTCGCGATTGAACTGGCGAAGATTTCCCTGGGCACCCGCGTCGGCGTCTGATCTGTGCGCCTCCCGGATCGACGCCCCGCGCTCGAGGAGCACCTGGAACGCACCAGCAGCACCGCTGACGATCGCCCAGCCCACAGGCTCGTTCTTGTGGATCTTCCCAGAGACCGCTTCGATGTCGGCTCCGCAGTCGACAAGTGCCTCGGTCGCATTAGCTGCGTCGTGCCATGCCGCCGAATGGAGCGGCGCCGAGCCAGCAGCGTGCGCACCTCGTCTACGTCACCAGATCGAATCGCTTCAACGAGTTCGTTCATTCCTTGACCGCCTCCGCTGCGGGATTGATCACAGGCGAGGTCGCGCGTACTCTGGCCGGGCGGCGCTCAGCCGCCACAGCCCCAGTCCGCCGAGGTTCGCCATGCGAGACCGTTCGATCCGAGCCGTTTACACGGTGATCCTAACGACTGTGGCGAGCCTGGCGCTCGCCGGACCGCTCCAGGCTCAGGAACTGCCTCGCCTGCTGCCGGACGACCTGTTCCGGCGGAACATCGGGGGCGAGGGCCAGATGGACGCCCGGTTCGCGCCCCACCGCGTGATGGACAACATCTACTATGTGGGCACGGGATCTTTGGCATCGTTTCTGATCACGACGCCGCAGGGCCACATCCTGGTCAACAGCTGCTTCAACCGAACCGTGCCCCTCATCCGGGAATCCGTCGAGGAGCTGGGCTTCAACTTCGAGGACATCCGCATCGTCCTCGGGAGCCACGCGCACGGCGACCACATGCAGGGTGATGCCCTCGTGAAGGAGCTCACCGGGGCGCAGGTCATGGTGATGGGTGACGACGTTCCCCTGTTGCAGCCGCGGAACCCGGCTGACCCCATGCCTCCCATCGATCGGATGCTGTACGACGGAGAGACCGTCTCGCTGGGCGGCGAGGTGCTCACTGCCCACCGGACTCCGGGCCACACACCCGGGTGCACCAGCTGGGAGTTGGACGTGCAGGAGAGCGGCCGCACGTATAAGGCGCTCATCAACTGCAGCATCGGGGTGAACCCCAACTATCAGTTGTACCAAAATCCTGATCGCCCGACCATCGTCGAGGAGTACCGCTACAGCTACGCCAAGCTCCGGTCTCTCGACATCGACATTCCGCTCGGATCGCACCCCGGCATGTACAACCTGGAAGAGAAATTTCCGCGGATCGGTCAGACGCCTAATCCGTTCATCGATCCCGAGGGCTACCGCTACGAGATCGCCATCAACGAACAGGCGATGGGCCTCCGCCTAGAAGAACAGAGAGCCGCAGCGGCCCGATAGGGCCCTATTCGGTCGGCGGCACCATGGTGATGGCGCCTTCACCGTTGCCGGCGGAGCACGACCCCTCGAAGGCCCCGCTCGCCTGCCGGGAGAGGGTGCAGTCCACCCTCGTGCCCGGCTCCCACCAGAAGGTCAGCTGGTCCCCCTCGAGCCGTGGGTCGGTGAACGGTATGTCCCCCAACTGAACGTTGTTCATCACGATGGAAAGGTCCCCTGCTGTCCGGGCGACCTGGTACGTGACGGGGACGCCTTCGCCTTGGGGCGGGCTCATCAAGCCCGTCCAGGTGCCCAACTCCAGCTCTTGCGCAGCCGCCGGGGTCGCGGAGGTGAGCACGGCCGTGACGAGTGCGCCGAGTCCGAGGGCTTTCCCTTTCATACCATCGCTCCTGTGGGGTAAGGGGTGAAACTACGAGAGCCGCGCGACCGAGCAAGCGCGCGGCGGTTCGCCTTGCCGGGCACCAGGCCGCCGGGTACGATCCGCCACGTCCCCAGGAGAGGAATATGAGCATCCCACGTATCGGCGCCGCAGCCCAAGCAGCGTTACTCGCAGCGGTGATCGCCGCGCCGCTGCAGGCTCAGGCAGGACCGCCCCGCCCCAACGTGGCACCCAGTGGCCGCGTGACGACGAGCGTGTCGTTCGACGGTCGTGTGCTCAGGGGCGGGACCGGTTGGTTTCTCGGCACGCCGGCTCACTCGGGTCCCTCGAGAATGATCATCGATTACGGCCAGCCGCATGCTCGGGGCAGAACCATCTTCGGCGGCCTGGTGCCGTACGGTGAGGTGTGGCGCCTGGGAGCGAACTGGGCCACGAGCCTCGCGCTCGACGTCCCCATGCGGATCGGTCAGCTCGACCTACCGAGGGGAGAGTACACGCTCTTCTTCCTGCCGCGCGAAGACGGCGGCGAGCTCGTTGTGAGCGAAGAGACGCGCCAGTGGGGCACGGACTACGATGCATCTCGCGACTTCGGAAGGACGCCGGTTCAGCGGCGCCACCTGAGCGAATCGCTCGAGAGCCTGACAATCACGCTGGAGCCCGTCTTTCCTCAAGAGGCCGGGAGCGTCCCCGCGGGCATGCTTCGCATCGCGTGGGGCGAGGCCGAGTACTTCACGGACTGGCAGATGATATGGCGCTAGGCCAGACGAAGAGACGGTAGCCATGGAAGGCCGGAAGACCATCAGAATCCGGGAGCCGATCTTCGCGGATCCGGACCAGAGCAAGAGGCACGCTGCGTTGATCGTCCTGAGAGGCGAGGAGATCGGCCGCGACTTTCGGCTCCGGAAGAGCACCATGGTCATCGGGCGCAACCCTTCGGCCGACATATGCCTCCCCGATGACGGCGCATCTCGCGAGCACGCACGCATCGACTTCCGTGGCACGGCCACCGCGGGCAGCGACACGACCTTCGTGCTCTCCGACCTCGGCAGCACCAACAGGACCATCGTCAATTCGGAAGAGGTCAAGTCGGTCCAGCTTCAAGACGGCGACAAGATTCAGATCGGAGACACGATTCTGAAGTTCGTCGTGCTCGACAGCATCGAAGCGAGCTTCCACGCGGAGGTCCGTGACCTCATTTCCTACGACCAGCTCACGGGCCTGCTGACGAAGGAGTCGCTATACCTGGCGTTCGAGCGGGAGCTCGCGCGCTGTGTGCGGTACGGCCTACCCCATTCCGCCCTGATGATGGACCTCGATCGCTTCAAGTCCGTGAATGACAGTCACGGCCATCTGATGGGCAGCCACGTGCTCGCCGACGTAGGCAGAATCATTCAGCAGTGTGTCCGAGCCGCCGATGTCTCCGCCCGGTACGGCGGAGAGGAGTTCATCACCTACTTGTCCGAGACCGATACCGAGGGGGCGTTGCTCGCGGCGGAACGCATCCGGACCGCCATCGAGGCGCACCCCTTCGTCCTGGACGACGTGAGCATTCGCGTCACCATAAGCATCGGGATCGCCACTGCGCCCGGACACGGGACGAGCATCAAAGAGCTGGTTGGCGAGGCAGACCGGGCGCTGTACCGCGCCAAGGAATCGGGCAGGAACCGGGTGTGTGTCGCGTGAGGCCCGGACCGCTCAGGACGTCGCGCTGTAGTAACAATCGAGCGCGGGGCCTCCGGGCTCAACATTCCGGTCGTGTTAGGACTCCTGTGTAGGCGCTACCTTAGCGCCTGGAATGTTCAGGATGTCGTCAGAGGGAGAGATCAAATGCCAAGAGCTGTCATAGCCCTTGGGGTCGTAGTTACCGGACTGGCGGTACTCGCGCCCATGCCGGTTCAGGCGCAGGATTGGACCCGACGGGAGTTTCCGTTGGCGCCTCCCAACGCCAGAAGCAACTTCGTCGCGCCGTACTTCGACGGTTTCTATCAAAACGACGACGGCACCTACACCCTCT
>Ga0224512_10002359_pt1 | contig 17371 bp, 22 predicted proteins | sample SF_May12_sed_USG_4_FD_169103 | JGI IMG/M metagenome (GOLD analysis project Ga0224512, IMG submission 169103) | Sediment microbial communities from San Francisco Bay, California, United States - SF_May12_sed_USGS_13 | ecosystem: Environmental > Aquatic > Marine > Sediment | place: USA... | reverse complement strand
CAAGCGGATCCTTGGAATTCATTGAGCTGTGCCTCATGCCATCAAGATACATGCTGATGTTGTTTCCATATTCAACAATGTCCAAATGACTAAAGGGTGTCTCTTTTTCATAGATTAGTTTCCCATTGTGTGAGATTGTGTTTACAGGCAATGAAGACAAAGGAAGTATCAAAATCATCACAACTGCAACGGCAATAGTTTTGGGAGATGCCTTGAGACCGATTAGGGAGCTTGCAATTAATGAGATCCCCAAACCAAAAATTATCTGATTCACTGCAATGTTGGGAATCAAGACAAACACGGTTAGAAATGTGCCAAAAATGCTTCCTATTGTGGCAATGGCATAAAGATTGCCGGAGATATTTCCAACTTTATGCAACGTATTTGTTCCAAGCTTGATTACGTATGGGGATACAAATCCAAGCAAAACAGAAGGAAGCATCAACAGCAAAAATGTTGCAACCAATGGAGTGTATTGGGTTCCAGGCAATACGGCAACGGTAAAATCCACAACAGGAGATGCAAAAAATGGAATTCCTACAATGAATAATCCAACTGAAAAAATAATTCCACAGATCTTTTCAAACTGGGGATGATCGTCAGCAACCTTTCCCCCCAAAAAATAGCCCAAGCTTAGACCGCTCAAAACTACTCCAATCAGGCTTCCCCAGGTGTATATCGTACTGCCAAAAACGGGGGTCAGAATTCTGCTTGTGATGATCTCCAATCCCATCACAACTGCACCCGCAGTAAATGTGATGATTCTCAGTTTCCACATCTTATCTTGATAGAGTTTAGAGATTGATTGAACCGTAGTCATTGTGATCGAGTTATTGTTAGATAAAACACAATATCAAGATGATGGAGTTGTTCTATGTCTTAGTTCTATGATGTTGTAATCAGATATGACAGCATATGATGGAAAACAGGCGCTTAGTATAAGAGTAGAAAGTTCATTTTTCATGTCATGGTAAGTCAATATGTATGGGTCGGAATTGCAGTTGGCGTTTTTGTTGCAGGAATTGGAATAGGATTTGCTATGTTGCAAGGAGCATGGCCTGGACCAGGACCTATGAACTTTGGTAACCTGTCACCGCAGCAGATGCAGCAGGCAATGCCAAGACCCAGACTTTAGACAAAACATGATGAATCAGTTTAGGAATAACCCTCAATCAATGCAGAACTGGATGAGTCCAATGATGAATGATCCAGAATTGCAGTCACAGATGAGAGGAAACATGATGATGGATTCCCAATTCATGCAGGGGATGATGGGACCCATGTCGATGGATCCCGAACTTAGAGAACAGATGTTACAGACCATGATGAATAACCCTCAGATGATGGAACAGATGCAGCAGATGATGGGTTCAGGAAACATGATGATGGGTCAAGGCATGATGGGAGGAGGCATGATGATGAATCAGGAAATGATGAATCGCATGATGAGTCCAGACACAATTTCAAATCCTTCAACTGTCATTCCAAGTAATGCAGAACCTCAAGTACGCTCATTTGACATTGAATTAGGGGAAGTAGAGTTCTTTGCAAACACCGAAAATGAGGAAGGTGTAGAGTATGCAGTATTTGTGGAACTGCACAGATGGAGTCCTAATACCATCGTAGTAAACAAGGGAGATACAGTCGTGCTAAAGGTAACAAATCCTAGAGGAAACTATCATTCTTTCTCGATTCCAGAGTTTGGAGTATCAACTTCAATGCTTGATCCAAGAGGAGGAACTGAAACAGTAGAATTTGTTGCAGACAAGACAGGAACATTTACCTTCTCATGTGAGGTTCCATACAATCCTGACAAGCAGTGGTGTGATCCTGATCATGCAATGATGACTGGAACCTTGATAGTGCTAGATTCTGGAGAATAACATCAACATATCCTTTTAATTTTTTTGTCATCTAACAGCAAATCACAGGATTGTAAATATCAAAAAAATTAGTGAAAAGATTCAAAAAAATTATCCTTCACAATCATCTTGGTATTTTCTTTTGTTGTACAACCACCACAAGCCATATCCTCCTGCGGATATTGCACAGACAATCAAGATTGCCACTACCAATCCATCCAAGTTGAAGCTTTTGCCTCCAACGTCAACGCCCTTGTTTTCTTGCATGTAACTTCTGAAATTGTCATGCGGTATATTCTGAAACTGTCTGAGATTCTTCATGGTATGATGCGGATAGTTTCTTGCTTTCTTGTCTGGTCCCCTCTGGCCTCTGTATCTTGTGGTGACAGTTTCTTCTTGTGTTTCGGGCATCTTTCCGGTGATTTTTCCGATAATTTTCTGGAAAAATACCTGAAAATACCTGCTTTAGTTTTTCAATTGTTTTGCTCTGGAGTCTGAGTGGGATGTTTACTCTGCCATTGCTTCTGATTCTTTTTTGTAGTGCAATCAAATTGCTTCTGGATAGTCCAAACTTGTAAGAATCTCTAGGCCTTATCTGTAATATTTTGTCTACCAAGTCATCATAAACCGTACAGTTGTCATCTTGGGATATTCCCACTATGTTTGTTACATCAAGATTTGCCGTCTCCTTTCCAACATATTTCACGAGATTCTTGTTGATTTTTACGCGTAATCTGGGCAACAAGCCAGGCACACGTTATGCTCCCACTCAAATTTGAACCACCAAAAATTCCCAACAAATCAACTTCCGTACTAACGCAAGTTATATCGCGTTTCTAGGCAACAAAGGGGGGCTTTCCCTTTTTACTCTTTGTCGATAAGCTCGTTAACACTCCAATTCTATGGATTGATACCATCTAGTCTTCATTTAGAAGATGTCTTTATAATGATGATAGTTTAGAATATGAAAGCAAGCAAGTTCGGTATTATGTTGCCTCTATTCTTTGGGAATTACGTACAAACACCAAACCAGCAAACACCTTGCTTTTATTATTTCTAATTTCAATCATCAAAAATTCTTAAAATAAAACATGTCTTGAATTTTGATCAAAATGGGTTGAAAAAATGATCTAACTCTCATTTTACTGTAATATCATAGGCAAGAATCTTATAATTTTATCCTTAGATGAAAGTGATGTATTATGAGTGAAAGTGATGTTGTTGTTTGGACACCTAAGACATTTCTCAAATGGTCTGATTTTAAAGCCGAATCCAACCCTGCAGCATTCGAGGATTCTCACAGCGTAATAAAATATCGATTTACATGGACAATTAGTTCTGAAAAAATAAATGATCAAATAATGTTTCTGATTGAAAACATTCATCTATCCGTAGAATTCTTTTCTAATCTCTCTTGGTTTAGGATTTCTCAAAACACCGAGAATTTATTAAAACATGAACAGGGTCATTTTGATCTATCCGAACTAGTAAAACGTGAAAATATTTGTAATTTACATGATATATTTTATGGTAAACATTTTCCCACAAGAGGGCAAAACGAAGACCAGCAAAAACAATTTGCAAAAGAAGATTCAGGAAGAATGATTGCAAAAGAAGTTGAAAAACTAGAGATAATTTTAGATAAACGACGTGAAGAATATGATGTTCAAACAGAGTTTGGCCAGAATACAAAGAAACAATCAGAATATGACTTGATATTTGAAAAATTAAGGTAGTGGACTTTTATTTATTGTGTTCATGTTGGAAATTGACATTAATGATTGTTTGATTCCAATTAAATAAAATTTTAGCCTGTATGTAATAGGTAAATGTTATTGATGTTCTTTTTCAATAATTTTACTTTCAGGAATCGAATTGATATAGTTTACCAAACTTCGATAATATTTTAAATGGAAATTCAAATCTCTTATTTCTGTTTGTTTTAGTTCTTCAAGTTCCGGTCCAAAATGCATGTTATTTGTTTGAATTTGGTTTAGGGTGTTTTCATTTATCTCTATCATGTGAAATAAACTCTGAAGAACTTCACTTTTTGTGAGTGTTTGGCCACATGACTTTTGCAACATTCTTTCAACCCAATCCATATTAATTGAAATTAAAATAATTATATCTGCCCCTGAATTGGATAAATTCTGACCTTTGCTCTATTTTTTTTACTTTGGGCTTGAATCCTTATTCTTCTCTTTCTCTTTTTTTCTTTCCATGATTTCTTTATTTCGTTCAATGTCTGAGTGAACTTCGACATGATCGTAGAGTTCTTCTTTTGAATCAAATAATTGCTCGCAATAGTAACACTGATGCATTATCTTATTCTGCTCATCTTGAATTAATTGTTTTCTCTAAAATTTTAGGTCGGGCACTATAACTTGGAAAATATCTTCTATTTCACACCCTTGGAATATGACATTTTTGAAAAATCTTCTTTGATATTAAATAAAAAGGAGATAATCCAAACTGGCTAGATTATCGTCCGTTTTGCTCTCTAACTTTTTGTGCAAGATCACCAAATGGATCTTCGTGCCACTTTTCTTTATTCAAATCAGCACCTAAAGCTCCTGTTTTTGGTAGTAATCCCTGCTCTGCTGCTGGAGATAAGACTGCATCCTCTGGAATGTAATTTTGTTGGTTTGCAGTGCCGTATGCAATAGCTCCTGCCATCGCTACAACACCTATGGCAATTCCTACATATATCATTGCGTTTGACATACTGAAAATTTGCAGTTTTCATATTAATCAACTAGGATTTCACTGCAATGCAATGCACAGTATCAAGGTGTTTCTAATTGAATCTCAGAATTACATGAAGGAAACTTTCCTGTTTCATTTTTGAAATCTTCGATTAATCTAAGTTGTAATTCTTTAGGATTTTCTGCAAACACTCTTTGGTATGACTGCGTTTTCTGCTTGCACTCATTTCCTTCAAAATCCGTATCCACATATTTTGTAAAAGTTTGCTCTAAATTGTCCGTTTCTCCAATGTATATTGGCTCTTTACTTCTGTTGTACAGAACGTACACTCCTGGATTTGGTTTTACAAATTTAGCACTTTCAAGCCAAACTCTCATTTTATCATCTAGTAATTCCACAATATAGTGTGGTTTTACTTGATATTAAACTAGATTACTGATTATATGATATTACAAGAACCTTCATGCTTTTAATATTGAGAAAAAGTAGATTTGATCCTGTCTCTTTTAGAAAAATTTCCTACACAGTTTACTCCACGTGAAATTCAAAAAGATATCCTTGCAAAAATTGAAGAGAATTTGAAATCAGGCTATAAAAAAATTATTTTGTGTGCGCCTACAGGTGTGGGAAAGTCTCTGGTGGGAGCCACTGTCTCAAGTTATTTTGATAGCTCGTTTACTGTTACAGCATCAAAACATCTCCAAGACCAATATATTAAAGACATTCCATTTCTAAAACCAGTAAAAGGAAAACAAAATTTCCCATGTCTCAAATTAATGGATACAGAAAAAGTTGAAAATGACAGGAGAGCTATGAGGTGGGGGCTTTCATGCGACAAAGGAGTATGTCAAGAGAGAATTAGTAAAAATGGAAAGGAGGTAGTTGAAGTATGCAAGTACAAGCCTACAATAAAACAAGTTGAAGACAAAACTCAGGATTCTCAATCATGTCACTATTATTTGCAAAAGTATGATGCGTTAACATCAAAGCATTCTTTGTGGAATTACCATGCATTTTTCACAATAATGAAATTTAACAAAAAACTTTTTGAAGATTATCTTGATAGAAAGATCACCGTTTTTGATGAGGCACATAAAATCGAGGATCAAATAATCCAGTTTGTTGGATTTGACATCTTCAGTGGCCAAGTTGAGGAATGCAATCTAAATTCTGAAAGATATGACTTTTCAGATTTGGACTCTGTAATCAAATTAACTGATGATATGGCATATTCTTATGCCAAAAAAATAAATGATATCAAAGAAAGTTCTGCATTTAAAAAAGAACCCGACTATGAATTGATTAGCGGATTGGAAAGACGATACAATAGATCTGCTCAAGCAAAAATAGATATCATGTCTGATAAAGATAATTTTGTTGTAAATGATCCTGTCAAAGATTTTAATGGTAATTTCAGAACTATATCAGTAAGACCTATAGATGTTTCAAAATTTGCCAATGAATTCTTCGAAACAGATTATCAGTTATTCATGTCTGCCACAATCGATAAATCAAGTTTTTGTGAAAATATGGGGTTGGAAAAAGATGATGTTGGATTTGTAGATACTGAAAAATCCCCATTTCCAATTGAAAGTAGGGAAATTGATCTTCTTAACGTTCGCAGATTAAGTTATGGGTCTACTGATGAAGATGAACTTGAAGTAATCAAAACCATTGATAGAATTTTAGATGAGCATTCAAGTGAACGCGGATTAATTTTAACATCTTCTATCCCAAGATGCCAAAAAATCCTTCAAAACCTTTCTCAAAAAAATGCCGCAAGAATTAGGATTTGTCATAGCAAAAACAAGGATGGAAAATCACAAGATGATGTGATTTCAGAACATGCAATTGATCCTACTGGTGTATTACTATCATCATCGCTTTGGGAGGGCGTTGATCTTAAGGATGATTTATCAAGATTCCAAATTATTGCAAAGGTACCTTACCCAAATTACACTGAAAAGAGAACCAAGGCTAAGATGAATAAATTCCCCTTATGGTACACTTCTCAAACTCTCACAAAGATATTGCAAGGATTTGGCCGTTCAATTAGAAGTAACGATGATTGGGCAAAAACTTATGTTTTAGATACGGCCGTAAACAACGTACTTTTTAAGGGTCAGCAGATGATTCCAAAGGCATACCATGATGTTTTGGGGATAGAAAACCTGTAGACAACAGTAATTTTATAGCATGATGTTATTTTTCTTTCCTGTTATCTCTGTGAATTACCCTGATCGATGATCTATACACCTTGTGAACTAATTGATCATTTCTCATCTGAAATTCTTCAAAATCCTTAATTGGTGATTGTTTTTTCTTTGGTTAATGAGTCTCTCAAAATACGTCGCCAACATCAAAAGGAAGAAAATATCTCCAAATATACGACTATATGTTATTGACAATAACCGCCATTATTTTCTAAATGAGGGTTCAATCAAAAAAGGATTTGATTCAAAGATGACAATATCAAAAAATAGGGATAGTGTTTTATTGGCATTCTCAAAAATGGCTTTTTTGTTTGATGAAATAATCCGCTTAAGAATAATAGGGTATTCTAATCAAAGCGATAGCTCCGAACTTCTCTACTTGTTAAATTTAGTTCCAATTAATAGAAAAATCCGAACATTTCTAGATTGGAAAGTGTTTGATCCTGAATTCACCAGAATAATGTCCAGACTATTTGAAGTTAGAAATGACACTGTTCATTGTATTTCGCTAGACGAGGTTAACTATAATCCTAAAAACAAAATTTCTTTAGCAAGTACATCAGGATTTAAAAAATTTTCCTTAGATATTCAAAAAGCATGGTCCGAATTATCAAAAATCTATGTCAAACAACAAGAGACAATTGTTTGGAATAGGCTAGAAAAAGATCTTTAATTCTGTTGGACGCTATTTTACAGAATTGGCTTTGTAATGGCACCTTGTGCTGCAGAGCCCACCAATGATGCATATTTAGCAAGTGCTCCTACAGTATAGTTTGGTTTGGGCCTACTCCATAGATTTCTTCGGGTTTCTAACTCTTCCTCTGACACATGAAGATCGATGATATTGGTTTCTGTGTCTATTGTGATTTCATCATCATCTTTTACTAAAGCAATAGGGCCACCAACATACGCTTCTGGTGCAACATGGCCTACCATGAACCCACGTGTTCCTCCAGAAAATCTTCCATCAGTGACCATTGCAACTTTTTTGCCTAATCCTTGCCCAACAAGTGCTGCAGTGGTGGCCAACATCTCCCTCATTCCCGGGCCACCTTTGGGCCCTTCATATCTGATCACTACAACATGTCCTTCTTCTATCTCGCCTTTTGCAACAGCATCAAATGCATATTCTTCTCTGTCAAAGACACGGGCCTTTCCAGTGAATTTTGTCATTTCTACACCGGCAGTTTTGATAACAGCACCATCCGGAGCTAGACTTCCTTTGAGGATTACCGCAGTCCCCACTTGATGAAGTGGATTTTCAGTTGATCTTACAATGTGTTGTTCTATATCTGGAATTGTGATTGACATGAGATTTTCTTTGATGGTCTTTCCTGTAACTGTTATACAATTTTGATTTAACAGTCCTTTTTCAAGTAGTTTTTTTAATACAAATGGAATTCCTCCAATTTTATCAAGGGAATTCATCACATAATTTCCTCCAGGTTTCATATCAGCTAAATGTGGTGTTCTCTTTCGTATTCTTTCAAAATCATCATATGTCAAATCTATATTTACTTCATTTGCAAGTGCAAGCAAATGTAAAATTCCATTAGTTGATCCGCCCACAGAATTTAACATGGTTATTGCATTTTCAAATGCTTCAAAACTCAAAATTTCTTTAGGTCTAATATTCATCTCTAACAATTTTCCACATGCAAATCCTGTGTCGTATACCATCTTATCTCGTCTATCATCTTCTGCAGGTGGACTGGCACTACCTGGTAAAGCAAGTCCTATAGCTTCAGAAATTGATGCCATAGTGTTTGCAGTGAACATTCCTCCACACGAGCCTGAATTTGGACACGCTGTGTTTTCTATATTTTTTAGAGATTCTAGAGATAATTGTCCAGAGTCATATGCACCTACTGCTTCATACACATCAACTATTGTTAGTTCCTGCCCGTCAAGAATTCCTGGCATAATAGTGCCTCCATAGACAAATACTGATGGCACATTTAATCTGGCCATTGCCATCATGGTGCCAGGTAAACTTTTGTCACATCCTGCAATTCCTACTAGTGCATCATATTGATGTGCTCTGACCATTAATTCAATTGAATCTGCAATAACTTCACGTGATACTAGAGATGACTTCATTCCTTCATGACCCATCGCAATTCCATCACTAACTGCAATGGTTGAAAATTCTCTGGGAGTTGCGCCTGCATCTGTTACGCCTTCTTTAGCTTTTAGAGCTAATCTTGGAAGATGAATGTTGCATGGTGTTGCTTCATTTCCAGTATGGCACACGCCAATAAATTGTTTAGATAAATCATCATCATTTAGCCCCATTGCTTTGTACATTGCTCTTTGTGGTGCTCTAGATGTTCCTTCCACGACATTTTTGCTAGAAATCTCCATGATACGTAAATCCATGATTGCTATAATTTAGACTTAGTGAATACTGAATACACAAAATCCACTTTCATAATACTCATTGATATCGTAGATGTATCTGGCGTGTGTTCTATGTTTGGCAATACTAGATAATTTCTTTTGAGAGATCTAGGATTCCATCAACCTTGATTTGAACACAATCTACATCTATTGTTTCAATCATCATGATCAACCACAAGGATATTATCTTGATTCAAAAGCAGGCAAAATAATGACTTGTAATTGCAAGAATCATTTAGAAGAATTCACTTGTTCAGGGGTTGGCTGTCAAGTGTGCGTGTTAGGAGAAGAAAATTACATTGAGAATCCTGAATTACCTGAGGAACGATATTGTCTAAAATGCGCGATGAAGAAAGCAGGATTTCAATGGAAGAGTTATGGCAACTAATGATGACCAATCCTGACAATGGTTTTCAGTGTGGCGATAAATCTCACTAAAAAAGATCACTCTGCATATAATTGAATCTCCGTTAATCTACAAAATTAAAAAATAATTTAAATAATCTTGTCAAATTTGTTCTTGACGCAATGACAAAAATAGAATATGTAGGTCTTATTGTAATTATTTTATCTGGAAAATACGTATTTTTTCAAAAAATAAAACCCCTTTTGTTTTATTGAATAAAAATATCCTGTCTGACAGTTGATCAAAGAATTATTTTACGTGTAAATCAAGAGTACGTTCTTAAGCCCACATTCTTCAGAATTATGACATGAGAGTTACTGTAAAGGAAGGATGGAGTAATCAGAGTAAAATGGCAATTGTTGCAATGCTTGTAAGTGTTATTGTAATAATCAGTGTGTTCATACTGGATTAGGGTTTTTTATGTTCTAAAATTACAATCGAATTAAAGAAATGAATTTGATTTTTACATGTAGGATTTATCATTAATTGCATATTACATAGACAATACAATACTTTATGTCCTATGAGAATATGTTATATCTGACATCTTTTTTGACTCTTTTCTTAACTGCCCAATTTATGATGTTGAGTTAACTTAAAATTTTCATAAATTCGGTTACAAAATGCATCTGTCTGTATAGGGCAAAGAAGAAAATAATTTAAATTTTGGATAAATTATGAATTGAAAAAAAAGCAATTGGGATCCAGTTTAAATTGTAACCAGATCCAAAAAAAATATGCAACATCGATTTACAACAACATTTCTAGCAATAACATTGATTGCAGTGATGATGATTGGAATGCAAATTGAATTTGTTGATGCAAAGAAATCTCAAGGCACATATGTTCAAAAATATGGAAGTGCCACAAAACACATTGTATGTGGAGATAGACTGTGCAGTGAAGTCACTGTATCAAAACAATCTTCAACTATTACCACAGAACCAACAAAGACCAGTATGTGTAACAGAAGCTCTATTCAAACAGAATCAAATTGTTTGAGTTTTAGCATCAATAGCGGTACTGTGAAAAACTCTTCATATGACAATATGTCAGGTTCAACAACTATTCAAATCCAAACCACAAATGATGGGCAAATTACCATAAACACTGCTCTAGATACAGCATTTATCTTGGTAGATGGCGAAGAATGGGATGATGTTATTGTAAGTGGCTCTAGCACAATAATAGAATTTTTGGCTGGAACTGAAACAATTGAGATATTTGGAAATTGACTTCCAAATCTCTTGTATTTTTTATATTTTCAGAAAGATCAGGTGTTGTGTACATATGGTAGTTTAAACAATTTTTTCTTATCTGTATTCATCCTCTTGATTTTTGTCATGGTTTTACTTCTTTTTTCTTTAGATATATTGTCAATCATTTAGATGTTTTCAGAATTAAAATGAATCGTCATTCATGTAACAGATATTCATCTCAATTTAAAAAAACTAATGAATTAATCATGAATAAAAAACCAAATTAATTTTTGTAAATTTTCTTATTGGTCTAGTTTTGAGGAATTTGTTAGATGTTATTTCGGGCAAATTTTCAATACTTTGTCTAATCATTATTATGTTCTATTTGGGATTCTGAGAAAGATATTTTTGCACTCATTTAGAAAAAATTCTAAATTTAAATAAGAAAATTATAGAATTAATCAAATGGAAGAAAAAACGTGCACTTGTGGCCATAAAGAATCACAACACATTACTGGAAGAAAAGATGGTGTATCGGTTTGTATGGATTGCATAGAAGAAGGTATTGAAAGTAAAAATTCTTCAGAATGTGAAGGATTTAATGAGACATTGTAGTGACACTACATTAAGTGAATTAACAGATACATTGGAATAGATATTCTATTTTAAACATATACACAAACCCAATACAAATCATGAAAAGACCAAATGAAAACAAATAGATTTATTCTTTCTAATTTTGTTGCAGAACTATGTCGATATTGGAAAATCCTAAAATGAAATTCTTTTTAATCCTCCCAATTATTGGAGGGATTATTTTTTTGGGACTGGCATAAAGTCAGATGTTACTGATGATACTGAAAAACGAGAACAAGTTTTAGCACAATTTGCGATAAATTATGAATCGATGATGGATGCGTGTAGTGAGGATGATCTTAACTCTGAGGAACTACAATCCTGTTTTGATGCATTTCAGGAAGTAAGGGAATTTTGTATTATTGAGAGTGCGGATCAATGTGATGATGAACAAATGAAACAATTAGAACAGAAATTATTGAATATCTGATTAGTTCTATCTATTATAGTACTTCCTTTTAAGCAAAAATCTCCTAGATATCAAAACAAGCATATCATCACAGATTATGCCTTTTAGAAAAAGTATCTTTCATTTTATAAATACATGGTCAGATACACTTTATTGATTTCATCAAAGATGTGTGCTAGGTTGCAATGTATTTTCAAGATAGAATGACTATGTTATGTACGATTGTTCAAAAATAGAGTAATGAGTAAACAAGTATCAAGTATTTCCATAACTGTATTTTTATTCCACGAATCTGTATTGGATATGACGGTAATCAAGTGATTCCAAACATTACAACAGAATTATCTGAATTGTAATGAATTATTGCTATTTGCAAAGAAGGGATTGTGATTTCCGTCATACTTTTTCACGACCGATAGTCTGGGTTAATAATTCAAGATTAATTATGGATCTTAATCTGAACCCTTTTGGGTTGTTACATCAAAATATTTTCTGACTCATGTTATGCTATCTTATGTTAATGCTCATTCATCAAATGCATAACAATCTCTACCTCTCAGATTGCATTGACTGCAGAATGTTTTTCCATCAAATGAGTTGTAATGAAACTTTAATTCATGTGAACATTCTTTGCAAAGTTCTTTGCTCATGATGATGTGCTGTATATCAAATACAAAAATCATTCATGAATGACATTGAATGTTCAAAACTATCAGATAATTTATTAAGATTTAAGAAGATTCAAAGTAGTTTAAAATAAAACCCTTGTTTTAATAACTCATTTTATCTTTAGTTTTGGATTCTTTCTATTTTTAAAATATTTAGATTTGCATCTAAAAGTAACCCTTGCAGAATATGCCCTCCGACCATTAGTACGATGGCTTTAAGGTTCGCGTATCAATGATAACTAACCTACTTTAGCATTTTTTACGTAATTTAAGTATGGAAATATTTGGATTATCTCCAGTAGTTGCGACGATAGCCATAGTCTCACTGGGCGTAATTCTACAGAATCTTCTAGGTTGGTTAAAATCAAAAGAAGGGTACGATATTAGAAGTGTATCGGCCTCAGCAATCATTGCATTTGTTGTAGGCATTACCATAATAGGTCCTCAGATTGAGGTTATTCAAGACCAGATGCTTTCTGACTTGTCTGAACTTACAATCGTAGCAAGTTTGATTGTATCTGTAGCAGGTTTTGACATATTAGCTAAGAATGCATTCAGAATAGCAAACAATAAAATCTATTTACAAAACAAGTCGATATGATTTTTTTTGGTTTTTAGGTAGTTTGTGTATTGGATGAACTGAGAATGAATACTATGGAACTTGTGTTTTTTAATGAATCTATGAGTACAAATAGATTAATAGATAATTATTTGTTAAATTTTCACTGAGTTTAAATTGTAAACATTTTTGAGAAATTCGTGGAACAAAAGGCACTTGAATGCCCCGTTTGTAAAAGTAACAAAGCAACAATAGCTGGGGAAAATGTAAAATTAAGTGGAAGGTTCGAAGATAAGGAGTTTCTTACAACTGAGCTTACTGTATTACGTTGTACCAAATGTGGATATTACATGTTCTTTGATAAAATGGCTCAATTTACAACAAAAGATGAATTGGAAAATTCTACTTGATTAATTCTCTGTTTTCTAGTTTTAGTAAAAGCGCATCTACTTCTTCAGGAGTCTCAGATCCATACACAATTAAGATTTTGTCATCTTCTTGAATTTCAAGTTCCCGAATATCTGGCATTTGCTCTCCGTTAACATAGAATGCTAGTTTATAATCTTCATTTGTACAGAAACTTCTCCCATCTTGGAATACAAAGCACTGATCATCTAAGCCTAATGATAATGTGTCAAAGAGATATCCTAATGTAACACCTGTTGCATGTTTGTGGATTGTTGTACCATCTCTTCCTTCAAAATGAATCCAACTCGATTTAATCTGATAAGCCGGAGCCGAAAAATCAAATTCGTCACCAAAAATAGACACCAGTATACCTGCGTGTGCGTGCTCACTGCCTAATGCACCTGCATTTTCAGGCCCGCCAGGCACATTATCGGACATATTGACAAATATCCATCCGGCATATCCTACAATGACTGCAATTACAACTAGTACTCCAACTGCAATGAGTGTCTGCTTTCTTTTTTCGGCTGAATGTCTAGTAGCATAATTATCACGTTTTTGTTCACGCTCTCTTCTTTCTTTTCTACCCATAGGATGCTCTGGATCTAAAAATTACCCTAATTAACCATTCGATAAAAACAATAAATAAAATCACAAAATGCTGATCCTTGTGGATTGTATTTTTTGTGAAATCTTGGATGGGAAAAGAGATGGGCATTTACTCTATGAAGATGATTTTCATGTTGCTTTTTTGGACAAATATCCAATTGATGTAGGCCATAGTTTAATAATCCCTAGAACACACCATGAAAGAATCACGGACATGGATTCAGAAGATGTTGGAAAAATCTTTTCGTTGGTTCCAAAAATTGCAAATGCAATTTTAAAAGCAACAGGTGCTGATGCGTTTAGTCTAGGTCAAAATAATGGCAGAGCTGCAAAACAAATCATACCCCATGTACACATTCACATCATTCCAAGATATAATAGCAAAGGGACAATTTGGACAAAACGACAAATTTCACGTGATGATGAACTAGCTGATCTGTCAAAAAACATCCGTAGTTTTATTACTTAACCGTGGCCGGGATTGTATCTCAAAATGGCGCCAATCTTTCCCAAACTTGCAAGCATGTTGCCATGTTCGGCACTTCCTGAAATAACTTCTAATTGAGAACCTGTTTTTGCAGCCAGCAATTCCAGATAATCTACAATATCTTGTTCATTTACTTCCACTTCCATTGCGTTACAACCAGGGCAAGGTTTGTTTGCAAATTCTGTTTTTTTAGGAATGACTTGTGGTCTTTCTACAATTTCTTCTTGAAAATGTTGACATCTTTTACATTTGCCTTCCACTCGATGTAAATTTGTGTTGTCTGTGATTAGTATTATCTTGACAACATTGTTTTTTAGAAACTCTATTACTTCTTGTAACCCGTATGACCCTTTTCCAGAGTTGGTATTTATCTCCCTAAACAAATCCTCCACTAGTTTTTTCTCTTCGACCATTCTAAAGTCACCTAGGATGTCTGCTGATTTTGCAAAGGCTTCGCGGATTCCTTCTGCACCAGAATATGATGCATCGATTGTGTTGATGATCATATTTTGTAATCTGTATTCAAGATAGTTGCCATTAATAAAATCCTCTTTTGTAGGACCTGGGCCTGAAATTACCAATCCTTTGATAGGATAAATGTCAATAAAATATTCTCTGGTAGTTTCAGCAACTCTGTTAAAATAATATGTTAATTCCATCTCCCTGAGTTTTTGAAATCTTTTTGCAGACTGTCCACCCTGTCTGTGTTTTCCTGCAACTCCTGAACCTGTTTGGGATAATACTTCGATTTTATCTCCATGCAACAATCCCCATCCTGCATCTTTTGCATCAATTGCCAAAAACCCAATTAGATTATCATCTTTTAGCATATCCTTTAGGATATCTACATGAAAATGATCATCGCAGCGATACAGATATTGATTTAGATCTTTTGGAGGTTCAATCTCCCAAACTGTTACAACTTCACTTCCTAATGGACCTCCACCTTCCGGTGGTAGTGCTCCACAAAAAACCACTAATCCTTTTTCTGGTGTTTTCTTGTACATTTTTAATCTCTGAACAACTTTTCCTAACGAATCAACCACATGTGATCTTGTAAGATCTGATTTTATGTTGTCTGCAGTTCCTTGTTCTTGTTGAAGTGAACCAATAATTTCGTGAAGTTGTTTTCCTTTTGGAATGTATACTGTGATTAACTCCGTTCCTCTTCCTGATTTTTTAGATAATTCTTCTAGTGTTTTTCTTATTTTATAGAGTTTAACTGAATCTTGTTTTTCCACATCTATTTTTTTCATTTGTGCTTACTCCAGATCATGCGAATATTAATTTTGATTGTATTCATTCTGACATTTTTACAAATTATAATTCATCAAATGTTTTTAGAAATACTTCAAGTGGTTGATTTCCTCTAATTTTGATTATTTTCTGTTCATTGAAGATTAAAAATGACGGTGTTGCATCAATCCCTATTTTTTTACCAAACTCATGCAGGGCGATAACTTTATCCTGGTATTTTTTTTCATCAAGACAATCATTGAACTCATTCAAATCCAAATTGGTTGAAACTGCAAATCTATCGAGAGACTCCCTTGTAATCCAACCTGTTCTTTCCCCACCCCAGTTTTTGTACAACTCATCATGGTATTGCCAGTATTTTGCTTGATCATTTGCACAATATGCTGCCTCTGCAGCTAAAAATGAATCCGGTCCATTTAGAGGAAAGTCTTTGAAGACTAATTTTACTTTGCCTGTTTTGATGAAATCTTCATGGATGACATTTAAAGTATTCTCATGGAATTTGTAACAAAAAGTACATTGATAATCACCCCATTCCAAAATTGTTATCGGTGCATTGGATTGACCCAAAATTGGGGAGCCATTATTAATTAATTTTGTAACTGTGAACAGTTTTGAATCATTTTCTGTTTCTGGAAAAAAAACCATAAACATTCCCGTAATGATTCCAATGAAAACAGGAATTGCTAACAGGTAGACTTGTGTCATATTTTGAGAAAAACGATTACGACTAAATATCTTCGCTAATTTGTAGCCAAAGTCCACAATGCAGAATTTTTTGCAGAAATTTCTGCAACAAATGGATCATTTGATGATGAAATGATTATCACATCTCCTTCCTCAGGAGATAAATTTTCTACAATGTAATTTTTCGTCTTTTTGTCCTTTCTAAAACAATCTCTATAATCTCCCGGAAAGACAAATTTATTCTCTTTAAACAAAATTGTAGTGCATCCAGTTGAACCATACAAAATAGCATAATCTCTTTGCTCTAAACCTGACTTTATTGAAAAACCATAGCCTTTTAGAATTACTGCATGATTGTTTTTACCAGTGACCACACTACATTTTTTAATTTTACATTCATTTGAAATGACTTTTTGAATCTGTGTTGTAAATTTTTTACCATAGTCCGTTAGAAAACTACCTGATTTTGTTGTTTCAATCATCTTTGCTTCCTTTAGATGTGAAATCAAAGTTTTTACTGCACCTTCTCCTAAATTGATCTCTTTTCCAAATGTTGCTCTACTTACAAATCTCTCTTTTGATAATAATTGCAGAGCTTTGAAAACGTGAGGTATGCTAAATGTTAGCACTTTACTGGATCCTTTCCTTGAGACAATGTTTTGTAAAATTTGAATTGTTTTTTTCAGATCTTTTCTAATACTATCTATTCTAAATCTTTTATAAATTGGACAAATTATCCAAGTGCTTAAATAGATTCAGATATTGTTTTGAGTTATGTCTGAATTAAGACAAATTAATGTGTCTAAAACTGGTGCTTCCAAACTAGCAATAGTTGCACTAGCCATAATCTTTGCAGCAGGGTTAT
>Ga0224512_10002358_pt1 | contig 17381 bp, 12 predicted proteins | sample SF_May12_sed_USG_4_FD_169103 | JGI IMG/M metagenome (GOLD analysis project Ga0224512, IMG submission 169103) | Sediment microbial communities from San Francisco Bay, California, United States - SF_May12_sed_USGS_13 | ecosystem: Environmental > Aquatic > Marine > Sediment | place: USA... | reverse complement strand
GATCTGCTCGCCGAGCAGGGAAAGATCCGCGTCGTCCCGGCCCTCGTGCTCTACCATCCGTCGGCCCGCGTCGTGCTCCGCGCGCTGGAGCTGTTCCTGCGCGGCGGGCGCGACGATTTCCTCCCGATCGCCGAGCGGCTCGTGGCCCACGACGACCCGCGCGTCGCCGCGGCGGCCCTGCGGGCGCTGTCGGTGCGAAGCCCCCGAGAGGACGTGCTGCAGCGGGGCCTCGACCACCCGGCCGCCGAAGTCGCGGTCACGGCGGCGGTGGGGCTCGCGGCGGGCGGCTGGCTCGACGAACCCGCCGTGCGGGCGCGGCTCGAGCCCGTCGTCGGCACCGGTCCCGCGAGCACGCGTCTCGCGCTGCTCCAGGCGCTCCGGGCCCAGCCGATCGCGACGCTCGCAGACCTCGCGATCCGGCTCGTCGACGCGCCCGACCGGCGCGTGCGGATCGAAGCCGTGCGCGCCATGCGCGACCTGCGCAGCCCGGCGAGCCTCGCCCCCCTGGTGGGCGCCCTCGCCCGCCGGGAGCTGCGCAGCGAGGCGCGGGCGGCGCTGGTCGCGATGGGGCCGATCGCGCTGGCGCGTCTGGAGGACGGGCTCGAAGACCCCGGCCAGCCGGCCGGCGTGCGACGCCACGTGCCGCACGCGATCGCCGCCTTCGGCACCGTCGAGGCCGGGGAGCTCCTCGCCCGGCACCTGATCGGCGCCGACGACGGCCTCGTGCGGTTCCAGGTGTTGCGCGCCCTCGGCCGGCTCCGCTCGCAGCACCCCGGGATCCCGATCGATCCCGTCGTGCTCCACCGGGCGCTGGAGCAGACCCTCGCGCTCGGCTTCGACTTTCGCCGGTGGCGGCAGGCCCTCGAGGACGGCGCCCGAGGGGAGCCGGCCCGCGCCACCGTCGTCCACACGCTTCTCGTTGGCTTGTTACGTCACAAGCAGGGGCACAGCCTGGAGCGGGTGTTCCGACTGCTCAATCTCCTGCTGAACGATGAGGAGTACGCGCGCATCCACCACGGACTGCGCAGCCCGCGGCCGGCGTCCCGTGCGGGCAGCCGGGAACTGCTCGAGCATCTGGCCCCCGCCGCGGTCCGGGACCCGGTGCTGGCCCTGATCGACGACCTCGAGGACGGGGGAGCCGCCCGGCCCGGCACGCGGGTCGAAGACCCGCACGCCTTCTCCACCACGCTCCGCCAGCTGATCGAGAGCCCGATCGAGTCCGTGAGTTGCCTCGCCGCCGCCCACGCCGGCGAGCTCGGGCTCCGCACGCTGGCCGACGTGTTGGCCCGCCGCGACACGACCTCGCCGCAGCACCGGGCCGTCGTCGAGCGGGCACGCCACGCCCTCGCCGCGGAGCCGCCGGCCCGTGCCTGATCGCGTCGCCTTCGTGGGTCCGCTGGACCGTGTGCTGTACCTCCGCACCCTGCCCACCTTCGAGCGCCTCGGGCCGCCCGAGCTCGGCGCGATCGCCCAGCACGCCCGCGAGCGCTCCTTCCGTCGCGGCGCCGTGCTGCTCGACCCCGCACGGCCCGTGGAGACCGCGTACGTCGTCATCGACGGGCAGGTGACCATCGCTCGCGGCGACGGACTGCCAGGAACGGCGGGGCCGAGCGATGCCGTGGGCATCCTCGAGCTGCTGGCGCGCCAGCCCGGCGGCCTCTCGGCCGTCGCCGCGACCGACACGCTGACCCTCGAATTGGACTGGGAAGCACAGGTCGGGGTCTGCGAAGACTACTTCACCATCCTGCAGCAGTACCTGCGCGTGCTCGCCCTGCGGTTCATCCATGAAATGCGCCGGCTGCCCGTCGACTCCCGCCTGGGGCGCGCGACGGCGGAGCACCACGCGGGGACGCGGAACCTGGATCTGGTGCAGCGTCTGATCGCCGTCGCGCACGCCCGGGCGTTCTCGGACTGCAACCTCGACGCCCTCGTCGAGCTCGCGCGCCATGCGCAGGAGCGCACGCTCGCAGTCGGCGAGATCCTGTGGCGGCAACGCGATCCCGCCACACACTTTGCCCTGCTCACCGCCGGCTCGCTCGCGTGCACGACCGGCGCCAACGGCTGGCGCCTCTTTGCGGGACCGGCCTTTACCGTGGGGCTGCACGAGGCCCTGGCCGGCATCCCGCGCTGGTTCGAGGCCGTCGCCGAGATCGAGACGACCGTCCTCCGCCTGGAAGTGGATCCCTTCCTCGACCTCCTGGAAGACCACTTCGAGCTGGCCATCGATTTCACGTCGGCCATCGCCCGGCGGGTGTTGGAGCTCGAGGCCGAGCGGCGCCGCGCGGCGGGCCGCTAACCGGCGCGCTCCCGCGGCTTCCAGCGGAACTCCGCGAGCGGGACCCGGCCGTCGCGGAACGTGACGCCCTCGGCCTCGAGCAGTGCACGCTGCAGGCGGTCGACGCCGCCGATGCCCCGCACGCTGATCTCCCCGCGGGCGTTGATCACTCGATGCCACGGCACGTCACTGTCCGCATCGAGCGCCGCCAGCGCATAGCCCACCAGCCGCGCCTGGGCGGGCAGGTCGCTCACAGCCGCCACCTGCCCGTACGTCGCGACCCGGCCGGGCGGGATGCGGCGCACCGTACCGTAGATACGGCGATAGCTGTCGCTCGACCCCCGACGCTCAGCGGCCACGGCCCGGCGCGAGACGCACCAGGGGCTCGGCCTCCTCGAGGAACCCCGGCCGCGCCGCGAACGCAGCGATCAGCTGCCGCAGCCCGGGCGTGTCGGCCGTGAGCACCAGCGTCCCGTCGCGGTCCACCCACCCCGACGCGTTCGGCAGTCTGGTGAGATGCGCCCGCACCGAGTCGGGCTGCAGCTGCGCCAGCCGGAGCTCGCGGTCGGCGTGCCGGACCACGAACACGGCGTGCAGCGGAAGCAGGAGGGACTGGTAGGATTCGCCCAACCCGAGATCCCGCTCCTCGGGGGTGACGTCCAACACCATCACGCCACCGACCTCCGCCACGCGACCGACGAACCGACCGGTCTGTCCCTCCTCGTCCGTGTAGATGATGAGATACGAGGAGTCCGCCTCTTCGACGATCGTCAGGCGCAGCGTCGCCGCTTCGCCGGCCCACGTGCCGGCGAGCGCGGGGAGCCGCCCGTGCCCACCCGCCGGGACCACCGGATGGATGGTGTAGACGCAGGCCGCGAGCAGGCAGGCGAGCGGGACGAGTGCAAGCGACACACGGCGCATGGACCCTCCAGATCGGAAACGCGGCGTTCCACCCGACCGACGCGGTCGCCGCACCGGGTGCGGGCTCACAGCGCGGCGCGCAGGTGCTCGTGGATGGTCTCCAGCACCTTCACCCGCGCCCACTTCTTGTCATCGGCCTCGACCAGCACCCAGGGGGCGACGTCCGTGCTGGTCCGCTCGATCATGTCGCAGGCGGCCGCCTCGTACGCGTTCCACTTGGCCCGGTTGCGCCAGTCATCGGCCGTGATCTTGTACTGTTTGTACGGCGTTCCCTGGCGGTCCTTGAAGCGGCGCAGCTGCTCCTTGGCGGAAATCGCCAGCCAGAACTTGAGCGTGAGCGTGCCGGCCTCGGCGAGCTGCTGCTCGAAGTCGTTGATCTCGGTGAACGCGCGGCGCCACTCGTCGGGCCGCGCAAACCCCTCGATGCGCTCCACCAGCACGCGCCCATACCACGACCGGTCGTAGATCGTCACGCGTCCCCGTCGCGGCAGGTGGCGCCAAAACCGCCAGAGGTACGGGTGCGCCGCCTCCTCGTCCGTGGGCGCGGCGATCCCGATCACGCGATAGAGATACGGGTTCATGGCGGCCGTCACCCGCCGGATGGCGCCGCCCTTGCCACCCGCGTCCGGACCCTCGAGCACGAGGATCAGCGACCGCTCCGCCTTGCGGAGCTTCCGCGCGAGCCGCCCGACGCCGGCCTGCGCCGTCGCCAACCGCGTGTCGTACGCCTTGCCCGACAGCGACTGGGTCAGGTCGAGCCGGCGGAGGATGTTCGCCTTCTTCGCCTTCGGCAGGCGCGCTTTCCGTGTCTTGGCCCGGGCACGCTCTGCCACCTCGTCGAGCGCCTCCTCGAGCGCGTGCAGCACGGACGTCGTCACCGTGAGGTTGCGGTACGCGTCGTTCGTCGCCTCCACCACGGTCCACGGCGCGAAGCCGGTGCTCGTCAACCGCACGCACCCTTCCGATACCCGGCGGAAGTCGTCGTAGTGCTTGAAGAACTTCTTCGCGTCCCGGCTCAGCCGCCATTTCATGCGCGGATCGGCGCGCAGCTCCTTGATCCGCTTCCGCTCCGCCTTCTTGCTCAGGTGCAGCCAGTACTTGAGGATCGGATACCCCTCGAGCGTGAGCATCCGCTCGAAGTCGCGCACGCGACGCATGGTCCGCTCGAACGTGGCGTCGTCGATGCGCCCGAACACGCGGTCCACGATGGGACGCGTATACCAGGAGCCGAAGAAGATCCCGATCTTGCCCCGCGGCGGGAGCGTACGCCAGTAGCGCCAGTACTCGGGCCGTTCACGCTCCTCGTCGGTCTCGTCCCAGAGCACGTGCGTCTCCAGACCGCGGGCATCCATCCACGCATGCAGCAGCCCGACCGTCTCCCCCTTGCCCGCGCCCTCGGCCCCCGAAATCAGAATCACCGGGGCCAACTCCGACCCGGCGATCCGCCGCTGGACGGCGAGCAGGGCCGCCCGCACGCCGGGCGCCTCGCGCTTGAACGTCGCTTTATCGAGCTTGTTGCCGACTTCCGCCGCTTCGAACATCCGGCTGTCTCCTCGAAGGGCGCGGGTGGCGAGACCCCGGCGGGCACGCCCCCCGCAGACCGGCTCCCACCGCCAAACCTGTCGTCTGGAGGAGACCCCGGCCAGAGGTGGCCCTCGGCGCTCAGGCCCCGGCGCCGCTCGGGTCCAGGCTCGCCACGGAGCGGACGCAGATCTCGAGCTCGGCCAAGTCGACCGGCTTGGCCAGCACGCGATCGGACGGGAACCGCTCGTCGCCGCCGAGCTCGGCCAACTGAGAAAGGTCGCCCGAAAGGAAGATGACTCGCTCCGCCAGCAGCGGCGCCCGGTCACAAATGGCCTCGTAGAGGGCGATGCCGCTCATCCCCGGCATGCGCAGGTCGGCCACGACGACGTCTGGGGGATCGGCGGTGAGCACGTCGAGCGCTGCTTGCCCGTCCGCGGCGGAGGTCACCTGCGCCCCGCGTTTCGTCAGATACAACGCGACCGGACGCCGGATCGCCTCTTCGTCATCCGCCACGAGAACCCGCAGGCCCGCGAGCGGCGCCAGCACGCGCCCCGCCTCGTGCCGGGCGCCGCTCCCGTCGACCGGCGCGGGACGACCCTCCGTGCGGGGCAAGGTGAGAAGGAACCGGGCGCCCCCGGTTTCGGAGGGGACGAGTCCCAGATCGCCGCCGGCTGCCCGGGCGATCTCACGGGAGATGTAGAGCCCGAGCCCGGTCCCGCCCGTCCCCTTGGTCGACACGAACGGCCGAAACAACCGGTGCCTGACGTCGGCGGGCACGCCGGCCCCGTTGTCGGCGACGGCGGCACACACCCGGTCCTCATCGACCCACGTCTCCACCGTGATCCGGCGCGGCGGGGGCACGGCGCGGAGCGCGTCGAGCGCATTGCTCAGCAGATTCACGAAGACCTGTTCCACGCGCATCGCGTCGCACAAGGCAGGCGCGAGATCGGGGGCGAAGCGGCGGACGACCTCGACCTCCTCCAGCGGGAAGCGGTACGACAGGAGATCCAGACTGCGCGTGAGCGCGGCGCGCAGGTCGACGGGGCCGGGACGCGGTGCCTCGGCGCGCACGAAACGCAGCAGACCGGTCAACAGCCGCCCGGCCCGAGCCGCCTGCTCCCGAATCTGCTCGAGCTCGTCGCGCAGTCCGGGATCGACATCCGGCTCACCAAGACGGATTTCCGCGAGCGCCGCGATGGCCATCAGCGGGTTGTTGACCTCGTGAGCCACCCCGGCGAGCAGCTCGCCTGCAGCGGCGAACCGCCCCTGCTGCTCGGCCCGCTCCCGCAGCACGCGGGTCATCTCGTTGAACAGCTCCGCCAGGTGGCGCAGCTCGTGGGATCCGGTCTCCGGCAACCGCATGTGCAGCTCCCCGGCCGCCACCCGTTGCAGACCGGCATCCAGTTCGTGCAGGTGCCGGTCGATGCGGCGCCAGAGCAGCGCGGCCAGCAGAGACAACAGCACGAGGCCACCGACGAGCCACAGGGCAACCACGAAAAGCGCGCGATCGAGCTCGGCGGCGAACGCCTGTTCGCCTTCCAGTTGGCTGCTGAGCCCGGCAAGCTGCGCGGCCGCCAGCGACGACTGCAGCTCGCCGAGCAGGGCGTCCGCCGCGTGGTGGCGCGCCTCCGCCTCCGGGAGGCGCCCCAGCTCGATCAAGGCGGCGTACTCCACCAGGACGTTCTTGAGGCGGGAGCTCTGCTGGTCCGCGCGCGCGAGCGGGACCCGCATCGCCGTCGGGACATCGGCGAACGGCGCCGCGGGGAGCCGCGCCCCGAGGGCGTCGGCAATCACGCGCACGCTCACCGCGCGCCCGGCCAGCGACGCGGAGTCCGCACCGACGCTGCGGGCCGTGAGCGCCACGGCCGTTGACAGATCCGCCGAGCGCTCCTGGAGCGCCGCCATGACCTGCACGATCGGTGTCGTCCGACCGGTCACGGCGGCGGCCTGGCCGGCGACCCCGATGGCGAGGTAGACCCAGAGCACGCCCACGTACAGCGCCATGCTCAAGAACACGAACGCGAGAATCGACCGCAGCCGGATCGACCGAGGTCCCGCCATCAAGCGGCCCGTCGTCGCTTCATGGCGCGACCCGCACCGCGCGGCCACCTTCGAATCGCGCCATCACGAAGCCGGCCGCACGATCCGGCAGGAAGGTGATGCGCCCCGTCACCCCGCGATAGGCGGGCCGCGTCCGGCCGAGCGCTTGGAGATAGCGGGCAATCGCCCCGCGGTCGGGTCCGACCTCGCGGACGGCGTGGGCCATCAGCAGCAGCGCATCGTGGGTCATCGCGTCCGGGCCCGTGGGCTCGGTGGCGTTCAGACGCCGGAACCGTTCCGCGAAGGCCTGCGAGACGGAATCGGGACTGCCCGGCAGCCAAAACGTCGCAACGCAGATGGAGGAGATGGCTGGGCCGGCATGCTGCAGCAGCGCCGGAAGGCGCATGGCCCCATCCCCCGCGACCACCGGCACTTCCGGGACTCGGGCGGCCAGGTACCGGGCGATGCGGCCGGTCTCTTCCCAGCGTGCCGCCACCACCACCGCGTCGGGCGCGCCGTGGAGCAGCGCCGCCTCCACGAGCGTCGGAAAGTCGCTCCGCGGATCCACCGGCATCTCGTCCACCACGGCGAGGCCGCGGCGGGCAAGCTCCGCGCGCACCCCCTCGCGCAGCCCTTGGCCGTATTCGTCGTTGACGTAGAACAGCAGCACCCGCCGAGCCCCGAGGCGATCGGCCACGAAGTCGGCAATGAACACACCTTCAACCGAGTCGTCGGGGGCCAGGGCGAACGTCCAGGGACCAGCGTGGGCGAGCAGCCGACTGGTGCTGGTCGGCACGACGTGCGGAATGCCGGCGTCGTTGTAGACCGGCGCCGCCGCGAGGGAGGCCCGGCTCCCGCCGTGGCCCACCACCCCGACCAAGCCCGGGACCGCCACCAGGCGGAGCGCTCGCTCCACCTCAAGGTCCGCGAGATCCAACGTTCCAACGCTGTCGTAGACGATCTCGATGGTCGGCCCCCGCGACCAGGTGGCGATCTCGTCGCGCGCGACGGCAACGGACGCCGCCCCGCCACTCGGGAACGCATGGCCGATGACGGCGACGTCGGGCTCGCCGCCGCAGGCCAGCGCTCCCGCCACCAGTAGAGTTCCCGCCACACTGCGCTGTCCCATGCGTCCCCCCCATCGGAGACCTCTCCGCTCCGCCGTCGCCTCCCGCCTCCCCCGCCTAGTATAATCACCGCTCGGACCGCCTCACACCGAGGCGCCCACCTCGAACCTCCGAGTCCGCCATGTTCGATGCCCCACCGCACCCGCATCTCGTGCCCTTCGACGGCAGCGTCCGGATCGCCGACCTACCGACCACGCCACCGGACGGCACACCCAAGAAAAAGGTCCTCAAGCAGCAGCTCGTGGAGCTGCGCGACGAGCTTGCCGACCTCCAGCGGATGCTGTATGCACAGGACCGTCACGCCGTCCTGCTCGTGTTCCAGGCGATGGATGCGGCCGGGAAAGACGGCACGATCCGGGCGGTGCTGAGCGGCGTGAATCCGGCCGGCTGTCAGGTGTTCTCCTTCAAGCAGCCAAGCGCGGAGGAACTCGACCACGACTTCCTCTGGCGCACGGCCAAGCGCCTGCCGGAGCGCGGGCGGATCGGCGTGTTCAACCGGAGCTACTACGAGGAGGTGCTCGTCGTCCGGGTGCATCCCGAGTTTCTCGAGGCCCAGCGCCTCCCCCGGCATCCGCGATCGCTCGACGACTTCTGGACCGAGCGCTACGCCTCCATCGAGACGCACGAGCAGCACCTGGCGCGCAACGGTATGGTGATCCTCAAGTTCTGGCTCAACGTGTCGCGGGACGAGCAGCGGCAGCGGTTCCTCGCCCGGCTGGACGAGCCCGAGAAGAACTGGAAGTTCGCCGCGGGCGACGTGCGGGAGCGGGCCCACTGGGACACCTATATGGCGGCGTACCAGGACGCGCTCAACGCCACGTCGCGGCCGTGGGCGCCGTGGTACGCCATCCCCGCCGACGACAAGGCGTACATGCGAGTGGCGGTAGCGGAGGTCATCCGCGACGCCCTTCGCCGGCTCAAGCTCCGCTACCCCAAGGTGTCGCGGGAGGAGCGCAAGCGCTTCACGGCCATGCGGCGCCTGCTCGACAAGGAGGGCTAGGCGGCCGCGGGGCGCCGCCGCGCGGGCCCCGGCAGTGGCATGAAGCCTGCAACCTGCGTACATTGCCGGGCACAATCGAAGCACGTGGTGAGTTGCGGCATATTGCGGCCACGTTAAACAAGTCGCTAAAAAGCCAGACCCCCGGGCCTGCTTTGGCGACCCGGGGTTTGTGTTTGGGACGGGAAACGGACCTTCCAACCTCCGGCGGACGTCGATCGACGTTTCACGTTCACGTTTCACGATGTCACCGATGATGCCAACGACGACCGACCGAATCGCCCAGCTCCAGACGCTGCTCGCGCAGCGGATTCTCGTCCTCGACGGCGCAATGGGGACGATGATCCAGTCGTACGACCTCACCGAGGACGATTTCCGCGGCGCGCGTCTGCGCGACCACCCCCAGGAATTGCGCGGCAACAACGACATTCTCGCGCTGACGCGGCCCGACGTCATCGAGGCGATTCATCGTGCCTACTTCGATGCCGGGGCGGATCTGGCCGAAACGAACACGTTCAACGCCCAGGCCATTTCCCAGGCCGACTACGGGCTCGCGCACGTGGTGCGCGACCTCAACCTCGCGGCAGCCCAGATTGCCCGCCGCGCGGCCGATGCCGCCACCGCGGCGACCCCCGACCGCCCGCGCTTCGTGGTCGGCGTCCTCGGTCCCACCAATCGCACGGCCTCGATTTCCCCCGAGGTGAGCGACCCGGCCTTCCGCAACGTCACGTTCGACCAACTGGCGTCGGCGTACCGCGAGCAGGCTGCCGCCCTGCTGGACGGCGGGGTGGACGTGCTGATGGTCGAGACCGTATTCGACACGCTCAACGCCAAGGCCGCCCTGCTGGCGGTACGCACGCTGCTCGCGGAACGCGGGATCGACGTGCCGCTCATGGTCTCGGGCACGATCACCGACCTGAGCGGCCGGACGCTGTCGGGACAGACCGTGGAGGCGTTCTGGCACTCGGTCGGGCACGCGGATCTCCTGAGTGTCGGACTCAACTGCGCCCTCGGCGCCCAGCAGCTGCGGCCCTACCTCGACGAGCTGGCCGGCATCGCCGCGACCCGGGTGTCGTGCCACCCCAACGCCGGCCTGCCCAACCCGTTCGGCGGCTACGACGAGACGCCGGAGACGATGGCGACGCAGCTGCGGGAGTTCGCCGAGGCCGGGTTCCTGAACATCGTCGGCGGGTGCTGCGGGACGACCCCGCGGCACATCCGCGCCATCGCCGAGGCCGTCGCCGAGTTGCCGCCCCGGGCCGTGCCGGTAATCCCGCCCCGGCTCCGGCTGAGCGGACTCGAGCCGCTCACGCTCCGGCCGGACTCGCTCTTCGTGAACGTCGGCGAGCGGACCAACGTCACGGGCTCGGCGCAGTTTGCGCGGCTCATCCGAGACGACGACTACGAGGGCGCGGTCGAGGTCGCCCGTCAGCAGGTCGAGAACGGGGCCCAGATCATCGACATCAACATGGACGAGGGGCTGCTCGATTCCCGGGCCGCCATGGAGCGGTTTCTCCGGCTGATCGCCGCCGAACCCGACATCGCCAAGGTGCCGGTGATGGTGGACTCCTCCCGTTGGGAAGTGCTGGAAACGGGCCTCCGGAACCTCCAGGGGAAGGGCATCGTCAACTCCATCAGTCTCAAGGAGGGGGAAGACGATTTCATCGCCAAGGCCCGGACTATCCGTCGCTACGGCGCGGCCGTCGTCGTGATGGCGTTCGACGAGCAGGGCCAGGCCGACACCGCGGAGCGCAAGGTGGAGATCTGCACGCGCGCGTACGAGATCCTCACCGCGCGCGTCGGGTTCCCCGCCGAGGACATCATCTTCGATCCGAACATCTTTGCCGTGGCCACGGGCATCGAGGAGCACAACACGTACGGGCTGGCGTATCTGGAGGCGGTGCGTCGCATCAAGCGTGATCTGCCCGGGGTGCACGTGAGCGGTGGCGTGAGCAACCTCTCCTTTGCGTTCCGCGGGAGTCCGGCGGTCCGCGAAGCGATGCACTCCGCGTTCCTCTACCACGCCGTGCGTGCCGGCATGGACATGGGCATCGTGAACCCCGGGCAGCTGACCATCTACGAAGACATTCCCCCCGAGCTGCTCACCGCGGTGGAGGACGTCCTGTTCGACCGCCGGCCGGACGCGACCGAGCGGCTCCTGGCCCTCGCGGGGCGTTTCCGCGGTGAGCACGTGGAAGCGAAGGCCGATGCCGAATGGCGCGCGCTGCCCGTGGCGGAGCGGCTCAAGCACGCCCTCGTGGAGGGGGTGCAGGATCACATCGAGGCCGACGTCGAGGAAGCGCGCCAGCGGCTGGGGGGGCGGCCCATCGCCGTGATCGAGGGGCCGCTCATGGACGGCATGAATGTGGTCGGCGACCTGTTCGGCGCCGGCAAGATGTTCTTGCCACAGGTGGTCAAGAGCGCGCGGGTGATGAAGAAGGCCGTCGCCTACCTCACCCCGTATCTGGAAGCCGAGCGCGGCGAGGGGGCGGGCACGCACCGCGCCGGCACCATCGTGCTCGCCACCGTGAAGGGCGACGTCCATGACATCGGCAAGAACATCGTGGGCGTGGTACTCGGGTGCAACGGCTTCGAGGTGGTGGATCTCGGTGTCATGGTACCGGCGCAGAAGATTCTCGAGGCGGCGCGGACGCAGGAGGCCGACGCCATCGGCCTCTCGGGCCTGATCACCCCCTCGCTCGACGAGATGGTGCACGTCGCGCGAGAGATGACCCGGCAGGGGTTCGAGGTGCCGCTGCTCATCGGAGGCGCGACCACCTCGCGCGCCCACACCGCGGTGAAGGTGGCCCCCGCGTATGCCGGCCCCACGGTGCACGTGCTCGATGCCTCCCGCTCGGTCGGCGTGCTGAGCACGCTGCTGGCCGCCGACCGCCGCGGCCCATTTCTCCAGGACCTGCACGCGGAATACGACCGGATCCGCTCCCGCCATGGCGAGCGGGACGCGGCCAAGGTGCTGCTCTCGCTCGCGGAGGCGCGTCAGCGACACGCGGCGCTCGACTGGGAGGCCTACGATCCCCCCGTCCCGCGGCGTCCGGGCGTCCACGAGTGGGCGGACTACCCGCTCGCGGAGCTCCGCCCGTATATCGACTGGACCCCGTTCTTCCGCACGTGGGAGCTGAGCGGCACGTACCCCGCCATTCTGCGCGACTCGACCGTCGGCGAACAGGCCCAGCTGCTGCTCGCGGACGCCGAACGCCTGCTCGACCGCATCATCGCGGAGCGGCTGCTCACGGCGCGGGCCGTGTGCGGGCTGTTCCCGGCCAATGCCGTGGGGGACGACATCGAGCTGTACACCGAGGGGGACGGCACCACGGTGCGCGCGGTCGTGCACGGCCTGCGCCAGCAGTTCGAGAAACCGCCCGGCCGACCGAACCTGTGCCTCACGGATTTCGTTGCCCCGGCGACGTCGGGCAAGCGGGATTACGTCGGCGCGTTTGCGGTGACGGCCGGCCATGGGCTCGACGCGCTCTGTGCGGAGTTCGAGCGCGCGCACGACGACTACCAGAGCATCATGGCGAAGGCGCTCGCCGATCGGCTGGCGGAGGCCCTGGCGGAACGCCTGCACCAGCGCGTGCGCATGGAGGTCTGGGGATACGCCGCCGACGAGGGGCTCGGCAACGAGGGACTGATCGCCGAGCGGTACCGCGGCATCCGACCGGCGCCGGGCTATCCAGCCTGCCCCGACCACACCGAGAAGCGCATGCTCTTCGACCTGCTCGACGTGCCGCGCGTCACCGGTATCACCCTGACGGAGTCCTACGCGATGCTCCCCACCGCCTCGGTGAGCGGCTGGTATCTCGCGCATCCGGAGGCCCACTATTTCGGGGTCGGGCGCATTGGGCGCGACCAAGTCGAAGACTACGCGCGGCGCACGGCCATGTCGCCGGCCGACGCCGAGCGCTGGCTGGCGCCGAACCTCGCGTACGACCCGGCAGTTGACCTATGAGTCGCTCCCTCGTCGACCGCCTCGCCGACGGCCGGGTCCATGTCCTGGATGGGGCGATGGGCACGATGCTCTATGCGGGCGGGGTGTTCGTGCACGTCTGCTATGACGAGCTGAACCTCACGCAACCCGATCTCGTGCGGGAGATCCACGCGGCGTACGCCCAGGCCGGCGCCGACATCCTGGAGACCAACACGTTCGGCGCGAACCCCGTGAAGCTGTCCAGTTACGGGCTGGAGGCGGAGACCGAAACCCTGAACGCGGCCGCGGCGCGGCTCGCCCGGGGGGTGGCCGGCGCGCATTTGACCGTCGTGGGAGCGATCGGCCCACTCGGCATCCGCATCGAGCCGTTCGGGCCGACGGCGCGCGAGGAGGCTGAAGCGTTCTTCGGCCGGCAGGTGGAGGGTCTCCTCGCCGGCGACGTCGACGGCTTCGTCCTGGAGACGTTTTCCGATCTCGACGAGCTGCACGCCGCGCTGCGCGCCGTGCGGGCCCGCAGCACCCTGCCCGTGATCGCCCAGATGACCGTCACGGAGAGCGGCACGACGGCGTACGGCACCGACGTCGAGACCATCGCCCGCCACCTCACGGAGTTCGGGGCCGACGTCGTGGGGCTCAACTGCGCCGTCGGCCCAGCCGGCATGCTGGACGCGATCGAGCGGATGGCCGCCGTCACCGATCGGCCGCTGTCGGCCCAGCCCAACGCCGGCGTGCCCCGCGACGTCGGCGATCGCAAGATCTATCTCGCGAGCCCCGAGTACATGGCCCGCTACGCGCGGCGCCTCATCGAAGGCGGGGCGCGGTTCATCGGCGGCTGCTGCGGGACGACCCCGGACCACATCGCGAAGCTCCGCGATCAGGTCGCCACGTTGCAGCCGCGGCAGGTCCCCCGCGTCATCGCGCGGGCCGAGGTCACCGCCCCCGCCGGGGTCGCCGCCACGCCCCTCGCCGAACGGTCATCCTGGGGCGCCGGTCTCGCCGCGGAGCGGTTCCTGACCACCGTGGAACTGCTCCCGCCCCGCGGCTGGCGCTCGGACACGCTGCTCGACGCCGCCCGCCGCGTGCAGGCGGCCGGCGTGGGCACCGTGAACCTGCTCGATACGCCGCGCGCGCAGAGCCGCATGGGCGTCATCCCGTCGGCGCTCCTCATCGAACGGGAAGTGGGCCTCGAGACGGTCACCCACTACACCTGCCGCGACCGCAACATGCTCGGCATGATGAGCGACATCCTCGGCGCCGCGGCCCTCGGTTTGCGCAACCTGCTGCTCGTCACCGGCGACGCCCCCGACCTGGGCCCCTATCCCGACACCACGGCCGTGTTCGACATCGACAGCATCGGCCTCACGAACCTGGTCTACCGGCTGAACCACGGGCTCGACCCCGGGGGCAACCCGATCGGCGAGCCCACCCGGTTCGTCGTGGGTGTGGGCGTGAACCACAGCGCCATCGACCTCGAGCGGGAGGTCCGCCGCTTCTACTGGAAGGTGGACGCGGGCGCCGAGTTCGCGGTCACCCAGCCCGTGTTCGATCCGGCGCCGCTGGCGGTGTTCCTGGAGCAGATCCGCGAGTTCCGGATTCCCGTGCTGGCCGCCGTCTGGCCACTGCTGTCACTGCGGAACGCCGAGTTCCTCGCCAACGAGGTGCCCGGGGTCTCCGTCCCCCCGACGGTCATCGAGCGGATGCGCCGCGCCCAGAGCCGCGGGGAGGCGGCCGCCACCGCCGAGGGGGTGCTGATCGCCCGCGAAGTCCTGGCGGCCGTGCGGCCCCTGGTGCAGGGCGTCCAGGTCGCGACACCCCAGGGACGGGTGGACGCGGCTTTGGCGGTGTTGGAGACGTGACGCGTGAAACGTGAAACGTGAAACGGTAGCCGCCCGAGCGTTTCACGTCTCACGTTTCACGTCCACCCCTCACCCCTCCCCAAGCTCGGTCAGCAGCTTGTGGTACCGCTCCGCCGCCCCCCGCACCCCCAGGTTGCTCACGTACACGCGGGTGACCCCGATCGTGCGCAGGCCACGGATCGTGTCGGCGCAGATCGCCTCGGCGCTCCGGCCGGCGGCGAAGTCGCGCGCGAGCCCCTCGGCCGGGACCGGCAGGAACTCCGCCAGCCGTTCCAGGGTGCGCGGATTGGCGCTGCGGTACAGAAAGACGCCGAATACCCCCGGCATCGTGACGCCGCGACGGTTCGCTTCCGCCACAAACCGCTCCACGGCGGGCAAATCGTAATGCGAGACGATCTGGGTGAGGTAGAACGAGGCCGTGAAGGCTCCGTCGAGCAAGTAGTCCACCTGCCGGACGGAGTCCCGATGGGGGTTGGCCCAACCCCCGAGTGCGAGGCCCGGCACGCGGGTGGCAAGCGTCTGGCGCAACTCGTACGCATGGGTCACGCAGCGCGGGGCTCCCCGTCGGTCGCCCCCGAGCACGGTCAGCGCCCGGTAGCCCTGCGCGGCGGCGCGGGCGGCGTAGAGCACGCAGTACTCGAGACTGTGTTTGGACGTCAGAAACGGCACGACCTGCTCGGGACGGATTTCGCCCGCGAGGTTGGCCGCGAGGTGCCGGAGGTTCTCCTCCTCCGCCGCACCCACCGCGTTGTCGGTGAGGAACAGCACCGTGTCGTGCCGGGCGATGCGCCGCACCTCGTGTGCCATGTCAATCCACGTGTCCATCGCGTCGCCGCTGGCGAGCCCGGCCCGTGGCGGGCGCAGTTCGACCGCAACGAGCGGCGCCGGTGCCCGGAGCCGGTCGAGAAGCGCGGGCGACGCGTGTACATTAGAAGGGGACACGATTCGTCGAAGTTAGACGCCCGCGTCGGTGCGGTCCAGCACACCCCCGCCGCCGCACACCCTACCGATACCGAGGGTCGGCTCGTGGACACTCACGCCACCTCCCCGACGCCGCTCGCGCTCGGCTGGCGCGAGTGGGTCCGCCTCCCCGCGCTCGGGATCCCGGCCATCCGGGCCAAGCTGGATACCGGGGCGCGCTCCTCGGCGCTCCACGTGGTGCGCCTCGAATCGTTCGAGCGAGGGGGGCGCCGGTGGGTCCGGTTCGCGGTGGACCCCGATCCGGACACGCCCGACCGGGTCCTCGAAGCCGAGACGCGCATTCATGACGAGCGGCTGGTCCGGGCCTCGTCCGGTCACGAAGAGCGACGCCTCGTGATCCGCACGAAGCTCGAGATCGACGGCCGCGCCTGGGAGATCGATCTCACGCTCGCGAGCCGCGAGATGATGCGGTTTCGGATGCTGATCGGGCGCGAAGCCCTCCGGGGTCGCGCCGTGGTCGATCCGGCGCGCTCGTACGTCGCGCCGCACCCCACCGGCGACCGCCGCTGGCGGGAGCGCGTCACGCTCAGTGATGGAGAAGAGGAATGACGAAACGCGAAGGCAAGCCAATGAAGATCGCCGTGCTCTCCCGGAAGGCCTCGTTGTACTCGACGCACCGACTCGTCGAGGCCGGCGCCGCGCGCGGGCACGACATGCTGGTCGTGGACTACCTGCGCTGCTACATGAACATCACGTCGCACAAGCCCGCCGTGATGTTCCGCGGGGAGCCGCTCGCGGGCATCGGGGCCGTGATTCCCCGCATCGGCGCCTCGCGAACGTTCTACGGCACGGCGGTCGTGCGACAATTCGAGATGCAGGGCATCTTCTCCGTCAACGAATCGCAGGGGATCTCTCGGTCGCGCGACAAGCTGCGGTCGCTGCAGCTCCTCGCCCGGCAGGGCATCGGCCTTCCGGTGACGGGGTTCGCGCACTCCACCAAAGACGTGGACGGCGTGATCGACATCGCCGGTGGTGCGCCGCTCGTGGTGAAGCTCCTCGAGGGCACCCAGGGCATCGGCGTCGTCCTCGCCGAGACGCGGAAGGCCGCCGAATCCGTGATCGAGGCGTTCCGCGGCCTGTCCGCGAACATCCTCGTCCAGGAGTTCATCCGGGAGGCGAAGGGAATGGATATCCGCGCGTTCGTGGTCAACGGCCGCGTGGTCGCGGCCATGCGGCGCCAGGCGGCGGCGGGCGAGTTCCGCTCCAACCTCCACCGGGGGGGAGCGGCCGAAGCCATCAAGCTGACCCCCGAGGAGCGCAGCACGGCGGTGCGGTCCGCCAAGGCCATGGGCCTCAACGTGGCCGGCGTGGACATGCTGCGCTCGAATCACGGACCGGTCGTGATGGAAGTGAACTCGTCCCCGGGCCTCGAGGGCATCGAGAAAGCCACGGGCGTGGACGTGGCCGGCAAGATCATCGAGTTCATCGAGAACAACGCGGCGCCCCACAAGACGAAGGACCGGGTCAAGGGCTGACGTGGGTCGCGCGCTGCGAATCGGCGGGGTGACGGTGCGGCGCGGCCAAATCCGCCGCATCGAGATCCCCATCGCGCGACTCCCGGCGGGCACGTTTCTGTCCCTGCCGGTACGAGTGATCCACGGCCGGTCGGCCGGCCCCCGCCTGTGGATCGATGCGGCCTTGCATGGCGACGAGATCAATGGTGTCGAGATCATCCGCGAATTGCTGCACCGCCTCGACCCGGCCGCGCTGCGCG
>Ga0224512_10002357_pt1 | contig 17383 bp, 16 predicted proteins | sample SF_May12_sed_USG_4_FD_169103 | JGI IMG/M metagenome (GOLD analysis project Ga0224512, IMG submission 169103) | Sediment microbial communities from San Francisco Bay, California, United States - SF_May12_sed_USGS_13 | ecosystem: Environmental > Aquatic > Marine > Sediment | place: USA... | reverse complement strand
CGTGCCGGCAAGCGGGTCCTGCTGGCGAACAAGGAGTCTTTGGTGACAGCCGGTCCGTTGTTGATGGATGCGGTGCGCACCAGCGCAGCTCAGCTGCTGCCGATTGACAGCGAGCACAACGCCATCTTCCAGGCACTTCCGGCGTCCTACTCGGGTAGCCCTGACGTAGCGGGCGTGCGGCGCATCCTGCTCACTGCGTCGGGTGGACCCTTCCGCTTATTGCCGCTGCACCAGCTCGATAAAGTCACGCCCGAGCAGGCGTGCGCCCATCCCAACTGGGTAATGGGGCGGAAGATCTCGGTTGACTCGGCGACCATGATGAACAAGGGCCTGGAAGTGATCGAGGCCCACTGGCTGTTCAACGTCGCCCCAGAGCAAATCGAGGTCGTTGTTCATCCGGAGAGCGTAATCCATTCCCTTGTCGAGTACATCGATGGTTCGGTCATCGCGCAATTGGGCAATCCGGATATGCGCACGCCGATTGCTCACGCGCTGGACTTTCCGGAACGCATTGCGGCTGGCGTGCAGTTTCTTGATCTTGCGCGTGTCGGCGCACTGCACTTCGAGAAGCCTGACTTGCAGCGCTTCCCTTGCCTGCATCTCGCCTACCAGGCGCTCGCCGCGGGTGGGGCGGCGCCCACAGTACTCAATGCCGCGAACGAAGTGGCGGTTGCGCATTTCCTTTCGGGAGCGCTGAGTTTTTCGCGGATTTCTGAGGTCATTGAAGGCGTTTTAGCCGAGACGGATTTCGGCCCCGCACAAGACCTCGACGACATCCTCGCCGCCGACGCCGGCGCGCGGGCCACAGCCGAGCGCCGGCTTGGCCGGTCCCGTCTGTTCTCGGCTTCGGGCGCAAAGCGCCGCGCAGTGCGTTCCTGAGCACCGAAGCGCGCGAGACGATCAACCATCATGGCCCTGCTTACAACTGTCATCGCGTTCGTAGTTGCGCTCGGCTGTCTGATCGTAGTCCATGAGTTTGGGCATTATCTCGTTGCGCGTGCATGCGGCGTAAAGGTGCTGCGCTTCTCCGTAGGGTTCGGCCGGGCTTTATGGTCACGCAGGCTCGGGCGCGACGCGACCGAATGGGTTATAGCCGCCTTTCCGCTTGGTGGCTACGTGAAGATGGTTGACGAACGCGAGGGCGCAGTTGCGCCGGAGGACCTGCCGCGGGCCTTCAACCGGCAATCGGTGTGGCGTCGGATCGCGATCGTGGTCGCCGGGCCGGTTGCCAATTTTCTTCTGGCGGTCGCGCTCTACTGGGTCCTGTTCGTTAGCGGCGTGCCCGGAATCAAACCGATGGTCGGCGCACCTCCGCCCGGGACGCCGGCGTTCGTTGCCGGCTTTTCCGAGGGTGATACGCTGGTGAAGATTGGCAATGAGATGGTAGCGACGTGGCAGGATGCGCGCTGGATTCTCCTGCAGCACGCGGTGGAACGAGAACCCGTTAACATTGAAGCGCGCAGCGTGAAAGGTGAGGTAAGTCTGCGCCGGCTCGATCTGTCCGGTGTGACGACGGCGGATCTCGACAAGGATTTTCTGCGGGTGCTCGGTCTGGTCCGATACCAGCTCTTGCTCAAACCCGTTATCGAGGAAGTCGTGCAAGGCGGGGCTGCCGAGCGCGCGGGGCTGCAGGCCGGTGACGAGATCGTGGCGATCAACAACCAGCGCATCGACAGCTGGCATCAGCTCGTGACGGCGGTGCGCAGCCACCCGGAGGTGCCGCTTACGGTCGAAGTCCGTCGCGCGGGGGCTTTGATACCGGCAATTTCAGTCACACCGGCGACCGTGATCGAGGGCGAGCGCAAGATTGGCAGGATCGGAGCCGCGCCTCGGATCGACCCGGCCGCGATGTCGGAGATGATGGTCGAAGTGCGCTATGGAGTCGTCGGAGCGCTGGCAAGAGCGCTACGCAAGACATGGGATACATCCGTTTTCAGCCTGCAAATGCTCGGCAAGATGATCATCGGAGAGGTATCGCTGAAGAATCTCTCGGGGCCCATCACGATTGCGGATTATGCCGGACAGTCGGCACAAAGCGGCCTGGCGTCTTACCTTCTGTTCCTTGCTCTGATCAGCATCAGTCTCGGGGTGCTGAACCTCCTGCCCATTCCGTTATTGGATGGCGGGCATTTAATGTATTATGCGATCGAGATTTTCAAGGGCGCCCCGGCATCCGACCGGGCCATCGAGATCGGTCAGCACGTGGGCATTGCGCTGCTGTTCGTCCTGATGGCCTTTGCTCTGTATAACGACATATACCGTCTGATAAGCGGCTGAAATCATGCGTTGGTCCTGTGTTGCGGTGCTGCTAATTATGCTCCACGCAGCCCCGGCAGCTGCGATCGAGCCGTTTGTCATCAAGGACATCCGCGTCGAAGGCATTCAGCGCACCGAGGCGGGCACCGTCTTCGGTTACCTGCCGGTCAAGGTCGGCGATACGATGACGGAGGAGAAGGCCGCGCAGGCGATTCGCGCGCTTTTCGCGACTGGCTTCTTCCAGGACGTCACGATCGAGCGGGATGGCAATATTCTCGTCGTCTCGCTGCGGGAGCGCCCCTCAATTGCGCAGATCGACTTCGTGGGCGCCCGTGAGATCAAGAAGGAACAGCTTATTGCAGGTATGCAGCAGATCGGTCTCGCCGAAGGAAGAATTTTCGACCGGGGCGTACTCGACCGGGCGGAGCAGGAACTCAAACGCCTTTACTTGAGCCAGGGCTACTACGCCGTTACGATCAATACCACCATCACGCCGCTGGAACGCAACAGGGTATCCCTCAATTTCAACATCGAGGAAGGCCAGATCGCGAAGATCCGCCAGATCGCAATCATCGGCGCCAAGGCGTTTCCCGAAAAAGAGTTGCTCGGCCAGTTCGTGCTGACGACGCCGGGACTGATAACGTGGTACACCAAGAACGACCAGTACTCGCGCCAGAAGCTCGCCGCCGATCTCGAGACCCTGCGCTCGTATTACCTCGATCGGGGCTACGCCGAGTTCGTGGTCGGATCGACCCAGGTATCGATCACACCGGACAAACAGGACATTTATATCACCATCAACATCACGGAAGGGCAGAAGTACACGGTGGCGGACGTGCAGGTCGCCGGTGAAATGCTGATTCCCGAGGCTGAGGTGCGAAAGCTGATCAAGGTCAAGCCTGGCGATGTCTTCTCGCGCGCCCGGCTGACAGAGTCCAGTAAAATGATCACTGACCGCCTCAGCAATGACGGCTATGCCTTTGCCAACGTCAATGCCGTGCCTAAGCTCAACAAACAGAAGCTGCAGGTGGGGTTCACGTTCCTGATCGACCCCGGACGGCGGGTGTACGTGCGCCGCGTCAATATCACCGGCAACACCCGCTCGCGCGACGAGGTAATCAGGCGCGAGATGCGGCAACTCGAGGGCGCGTGGTACTCGGCCGAGAAGATCACCCGTTCGCGCCAGCGTATCGACAAGCTCGGCTACTTTAAGGAGGTCAACGTTGAAACACCTGCGGTCCAGGGCGCTACTGACCAGGTGGACGTCAACGTGGCCGTCGTCGAGAAGCCGACCGGTCGGGTGCTCCTTGGTGCCGGGTTTGGAAGCGGTGAGGGGGTGGTCTTATCTGGCTCGATTGCCCAGGAAAACATCTTCGGGTCCGGACGGCACGTAAACTTAGGGATTAATACGAGCAAGTACTCCACCACCTATGCTTTTGGTTACACCAACCCCTATAGCACGGTGGACGGCGTGAGCCGGGGTTTCGACATTTATTATAGGAAGCTGGACCCTTCGGACAATAACCTCGGGCAATACAAGACCAAGACAGCGGGGGCAGCCGTCCGTCTCGGTGTCCCGTTGACGGAGTCCGACGGCATCACGTACGGTCTCGGCTATGAAGACCTGGAGATTGAGCTTTTTGAAAACAGCCCTCTTATATACAAGGACTACGTTGAGACCTTCGGTTCGAGCCCGACCAACCTGTTCCTCACCGTGAACTGGTCGCGTGACCGGCGCGACAGTCTGATTTATCCCACGGATGGGGCTTTACACCGGGCGACCGGAGAGGTGGGCCTTCCGGTGGCCGATCTGGAGTACTATAAGGTCTCGTACAAGTACCAGCGCTACTTTCCGCTGACGCGGACCTTTACACTGATGTTGAACGGTGAATTCGGCTACGGCCAGGGTTACAGCGGGACTCCGTTGCCCTTTTTCAAGAACTTTTACACTGGCGGCGTCACCTCGGTGCGCGGCTTCAAGGCATTTACGATCGGTCCGAAGGACGCCAATACTGACCCCCGCGGCGGATCCCGCAAGCTGGTCGGGAATTTCGAAGTCCTGTTCCCCATTCCGGGGTTGGAAAAGGACCGTGCGTGGCGATTGAGCGCGTTCATCGACGCGGGGATGGTTAGCGACAAATGGGACACGGAATTCCTGCGTTATTCGACTGGGTTGGCCGCGTTGTGGGTATCGCCTTTCGGTCCTTTAAAGGTCAGCGCAGCGGTGCCGTTCCGCGCGGGTCCACTCGACCGCGAGCAGCCGTTCCAGTTTACGTTTGGCGGAGTATTTTGATGAGGTAACGCACCGTATTTGAGTGCGCAAACCATCAGCTAACTGCAAGGAGCTAGCCTTGAAACACGGTTATTGGGTATTGGGCGCCGCCGTGATGTTGTGTAGCATCGCCGCGAGCCAGGCTGCCGACATCAAGATCGGCTTTGTGGACGTTGAGCGCATCCGCCGCGAATCGGCGCCGGCGGCGCGCGCCAGCAAGCAACTGGAGAATGAATTTGCGCCAAGGGCGCAGGAGCTTCAACGCCGCGAGGCGGAGATAAAATCGGCGCAAAGCGGACTGGAGAAAGACGCGATGACCATGAGCGAGAGCGATCGCCGCGCGCGGGAGCAGGAACTCGCCCGCATGAGCATTGATTTCCAGCGCCTGCAGCGCGAATATCGCGAAGACCTGAACCTTCGGCGAAATCAGGAGATTGCCTCGCTGTTCGAGCGCGCAGACCAGGTGATCAAGAAGATTGCCAATGCGGAAAAGTATGACCTTATCCTGCAGGAGGCGGTATTTCGCAGCTCGCGTATCGACCTTACGGACAGGGTGCTCAAGGCGCTGGCCGAGAGCAATTAGCGGCGCACGGGGTTCCCGGAGACGCAGTCATGGCCGGCGAGCTCCGTGTCTACAGCCTGTGCGAGATCGTGGAGCGTCTGGGTGGGGAAATTGTCGGCGACCCCCAAACGACGGTGCGGCGGGTCGCCGCCCTGGAGAGCGCAACCCCGGATTCAATAACCTTTCTCGCCAACGAGCGCTACGTATCCCAGCTCGGTAGCAGTCGTGCGGGTGCGGTGATCGTGAGCGAATCAACGCGTGGGGCCACTGGTATTCCCCGCCTGGTGTGCTCCAATCCGTACGTGTATTTCGCCCGCGTATCGGGCCTGTTCAATCCCCCGGTTGACGCTCGGCCGGGAAGGCACCCAACAGCGGTGATCGACCCGTCGGCGGTGATTGCGCCCGATGCGGAAATCGGACCTTTTGTCGTGGCCGGACGCAATGTGCGGATCGGGGAGGGCAGTGTGATCGGTGCAGGTTGCTGTCTGGGCGATGACACCCGGGTAGGCAATCATGCGCGCTTGTTCGCAAATGTCACCGTCTATCACGGCTGCACGATCGGTGATCGCGTCATCCTGCACTCCGGTGTTGTCATCGGCGCCGACGGGTTCGGCATGGCCATGGATCGTGGCCGTTGGGTCAAGATGCCACAGATCGGCAGGGTCGTGATCGGCGACGACGTCGAGATCGGCGCCAACACGACCGTTGACCGGGGTGCTCTCGAGGACACGGTTATCGAGGAAGGCGTCAGGCTCGACAATCAGATCCAGATCGGTCACAACGTGCGCATCGGCGCCCACACGGCAATTGCCGCCTGCACCGGTGTTGCGGGGAGCACCAGGATCGGGCGCCACTGCAGGATCGGAGGCGCGGCGGGCATCGCTGGCCATATCGTGATCGCGGACAATGTGGAGATCTCGGCATACACAGCGGTCACGAAGTCGATCAAGCGGCCCGGCAGATATACCGCGGTCTACGCCTTCGAGCCACATGCCCAATGGCGCAAGAACGCTGTACAGTTGCGGCACCTGGGCGAACTTGCCGAGCGCGTGCGCGCACTGGAGAAAATGCTGGCGCAGCCCAAGAGGAGCAGGTCTTGACCAATATGGAAATCCGCGAAGTTCTCGAATACCTGCCGCACCGATATCCGTTCCTACTGATCGACCGTGTGCTGCTGTGCGAGCCCGGCAAGCGTGTAGCGGCGCTCAAGAATGTCACCATCAACGAACCTTTTTTTCAGGGTCACTTCCCCTATTACCCGGTCATGCCTGGCGTGCTAATCGTGGAAGCCATGGCCCAGGCAGCCGCGATCCTGACGTTCCACACAGAGAAGGCGAAGGCGGACGAGCGCTCGGTTTATTATTTTGTAGGGATCGACAACGCGCGCTTCAAGAAGCCGGTGGTGCCAGGCGATTCGATGCGCCTGGAAGTGACCCTGGCCCGCCAAGTGCGCGGCATCTGGAAATTCGACGCGCAGGCTCTGGTCGGTGATGCGCTCGTCGCCGAGGCCCGGCTCATGTGCACGGTACGGAAAATCAGCGAGAACGCCTGACCCGGCCGGAAAACCGCTGGTCCCTGGCTCGCACCCCGCCGACGTGAAGGTCCATCCCACCGCCATCATTGATCCGCGCGCCCAACTCGCGTCGGATGTGGCAATCGAACCGTATTGTGTCATTGGACCGCACGTTCAAATCGGCCCGGGGTGTTGGATCGGGCCGCACGTCGTCATCACGGGACACACCCGCATCGGCGCCCGTAACCGGGTCTTCCAGCATGCCTCGCTGGGGGAGATACCCCAGGACAAGAAATACACCGGCGAAGCAACGCGCCTCGAAATCGGGGATGACAACACGATCCGCGAGTTTTGCACGTTCAATTGCGGAACCGCCCAGGACGTTGGCGTAACGCGCGTCGGCAGCAGCAACTGGGTCATGGCTTACGTTCACGTGGCTCACGACTGTCAGGTAGGCAACCATGCGATTCTCGCCAATGGTGTACAACTGGGCGGTCATGTTCACGTGAGTGATTATGCGATTCTTGGCGGCTTGACCGGCGTGCACCAGTTTTGTCGCGTCGGCGCGCACAGCATCACCGGTGCAGGCACCGTAGTGCTGAAGGACATCCCGCCGTTTGTCACGGTCTCCGGAAATCCGGGCAAGCCCTACGGGTTGAACGCTGAGGGGCTCAAGCGCCGGGGCTTTACGTCATCCACCATTACCAGGCTCAAGCGCGCCTACAAGACCCTTTACCGGTCCGGGTTAACGCTAGAGCAGGCCAGGAAAGAACTCGAGCGCCAGGCGCGCGGGTGTCCCGAAGTGCGCCTGACGCTGGACTTCCTCGCCGTTGCAACGCGCGGGGTCGTCCGCTAGTGTCTCCGGCGGAACCGCTGATCATCGGCATGGTCGCCGGTGAGCCGTCCGGCGATACGTTGGGGGCTCATCTCATTAAAGCCCTGCGTGCGCATCTTCCGCACGCAAGGTTCACCGGCATCGGCGGGCCCAAGATGCAGGCCGCCGGCTTCGAGACGCTGTTTCCCATGGAAAAGTTGGCTGTTCTCGGCATCGTCGAAGTGCTGCGGCACTTTCCCGAGTTGCTGAGTATCCGACGACGGCTGGCGGCGCACTTCCTGCACGAACGCCCGCGAGTGTTTGTCGGTATCGATTCGCCCGACTTCAATCTTGACCTCGAGGTCAAGCTCAAGAGCGCCGGCATTCCCACCGTGCACTACGTCGGCCCGACGATCTGGGCGTGGCGACGCGGGCGCATCGACAAGATCAGGCGGGCAGTCTCAAAGGTTCTTGTGCTTTTTCCGTTCGAGCCGCCGCTGTATGAGCGGGCGGCCGTGCCCGTTGCGTTCGTGGGTCATCCCTTGGCTGATGTACTGGCAAACTTTCCCGCCGCCGCGATCGTGCGCGAGCAGTTGCGCCTACCGGCAACAGCGAAGGTTGTGACGTTGCTTCCCGGCAGCCGGGTAAGCGAACTCGATAAGATGGCGGATCTGTTCGTGGCAACAGCTGACAAAATCGCGGAGACGGTGCCCGAGGTTTTGTTTCTGGTACCGTTCGTTAGCCGGGAAACCCGGGAACTGTTCGAACAGGCACTCTATCGCGCCGAGTCGCGAGGGCGTAACGTCCAAGTGCTGTTCGGACATGCCCACGAGGCCATGGCGGCCGCTGATGTGGTGCTTGTGGCCTCGGGCACCGCCTCACTCGAGGCGGCGCTCCTCAAGCGCCCGATGGTCATCACTTACAAGGCTGCGCCGTTTACCGTGTTCATCGGCCGCACACAAACCTATCTGCGCTATTTCGGGATGCCCAATATTCTGGCGGGTGAATTCGTCGTCCCAGAGTTTCTGCAAGAGGAGGCCACAGCCGAGAACCTCGCACAGGCTGTAACAAATCTGCTTTTCGACGCGACCGTGCGCGAGCGTCTCGAAGGCCGGTTCGCTGGCATGCTGGTGGAACTGCGCCAGGATACCGCAACCAAGGCCGCACAGGAGATCCTGCCCCTGGTGGCAGGCGCAGCAACGTGACGGACGGGGAGACGCTGCTCTGTGGCGTCGACGAGGCGGGACGCGGCCCGCTCGCCGGACCGGTGGTAGCGGCAGCGGTCATGCTAGATCCAACGCACACGATCACGGGACTTGCCGATTCGAAGCGACTTAGCGCGCGCAGGCGCGAAGAGATTGCTGTAGCCATCCGATCTCGAGCTCGAGCATGGGCTGTGGCCAGCGCGAGCGTTGAGGAGATCGACGCGCTCAATATTCTTCAGGCAACGCTTCTTGCAATGCGCCGGGCTGTCGCAGGCCTGGCGGTTGCGCCGGAGCTCGTCCTCGTCGACGGGTTGCACTGCCCCGCACTCGACGCGCCCACGCGCGCGATTGTCAACGGGGACGCAACGGTTGCCGAAATTTCCGCCGCCTCGATCCTCGCCAAGGTGACACGAGATGCGGAAATGCAGTTGCTGCACGGCCTTCACCCACAATACGGCTTCGACCGCCACAAGGGATACCCGACCGCCGCGCATGTGGCAGCCTTGCAGTCGCATGGCGTCTCTGCAGCGCACCGCCGAAGCTTCGCCCCGGTACGCATGGTGATCGAAGGCGAGAAGCAATCGCGAACCTGGCGCTCGGTCTCGCGAACCTTGCCATCGCCACGGTAGGGCGCATGTGAAGGGAATCGTTTCGCGCGAGAACGCCAACTTCAAGGCGCTTCGGCGCCTGGTCGAATCGTCACGGGAACGCAAGAAGTCGGGGCTGTCGCTTCTTGACGGACCCCACCTCGTGAGCGCCTACCGGGACCACGTGGGCCTGCCCGAGCAGCTCGTTGTGAGCGCGGCAGGCCTGGAGAATCCGGAGATCAGGGCCATCATGGACCGCCTGTCCGTCTGTGATGCCCTGGTGCTGAGCGACGTCCTCTTCAAGGATATTTCGCCGGTCACGAACCCGACGGGCATTGTGGCAGTGGTGAGGACCCCGTCGCCCCGTCCGCTACCGGCAAAGCTCGACGCCTGCATCATGCTCGAGGACTTGCAAGACCCCGGCAATCTGGGCTCCATCCTGCGATCGGCAGCCGCAGCGGGCGTACAGCATGTGTTGCTTTCAGACAAATCCGTTCATGCCTGGTCCCCACGCGTCCTGAGGGCAGGGATGGGCGCGCATTTCATGCTGCAGGTCTACGAGCGGGCAGACCTGATTGCCGCAGCCGGCGCATTTCCGGGAACCGTGATCGCGACGCGCGCCGGCGCCCCGCGTGCGCTCTTTGAAACCGATTTGTCCGGCACGATCGCGTTGCTGTTCGGAAATGAAGGCGCCGGTGTCTCAGCGGCCCTGAGGACGACAGCCCATGCCGAAGTTGCTATTCCCATGCCGGGCAAGACCGAGTCGCTCAACGTTGCGGCAGCGGTTGCAGTATGCCTGTTCGAGCGCGTGAGACAGCTTTCAGCGACCAGCGACCACGTTCGATCCAAGCCCGTGGGCCGCTGAAAGCTGAGTATCGGTAACTCCCTGCGGCCCTGGTAGGTGGTCCTAGGTAAGGAGTTTGTCGACGAGGGACCGACAAACTCCTAGTAGATCCGGCGCAAGAGCTTGGCTTCCTGCACGATCGTGGTGGCCAGCTCTTCCACGGATTTGGTCGTGGCGTCCAGGTAGGGAATGCTTTCCTGCCGCATCAGCGCCTCGGCCTCGCGCACTTCGAATTCGCAGTTCGCGAGTGTTGCATACTTGCTTCCTGGGCGCCGTTCGGTACGAATCCGTTGCAGACGCTCCGGGCGGATCGTCAGGCCATAGAGCTTCGCGCGCAAAGGCCGCACCTGCCCAGGCAGCTGCATGCTTTCAAAATCCTCGGGAATGAGGGGATAGTTGGCGGCACGGATCCCGAACTGCATTGCCAGGTAGAGGCAGGTCGGCGTCTTGCCAGACCGCGACACGCCGACCAGGATGATATCGGCGTCGGCGAGATCGCTCGAGGAGACGCCATCGTCATGCGAGAGCGTGTAATTCACTGATTCGATGCGATGGTGGTAGTTCACGAAATCGGAAACATTGTGCGTGCGCCCAATCACGTGGGACGCCCCTTTTCCCAGCTCACGCTCAAGCGGCGAGATGAAGATCTCGAAGCAGTCCAGGAACAGGGCGTTCGCCGTGCCGATCACCCGAGCGATCTCCGTGCGGGCGAGCGTGCTGATCACGATCGAGCGCGCCCCGTCGTCCGCCGCCTGCTCATTGATCCGTTTGACGGCTTCGTGTGCCTTTTCGACGGAATCCACGAATGGCAGCGTCACCTCGTTAAACGGCACCTCGTCGAACTGTGTCAGCAGGCTGTGCCCGAGCATTTCTGCGGTAATGCCGGTGCGGTCTGACACGAAGAACGCAGTGCGCTGCAGCGCCATAAATGCTGCCTGCCGTATGGTTTGCCGCTAAAATATCCTGTTTTCATACAAACCTCAATTCAATTGGACGCGGGGCGGTTTTTAGATAAAATAGCGCGACGCTGGCTTATGCGATGACCAAATACATCTTTGTCACGGGTGGTGTAGTTTCCTCTCTGGGCAAAGGTATCTCTGCCGCTTCTCTGGCCGCCATTCTCGAGTCCCGCGGCCTCAAGATTTCGATGATCAAGCTGGATCCGTACCTCAACGTGGATCCGGGGACCATGAGCCCGTTCCAGCATGGGGAGGTTTTCGTCACCGAAGACGGTGCCGAAACCGATCTCGATCTTGGCCATTACGAGCGCTTTCTGCACGCCAAGATGTCGAAGCGCAATAACTTCACCACTGGCCAGATTTACGAAAGTGTCATCAAGAAAGAACGGCGCGGCGACTACCTCGGTGGCACGGTGCAGGTGATCCCGCACATCACGGACGAGATCAAGCTCTTCATCCGTCGCGGGGCGGGCAATGCCGAGGTGGCGATCGTGGAGATCGGCGGCACGGTCGGCGACATCGAGTCACTGCCGTTCCTGGAAGCGATCCGGCAGATGGGAATCGAGCTCGGGCGCGACAACTGCTGCTACATCCACCTGACGTTGGTTCCCTACATCGCGTCGGCCGGGGAAATCAAGACCAAGCCCACCCAGCATTCCGTCAAGGAGTTGCGCGAGATCGGCATCCAGCCTGACGTGTTGCTGTGCCGAGCGGACCGTCCCGTCCCGGACGACGAGCGCAGAAAGATAGCATTGTTTACCAACGTAAGCGTGGAGGCGGTGATCTCAGCGACCGACGTAGACAGCATCTACAAGATCCCGTCGATGCTCCATGTGCAGAAACTCGACGACATCGTATGCCGCAAGTTTGGCCTTAGCCCGCCACCGGCGAATCTGTCGAGTTGGGAGAAGCTGGTCTACGCTCTCGAGCACCCGCAACGGACGGTCAATATCGCGCTGGTCGGGAAGTATGTCGACCTGACCGAATCCTACAAGTCACTCACGGAAGCCCTGATCCACGCCGGCATTCACACCGGTGCCAGGATGAAGATCCATTATGTGGATTCCGAAAGCATCGAGAAGAGCGGAACGGCCTGCCTGCAGGGCTCGGACGCGATCCTGGTTCCCGGCGGCTTCGGCAAACGCGGCGTGGAAGGCAAGATCAAGGCCATACGATACGCGCGTGAAAACAGGATCCCCTATCTCGGCATCTGCCTAGGTATGCAGCTCGCGGTGATCGAATTTGCTCGCAACGTCGCCGGACTCGCAAATGCCCACAGCACTGAGTTCGACCCCGATACGCCTCACCCGGTCGTGGCGCTCATAACGGAATGGCAGGGCCGGGACGGCAAAGTCGAGCAACGCGATCCGCAGTCGGATTTGGGCGGAACCATGCGGTTGGGCGGGCAGGAAGCGGTGCTCGAGCATGACTCGATCGTTTTCCGCGTCTATGGCCAGGAGCGGATCATCGAGCGTCACCGCCACCGCTACGAGGTCAACGACCATTATCTCCCGCGCCTGAAACAGGCCGGGGTGAGGGTGAGCGGCGTCTCGACCAAGGAGGGGCTTTGCGAGATGATCGAGCTGCCCGGCCAGCCTTGGTTCGTCGGCTGTCAGTTCCATCCAGAGTTTACCTCCACACCTCGCGACGGCCATCCGTTGTTCAAGGCATTCGTTCTTGCAGCGCTCGCCAACGCGCGCTGCGACCAGGGGGAAAGGGCGGGCGATTCGGGGCGGCTGAAGAGCATCGCCTGATGGACCTCTGTGGCTTCAAGGCAGGGTTGGACCAGCCGTTGTTTCTGATAGCGGGGCGTGGCGGACTCGGCGGGCGCGCAGCGCCGGGGGCGGGAAGTTGCGCACGGCCCGCGGATTCAGAAAGGTAGCGGTGATGGACCTCTGCGGCTTCAAGGCGGGGTTGGATCACCCGTTCTTTCTGATAGCGGGCCCCTGCGTTGTCGAATCCCGCCAACTCGCGTTCGACACGGCGGGCGAGTTGAAAGAAATTTGCGGGGCGCTCGGTGTGCCCTTCATCTATAAGTCATCCTACGATAAGGCGAACAGGACATCTATAAAATCGTTTCGTGGTATTGGCTTAGAGAAAGGACTTCAGATTCTAGATGAAGTTCGGAAAACACTCCACGTGCCCGTCTTGACCGACGTACACGAACTCGACGAGATCGAGGCCGTGGCCGCTGCAGTCGATGTGCTGCAGACCCCCGCATTCCTGTGCCGACAGACCGATTTCATCTGCGCGGTCGCCGCGACCGGCAAGCCCGTCAACATCAAGAAAGGCCAGTTTCTCGCCCCGGGCGACATGAAGAATGTCGTCGAAAAGGCGAAGTCGGCGAGCCGGCGCGACAGCATTCTCGTTTGCGAGCGCGGCGTGTCATTCGGCTACAACAATCTCGTCTCGGATATGCGCTCGCTCATGATCATGCGGGAGACCGGCTGCCCCGTCGTGTTCGATGCGACGCATTCGGTGCAGCTGCCCGGCGGACAAGGTTCGGCCAGCGGCGGCCAGCGCGAATTCGTTCCGGTTCTGGCGCGGGCAGCCGTTGCTAGCGGAGTTTCCGGGGTGTTCATGGAGACCCACCCCAATCCGGAAAAAGCACTGTCAGATGGCCCCAATGCGTGGCCGTTGAGACTCATGAAGCCGCTGCTCGAGACGCTGAGAACGCTCGATGCCTTGGTCAAGAGCAAGGGATTTGCAGAGAACTTGCTGTAGCGACGCTGACGTTACGAATTATCGATTAGGACGGGAACAACAAATGAGTGCGATTGTTGATGTCATTGCAAGAGAAATTCTGGATTCTCGCGGCCAACCAACGATCGAAGTGGATGTGCTCCTCGAGTCGGGTGTGCTCGGGCGGGCGGCAGTGCCGTCGGGAGCCTCAACCGGAAGTCGTGAGGCAATCGAGTTGCGTGACGGTGACGCCGCTCGTTATGGCGGCAAAGGCGTGCTAAAAGCCGTGGAAAACGTCAACACTGAAATCTGTGAAGGAGTTATCGGCGTCGATGCCGCCGAGCAGAGCTTCGTGGACAAGACTCTGATCGATCTCGATGGCACCGAGAACAAGTCGAGGCTCGGCGCGAACGCGATTCTGGCCGTATCCCTGGCGGTAGCCAAGGCCGCGGCGGAGGAATCGGGTCTGCCGCTGCATCGCTACCTGGGCGGGGCAGGGCCAATGGCGATGCCGGTGCCCATGATGAACGTGATCAATGGCGGTGCCCATTCCGACAACAACCTCGATATGCAGGAATTTATGATCGTTCCTGTCGGGGCGCCTTCCTTCCGGGAAGCGTTGCGCTATGGTGCCGAGGTTTTTCAGACCCTCAAGAAGCTGCTCGGCAGCCGTGGCCTCGCGACTGCGGTGGGCGACGAGGGGGGCTTCGCGCCCCGGCTGCCCAAGCATGAGCAAGCGATCAAGGTCGTGCTGGAAGCGATCGCGGAGGCCGGCTACGAGCCAGGAAAACAGATCGCGCTGGCCCTGGATTGCGCGAGCTCCGAGTTCTTCGAGGATGGTGATTACACGTTGAGTGCCGAAGGGCTGTCGATGAATTCGGAACAGTTTGTTGACTACCTGGCGGGGTGGGTGGAGAAGTATCCCATCATCAGTATCGAGGACGGCATGGCGGAGGATGACTGGAAAGGTTGGGAGCTGCTCACCAGCCGGCTGGGCAAAAAGGTGCAACTAGTGGGCGACGACCTTTTCGTGACCAATACCCGGTTCCTGAAACAGGGTATCGACATGGGCATCGCCAACTCGGTATTGATCAAGGTCAACCAGATCGGGACGCTCACCGAGACCTTCGCTACCATCGAAATGGCAAAACGAGCGGGTTACTCCGTGGTCGTCTCGCATCGTTCCGGTGAGACGGAGGACACGACCATCGCCGACATTGCCGTGGCGACCAATGCGCTCCAGATCAAGACCGGTTCGCTGTCGCGATCCGACCGGCTCGCGAAGTACAATCAGCTGCTGCGCATTGAGGAAGACCTCGGGGACACGGCGAGCTACCCTGGGCGTAGCGCTTTCCATCAGCTGCGTTAGAACGGACAGTGAAACTGCTCGCATTGGTGCTTGCAACGCTCATTCTGCTCATCCAGTATCCACTGTGGCTCGGCAAAGGCAGTTGGTTCCGGGTGCGCGAGGTCGACCAGCAGATTCATGCCCAGCGCGAGATCAATCGCCGCCTCCAGGCACGTAATGCAGCGTTGGAAGCCGAAGTGCGGAACCTGAAAGTCGGCCTCGAAGCCATCGAGGAGAGAGCCCGTAGCGAGCTTGGCATGGTCAAGCGCGACGAAATTTTCTTCCAGGTGCTGGAACAGACACCGCACCGATGACAGCGCTCGTAGCACTATGCGATACTGCGCCGGCCGTGTGCCGTCATGAGGTGGACAGCATGCCCGCTCACTGCCGAGAGATCCGCTCGGCCCGGCGCGTTTGATCTATGGCGGCGATCGTGCTCGACGGCACCGCCGCGGCCCGTGAGGTGTACGCCGGGCTCAAGGAACGCGTAGCGGGGCTGGCCCGCGCGAATCTGCGTCCTGGTTTGGCCGCGGTCCTGGTGGGCGACAACCCTGCCTCAAAGATCTATATCCGCAACAAGGTCAGGGCCTGCGCGGAGGCGGGAATTCATTCGGAAGTGCATGCACTCCCAGCCGCGAGTTCCTCAAGCGAACTCGTTGCGACGCTGGCACGCTTGAACGATGACCCCGACGTTCACGGGATCCTGGTACAACTGCCGCTGCCGGGTCACCTGGATGAGACGCTAGTGGCCCGTACGGTAGCGGCGCAGAAAGATGTCGACGGGCTGACGTGGCAAAACCTCGGCGCCTTGATGGCGGGGCATCCCGGGTTCGAACCCTGCACGCCGCGCGGCGTCATGATGCTGCTCGACCGCACCGGCGTACCCGTCGAGGGTCAGCAAGCGGTCGTGGTCGGGCGAAGCACGATTGTCGGTAAACCGATGGCGCTGATGCTCACGGCGCGTAGCGCCACGGTGACTGTGTGTCACAGCCGGACGGCTGACCTCGGACGCCACACGCGGCGCGCCGACATCCTCGTGGCCGCAACCGGTCGCGCCGGTCTCATCACCGCCGACATGGTCAAACCGGGTGCAGCGGTATTCGACGTCGGCATCAACCGTAGCGCGGGCGGAATCACCGGAGACGTTGATTTTGCCGCGGCGAAGGATGTTGCCGGGTGGATCACACCCGTGCCAGGAGGCGTGGGACCGATGACCATCGCAATGGTGATCGCGAACACCGTGCAGGCCGCGGAACGGAATGCGGCGGGGCCGGGGGCGTGATAGCCCGCAACACCGTCCGATCAACAGTGAAAGGCATTCGAAAAGTTGAGCAGAAGCTCGGGGGACAGGTAGCCGCGAAAGGCAACATAGCTCAGAAACGCGGCGAGCGCTCCCAGCATCAACCACAGCACGATGCGCTTGGCCTGACTCACGCGCACGCTCAGCATGTCGATTGCCGCTCCGCGAGACTCGGTTTCCCGAATTATTGCATACGACGGCCCCAGGCGAGCGCCGGGAGTGCAACCGTCACGCCGCTTCCGGCAGGAATGCGCTCCCGTTCTCCGTCGCGTTACCGTGATGCATATGTAAAGAACGGGCCGGTATGAGCGCGGCCGGAACCGATTGATATAATTATTTTTTTATCAACATCGGCATTGTCTCACCGTGGCGGAACAGACCATCCCTGCGCCTGAATTCGGCTTCACGTTCGCGGATCTCTACCGTCGCGAAGGTCTGGCGCGCCTCGACGAGCGCTTCCTGGTTGGGCTCGCGCAAGATGACGCGGACCTGCACGAGCAATTGTTGCGCGCACGCGCTCAGCCTGACGCCCTGCCCGTCAAGGAGGAGTCGGCCCTGTTACTGGCGCTCGCACCCCACGTCGAGCGCTTCATTGCATGCCTGTTCGGAATCGAATCGGAGGCGGAGGCATTGGCGCAACAGCATCATGCCCTGGCGCCGCTTTATGCCGTCAAGCGGTTGTTTGTGCAACGCAAGGCCATGCACAAATTCAAGGCCGCGGAAGCCGAAGGCTTCGATGGGCCGGGCCTGGAGCGGGCGCTGGAGCGCACGCTCGGCGAGCCATTCACAGAACTTGCCTTCGCGCAGCGCGTGAGCGCATGGCAGAAAAAGGAGCAAACGCACGCAAGCGAACTCGATACAGCGCTGCGTTATGCGGCCTGGGCGGCCCATTCCGCGGCGGGGCGTAAACGGCATTTTAACGGGATTTTGTTCAAGGCACCCGGGAAGCTGGACTACCAACGGCTGGTTCCGGTTGCAACTGACGAGGCGCAAGGCTACAAGATACATCGCCTCGACGCCGTGCACTTGCGCCGGCGCCGG
>Ga0224512_10002356_pt1 | contig 17384 bp, 15 predicted proteins | sample SF_May12_sed_USG_4_FD_169103 | JGI IMG/M metagenome (GOLD analysis project Ga0224512, IMG submission 169103) | Sediment microbial communities from San Francisco Bay, California, United States - SF_May12_sed_USGS_13 | ecosystem: Environmental > Aquatic > Marine > Sediment | place: USA... | reverse complement strand
CGCCTGGGAGAAGGTGAAGGGCCGCTATCCGTCGACTTCGCTCGATTTCTCCGGAGAACTCGACGACATCCAGGAGAGCCTCGACGCGATGCCGGTGCTGTTCCTGCTCGGCGTAGGGCTCATCTACCTGATCCTCGCGGCGCAATTCCGCAGCTACTGGCAGCCGGCGATGATTCTCGCCACTGTGCCGCTCGCGTTCACCGGCGTGGTGTTTGGCCTGCTCGCCTCAGGCAATCCGCTGTCGCTGTACACCATGTACGGCGTCATCGCGCTCACCGGCATCGCGGTGAACTCCGCCATCGTGCTGATCGACGCCGCCAATGCGCGCCGCCGCGCGCGCATGAGCGTGCTGCACGCCGCGGTGTATGCAGCGCGCCGGCGGGTGGTGCCGATCATCATCACCAGCACCACCACCATCGCGGGACTGTTTTCCCTGGCCGTCGGGCTGGGCGGGCACTCGCTCATCTGGGGGCCGATGGCGGCCTCCATCGTCTGGGGCATCGGCTTTTCGACGGTGCTGACGCTCTTTGCCATGCCGCTGCTTTACTGGGGGTTGATGCCGGAGCATCGATCGCGCCGCGGCACGCCCACACCGTATAATTCCGATCCCACACCGGGGTCCGGCAGATGAATTTCGAACAAGCGCGCTTCAACATGGTCGAGCAGCAGATCCGCCCCTGGGAGGTGCTGGATCAGGCCGTGCTCGACCTGCTGTACGCGGTGCCGCGCGAGGAGTTCGTGCCGGCGGCGTTCCGCCAGCTTGCGTTCGCCGACATGGAGATCCCGATCGGCGAAGGCGAGGTCATGATGGCGCCGAAGATCGAAGCGCGCCTGCTGCAGGCGCTGGCGCTGCGCAAGACCGACCGCGTGCTCGAGGTCGGCACCGGCAGCGGTTACCTCACGGCGCTGCTCGCGCGCTGCGCGGCCCACGTCCACTCGCTCGAGATCCGGCCGGCGCTTGGCGCTTTCGGCCGCGAGAATCTCTCGCGTCACGGCGCCGATAACGTCGCCCTGGAGATCGGCGACGGCGCGCGCGGCGACGCCAAGCACGCGCCCTACGACGCCATCGTGCTCACGGGCTCGACGCCGGTGCTGCCCGCCGTGCTGAAGGAGCAGCTCGCGCCCGGCGGGCGCCTGTTCGCGGTGGTGGGTGAGCCGCCGGTCATGGTGGCGAGCCTGATCACCTGCACCGCGCCGGGGGTCTGCGGCAGCGTGGCGCTGTTCGATACCGTGCTCGCGCCGCTCGTCAACGCGGAACAGCCGCCGCGCTTCAGGTTCTGATGTTACGGAGAGACCCGACGCCGCCATGAAACGACGCCTCGCCATCGCCCTTCTCGCCTGCACGCCCTTCGCCGCCGGGGCGGAGAACCTGACCCAGGTCTACCAGGACGCGCGCGGCTATGACGCCCAGTACGCCGCCGCGCGCCAGGCGCTGCAGGCGGGCCTCGAGCGCGTGCCGCAAGGGCGGGCGCTGCTGCTGCCCAGCCTCAACCTGACTGCGAACACCACGCGCACGAAGATCGAATCGGATTCGAAAGATACGACAATCCAGCCGAGCTTCGAGCGGGACTACACCTCCTCCGGCTACGCCCTCACCTTCACGCAGCCGTTGTATCGCCGGCAGAACTGGCTGCAATCCGACCAGGGCGAGCTGCAGGCGAAGCAGGCCGAGTTCCAGTTCGGCCAGGCCGGGCAGGACCTGATCCTGCGCGCGGCACAGGCCTACTTCGAGGTGCTCGCGGCGCAGGACACGCTGGGGCTGGTGCGCGCGCAGAAAGTCGCCATCGCCGAGCAGCTGGCGCAAGCGAAGCGCAATTTCGAAGTCGGCACCGCCACCATCACCGACACGCACGAGGCGCAGGCGCGCTACGACCTCGCCGTGGCGCAGGAGATCTCGGCGCAGAACGACGTCGAGGTGCGGCGCCGCGCGCTGCAGCAGGTCACCGGCAAGGAGTACGCTGAACTGAAGGCGCTGCGCGCCGACGTCAAGCTCGCGCCGCCCGAGCCGAACGACATGCAGAGCTGGGTGAACCTCGCCGAGAAGCAGAGCTACAGCGTCCTGGTCCAGGACGCGGTCACCGAGATCGCCCGCCTCGAAGCGAAGCGGACCAGCGCCGGCCATCAGCCGACCCTCGACCTGGTAGCGAGCCACAACTACACCTCGCAGTCTGCGTCGCAGCTCTCCAGTGCGGGCAGCGACGTCAACACCAGTTCCGTGGGGCTGCAGTTCGCGATCCCGCTCTACCAGGGCGGCGCCATCAGCTCGCGCGAGCGCGAGGCCGCCTACAATCTCGAGCGCGCGCGCCAGGACCTGGAGAACGCGCGCCGCACCTCGGCGCTCGCCGCGCGCCAGGCCTACCTCCTCGTGATCAACGGCATCGCGCAGATCAGCGCGCTCGACCAGGCGCTCGTGTCCTCGCAGAGCGCGCTGCAATCCAACCGCCTGGGCTACGAGGTGGGCGTACGCATCAACATCGACGTGCTGAACGCCCAGCAGCAGGTGTTCTCGACCCGCCGCGACCTGGCGGTCGCGCGCTACAACACGATCACCAATTTCCTCAAGCTGAAGGCCGCCGCCGGCGGCCTGCGCGAGCAGGATCTCGCGGACGTCAGCCGCGCCCTTGCCCAGTAAGTAGCCGGCGGCACACCGCCAGGTGGCGCTCGGCCGCGCCGCGGTGGCGCGCGCACAGGCGCCTTGCCGCGACGCCCATGCGCGCGCAGCGCTCCGGGTCGGCAAGCAGGTCGCGCGCCACGCGCAGCGCCGCCGCGGCGTCGGGCAGCTGCAGCGCCGCCTGCGCGCGCACCGCCAGGCGCGTGACGTCGGCGAAATTGAACATGTGCGGACCCGTGATCACGGGCACGCCGGCCGCGCAGCCTTCGATCAGGTTCTGCCCGCCCAGCGGCTCGAAGCTGCCGCCGATCACGGCGACATCGCAGAGCGCGTAGTAGAAGGCCATTTCTCCCATCGTGTCGCCCAGATACAAGCACGAGCGCCGTCCCTGATGCGGCGCCTCGCCCAGGCTGCGGCGCGCCACGGTAAAACCCATGCGTTCGGCAAGTGAGGCCACCGCGTCGAAGCGCTGCTGGTGCCGCGGCACCAAGACGAGCAGCGTACTGTCATCCGTGTCCCCGGCCTCCTCGAGCAGCCGCTCTTCCTCGCCTTCGCGCGTGCTGGCGAACAGCAGCACTTTGCGCTGGCCGAGCGCCGCGCGGAACGCGCGCCCTTCGGCCACCTTCGCCGCGTCGGGCTCGATGTCGAACTTCAGGTTGCCGGCGATGGTGACTTCACGTGCACCAAGCCGCGTCAGGCGCCGGGCGTCGGCCGCGCCTTGCGCGCACACTGCGGCGAGCGAGGCGAACGCCGGCTGCGAAAGCCACCCGAGCCGCCGGTAGCCGCGCGCCGAGCGGTGCGACATGCGCGCGTTGGCGAGCACCACCGGCACGCCATACTGCCGGCAGGCCTGCACCAGATTCGGCCAGATCTCGGTTTCCACCAGCACGCCAAGGCGCGGGCGGAAGTGCTCGAGAAATCGCCGCACGGCACGCGGGTAGTCGTAGGGCAGGTAGGCGAGCAGCACCGACTCGCCGAACACCTGCTTCACGGTCTCGCGCCCGGAGGCGGTCAGACAAGTGACGAGCAGTTCGTGGTCGGGATACTCGCGCTGCAGCGCCCGGACGAGCGGCGCGCAGGCGCGCGCCTCGCCTACCGAGACTGCGTGCAGCCAGAGGAGTTTCGGCTTCGGCTCGAGGGTGCTGAAGCCGAAGCGCTCGGCAAGCGCTTCGCGATAGCCCGGCTCGCGCCGACCGCGCCACCAAAGGCGCGCCAGGACCCACGGCAACGCCGCGTAGAGCAGCCAGGTGTAAAGCGTGCGCAAGGTGCCCTATGATAAGAGAAACCCTACCGGATCCCGACAATGCGCGTGCTTCTCACCGGCTGCGCCGGCTTCATCGGCATGCACTGCGCGCTGCGCCTGCTCGCGCGCGGCGACGAAGTGCTGGGCGCCGACAATCTGTCGCCCTACTACTCGGTGGCGCTGAAAGAGGAGCGCCTGCGCCAGCTCGAGGCCGAGCGCGGCTTTCGCTTCGAGCGCGTCGATCTCGCGGACGCGGGCGCTTGCGAGCGCCTGTTCCAAGCGGCGCGGCCCGAGCGCGTGCTGCACCTCGCCGCGCAGCCGGGCGTGCGCTACTCGCTCGAGAACCCGTCGTCCTACATCCAGTCGAACCTCGTTGCCTTCGCCAACCTGCTGGAAGCCTGCCGGCGGCACGCGCCGCGCCATCTCGTCTATGCCTCGAGCTCCAGCGTGTACGGCGCGAACGCGAAGCTGCCGTGGTCCGAGACCGATAATGTTGACCACCCCATCAGCCTCTACGCGGCGACTAAGAAGGCGAACGAGCTGATGGCGCACGTCTACAGCCACCTGCACGGCCTGCCCGCCAGCGGGCTGCGCTACTTCACGGTGTACGGGCCCTGGGGCCGGCCGGACATGTCGCCGATGCTTTTCGCGCGCGCCATCGTGGAAGGCAGGCCGATCCAGGTGTTCAACCACGGCGACATGCGGCGCGACTTCACCTACATCGACGATGCCGTAGAGGCCACGCTGCGCGTGCTCGACCTGCCGCCCACGGGCGCGCCGCCCCACCGCGTGCTCAACGTCGGCAACCACCAGCCGGTGGCGCTGCTCGAGTACATCGCGCTGCTCGAGCGCGCGCTCGGCAAACAGGCACTGAAGGAAATGAAGCCGATGCAGCCCGGAGACGTGCCGGCGACCTATGCCGATACGCGCGCGCTGCAGGCCGCCGTGGGCTTCGCGCCCGCCACGCCGCTCGCGGCAGGCCTGGCGCGCTTCGCGGCGTGGTTCAAGAGCTACCACCACCCGTAGGGCTGCCAGGAGCCGGCGCATATTCGGGCACCCAGGCGCGCAGGCGCTCGCGCACCGCCTCCGGCCCCGGATTGCGCGCCGCGACGATCCAGGCGAGCACCTCTTCGAGGAACGCGCTGTTCGTGCTCTCGGTGGCGCGCGCGACCCGCAGTTTCGGGTGCGGCGTCGCAAGAGTCTTTTCGGCATCGGCGAGCAACTCCTCGTAGAGCTTCTCCCCGGGCCGCAGGCCCGTGTACTCGATGCGGATGTCGGCTTCAGCGTATCCCGAAAGCCGTATCAGCTGGCGCGCGAGATCGATGATGCGAACCGGCTCGCCCATGTCGAGAACGAAGATCTCACCGCCACGGCCCATGAGCGCGGCCTGCAGCACAAGCTGCGCGGCTTCCGGGATGGACATGAAGTAGCGCTGCATTCTGCTGTCCGTCACCGTGACCGGCCCGCCGCGCGCGATCTGCTCGCGAAAGCGCGGGATGACGCTGCCGGTCGAGCCGAGCACGTTGCCGAAGCGCACCGTCACGAACTGCGTGCCGCCAGCGCCGGCGAGCGCCTGGCAGGCGAGCTCCGCGAGGCGCTTGGAGGCGCCCATGACGTTCGTGGGGTTCACCGCCTTGTCGGTGGAGACGAGCACGAACTTCCTCGCCCCGGCAGCCTGGGCGGCGCGTGCCGTCACCACCGTCGACAGCAGGTTGTTCGCCACCGCCTGGAAGGCATTGCCGCCCTCCAAAAGCGGCACATGCTTGTACGCCGCGGCATGAAACACGAGCTGCGGCCGGTAACGGGCAAACAGGTCGCCGACGCGCGACTCGGCCTTGGCGTCGCCGATCTGCGGCGAGACCACGACCCCGGGAAAGCGGTCGCGGAATTCCTGCTCGATCGAATAGAGCGCGAATTCCGACAGATCGAGGAGCACGAGCCGGCTAGGGGCGTAACGCACGATCTGGCGGCAGAGCTCCGAGCCGATGGAGCCACCTGCCCCGGTTACCAGTACGCACTTGCCTTCGATCAAGTCGCGCAGGCCCGCGTCGTCGAGCTGCACCGGATCGCGCCCAAGCAGGTCGTCAAGCTCGACGTTCCTGAGCGCAGAAACGCTCACCTTGCCGGAGACCAGGTCGGCGTAGGAGGGCACGGTCATCACCGCGAGTCCCGCTGCGTCGCACAGGTCCACCGCGCGCTTGCGCTGGCGGTGAGTCGCCGCGGGCATCGCGATGATGGCGCGCGTGGCGCCGAGTCGCCGCGCGTGCTCGCCGACCGTCCCCAGCGCGCCCAGGATCTTCACGCTCTGGATCGCGCTGCCGTGCTTGCCCGCGTCGTCGTCGAGCAGCCCCACTGCGCGCCACTGGTTGCTGTGGGCAAGTTCGCGCAGCAGGCTCGCGGCCGCGGCGCCGGCGCCGAGGACCAGGACGGGCCGCGCGTTCGGTCGGCGCACCATCCCCAACAGTGCGCCCTCCTTCCAGGCCCGGTACAGCAGACGGCTGCCGCCCATCGCGCCGACGAGGAGCAGCGGGCAGATGAGGTACACCGAACGCGGAATGACTGCGGGAAATGCCAGAAGCGTGAAGAGCGTCGGCGTGGCGAGTGCTGCAATCCCGACCGCCACCACGATTCGCTGCAGGTCCGGCAGGCTCGCATAGCGCCACAGCCCGCGGTACAGGCCCATCAGCCAGAACACCACCGCGTGCACGGCGAGAACGCCGGGCAGCGCCACGAACGCGGTCTGCAGGAAGACGGTAGGTGGGATCTCGAGGTTGAAGCGCAGCCAGTACGACCCGAGCCACGCGACGCCGACGGCGCCCACGTCGTGCAGGAACGCCAGCAAAGCGCGCACAACGAAACTCGGACCTGAACTCATGGGCGGCGTCCCCAGCGCACATCGATCCACACGGCCACCGCGGCAAGCGCGGCGAAGGCTAGTGCGAGCGTGTAGGCCTGCATCGGCGCCGGCTGACGCAGCACCGCGAGGGCGACGGCCGCGCAGGCTGCCATCGCCACGTACTCGATCAAGGCCGCGCCGCGATGACCGAACCCCATGCGCACGAGGCGCTGGTAGTAGTGCTCGCGGTGCGCCTGCCACACGCGTTCCCGGCGCACGAGCCGCTTCAGGAGCGTGAGCGTCGCATCGCACATGAAAGGTGCAAAGACCAGAAGCGGGAACCAAAGCGGCCAGATGCCAACCAACCAGCCCCGCAGCCCGAGGGCGCCGGCGAGAAAACCGACCGGCACCGAGCCCACGTCACCCATGAAAAGGCGTGCCGGGTGCCAGTTGAAAACGAGGAATGCAGCCGATGCAGCGGCAATCGAAGCGCACAGCGCCGCGAGCGTCGCAGCGCCGGAGAGATACGCTGCCAGGCCGTAGGCGCCGAAACCGAAAACCGCCATGCCGCCCGCGAGCCCGTCCGCGCCGTCCATGAAGTTGTACAGATTCGCGGTCCAGGCGAGGGCGAGTGCAAGAACGACGAACAGCAGCGGTGCGGTGACTTCCAGATCGAGCGCCAGCACCGCGACCGCCGCCGCGAAATGCAGGGCCAGGCGAACCAGCGTGGGCAAGCCGAGCACGTCGTCAGCGAAGGACACCGCGGCGAGCGCCGCAGCCGCGAGCAGGATCACGGGCAGTCCCGGCCAGACAAGGGCGCATCCGGCGGCAATCCCGGCGGCGATTGCAATGCCGCCGGTGCGCGGTACCGGCTGCGCGTGCAGCGAGCGTTCGTTTGGCTTATCGAGCGCGATCCGCCGGCCCGCGGGCGTCAGGAGGAGCCGCGCGGCGAACAGCGCGACGAGAAACGCGACGATCGGCGCCAGCGCGGGCATGGCGCGCATTCTAGCCGCCCTGCGCGCGGTACCAATCCGCGGTGAAGCGCAACCCCTCTTCGAACGTGAAGGGCGGGCGCCAGCCAAGCTCTGCGCGGATCGCGCGATCGTCCACTTCCAGCGATTCGGCAAGACGCGCAAGACCCGGCGCCAGCCGCAGCAGCGCCGGCGGAAACGGAAACAACCGCGCCGGGCGGCCGAGAGCCCGGCCAAGAGAGCGGCAGAGGTCCGAGGTGGAGACGGGCGCGCCGTCGCTCACGGCGTAAGTCTTTCGGACTGCGGTGCCCTCGAAGCAACGACGGATCGCGTCGACAAGATTTCCTACGTAAATCAGGCTGCGCCGATTTCGAATGCTCGCGAGCGGCAGCGGCCAACCGCGATCGATGGCGCGCATGAGCGCAAGGAAGTTGGCCTTTACGCGCGGCCCGTAGACGAGCGGTGGCCGCAGGATTACCGCCTCGAGACCCTCGAGCTGCAACAGCGCCTGCTCCGCGATGGACTTGGCGCGGCCGTAAGCATCGTCCGGCTGCGCCGCCTTGATCGAGCTGAGGTAGACGAAGCGCCGCGCGCCACAGGCCAGCGCCGCTTGCGCCAGCGCCAGCGTGCCCTCGACGTTGACGCGATGCAATTCACGCGGGCTGGCCGAGGTGTGCGCGATATTGGCGAGGTGCACCACCGCGTCGCAACCTTCGGCCGAGGTCCGCAGCTCGTGCCCCGCTGCCGGGAGCGCAGCGCACAGATGGCTGCCGATGAAGCCGCGGGCGCCGGTGACGAGGATGCGCATCGGCGCCGATTATCGCCTCCCTCATACCGACCGTCATAGAATGTCGGCCTGTTCGGGGCGCGATTCTCAATGGCCAACGCTATTGTTCCAGTCATTCTCTGTGGCGGTGCAGGCAGCCGGCTCTGGCCGATGTCGCGCAGGCTCCTGCCCAAGCAGTTTCTGCCCCTGGTTGGGGGGCGAACCCTGTTTCAGGATACTGCTCTGCGAACACGCGGCATGGCCGACTGCGGCGCACCGGTCGTGGTCACCAATGCCGAGCAGCGTTTTCTCGCCGTGGACCAACTGACGGAGATCGGTATCGCGCCGCGCGCGCTGCTGCTCGAGCCCGTCGGCCGCAACACCGCGCCGGCGGTGGCGGCGGCCGCGCTGCATGTGATGCGCGAAAATCCGTCGGCGATCCTGATTGTGCAACCGTCGGATCACGTGATCGGCGATTCGGCTGCCTTTCACGCAGCGGTTGCGGAGGCGGTAGCGACGGCGCGTAAGGGCTTTCTGGTCACCTTCGGCATACCGCCGACAGAGCCGACCAGCGCCTACGGCTATATCGAGGCCGGGGATGCGATCGCGGGAAATGTGTTTGCTGTCCGCAGGTTTGTCGAGAAGCCGACGCAGGAGAAGGCACGGTCGTTCCTGGCACGGGGCGGCTTCTACTGGAACAGCGGCATGTTCGTGTTTGCGGCGCGGCGCTTCGTCGAGGAACTTGGCCGCTTGCAGCCTGAAATGCTCGACGCCGTCCGCGCAGCGGTAGACAAGGCAACGCCGGACCTCGGTTTCCTGCGCCTGGACAAGGCCGCGTTCTCCGCATCGCCTGCGGATTCGATCGACTATGCCGTGATGGAACGCACCGACTCGGGAGCGATGGTGCGCGCCTCGATGCACTGGAGCGACGTCGGCTCGTGGTCCGCATTATGGGAGATCGGGGAAAAGGACAAATCCGGCAACGTGGTGCGCGGCGACGTGGCGCTGCGCGATGCGGTCAGCTGCTATGTGCATGCCGGCGGGCGCCACGTGTCGGTGCTGGGCGCGAAGGATCTGGTCATCGTGGAAACAGACGATGCCGTGCTGGTGGCTGCCAGGGACCGCGCGCAGGAGGTCAAGGAAGTGGTCGAGCACATGGACCGCGCGAACCGCAGCGAGCACGTGTCCCACTCGCGCGTTCACCGGCCCTGGGGTTACTACGAGAGCGTGGATGCCGGATCCGGTTTTCAGGTCAAGCGTCTGATGGTAAAGCCGGGCGGGAAGCTCTCATTGCAGATGCACCACAAGCGCGCCGAGCATTGGGTGGTGGTGTCCGGCACCGCGCGCGTGACGCGGGGCGACGACGTGTTCGATCTGGAGCGCAACCAGTCCACCTACATCCCCGTCGGCACGCGGCACCGGCTTGAGAACCCGGGCCCGGGGCCGCTGCTCATCATCGAAGTGCAGTCCGGGTCCTACCTGGGCGAGGACGACATCGTGCGCTTCGAGGACAGCTACAACCGCGACAGCACCTCGCGATAGACGGCAAGCGTGCCGCTTGCCATCGCCTCGGCGCTGAATACGCTGAACGCGCGCCGTCGGCCCTCCTCGCCGAGCCGGACTCGCAGCCCCGCATCCTTTTGCAGCCGCGTCAGCGCAACGGCAAGTGCCGCCGGATCCGCCGCCGGCACGGCGAGGCCGGTCTCGCCATCCCGATTCACCCAGTTCACGCCATTGTGCAACTGGCAACAGACCACCGGCCTGGCGCAGGCCATCGCCTCCACTTGCACGATGCCGAAAGCTTCCGCCGGCTCTACCGACGGCAAGCAGAATACGTCGCAGGCGTGGTACCAGGCCGGCAGATCCCGGTCCGGAATGCGGCCCAGGAACTCGACGCGCTCTGCGACCCCCGCTTCGCGTGCGATGCGCTGCAGCTCTGGTGTGAGCGGACCCTGACCGCCGAGCGCGAGCCTCGCCTGCGGAATGGACGCGAGCGCGCGAATGAGGAACTCGAATCCCTTGTAGTAGACGTGCCGGCCGAGCGCGAACAGCAGGAATCGGCCGGCGTGGCGGCGGCGGATCTCGTCGGCAAGCGCAGGCCGGTCGCGGAAGCGCGCCAGGTCGAACCCATAAGGCACGATATGGAATCGGGCGGTCTCGCGCACGGGCGCAAGCTGCGCCGAGGAGCTGATGTGCGCGGGCGTCGCGGCGATGATCGCGTCGGCACGGCGCAGGGAGTAATTGAGGAACGGCCGGTAGAGCCTGAGCAGTCCCTGCTGGCGAACAATGTCGCTGTGCCAGCCGATCACCCGCTTCACCGAGCCCGGCAGCAGCTCGCAGGCGAGATGCGCCATGGGATCGGCGGGGAACTGCAGGTGCACGATGTCGAAGGGCGCGCGCCAATGCCGGCGCAGCGCGTGCAGCGGCATGCCGGGGCAGATCGGCGTGTCGCCCAGGTTCGCGACGGATCGGGCGTAAACCGTTTCGCCCGCGGTCGGCACATCGGGTCGCGGCCCGCGCCGCGCGACGACGTTGACGAAGGACACCTCGCCCTCTAGCGCCCGGCCCAGCTCGAACACGTAGCGCTCGAGGCCGCCGAAATTGTCGTCGGCGAAGCGGCCGAAGGTGAGAACGCGGATCATGCGGTCCAGATCGGCGGCCGGCCGCGCAACGCGCGGTACCGGTCGGCGAGCCGTCGGTACGCGCGATCTCCGAGGAGGCGGTAGGCCACGGCACCGCCCGTGGCTGCCGCAAGCGCCATGCGCAGGCGCAAGGGCGTCCCGCGCAGCCCGTGCTCGCGGCGCGCCCTTGCCACCTCGCGCAGCGAAACGAGGATGTTCTCCGGGCGCGAACTCATGCCGCCGAAGCCCATGTCGAGCACCACGCGGTCCACGAACAGCGGCGCGCGCGCGCGCAGCTCGCCGAGCAGGAGATGGTAGTCGGCGGCGATGCGGTAGGAGGTGTCGAAGAGGCCGTGCTCTTCCAACATCTCACGGTGGTGCAGCGTTCCCGGGTGCGGGATGTTGACGCCGGCGAGGAACGCATCGCGCGCGCGCTCCCACGGCACGCCGATCGTCTCCACCAGCACACCGTTCCCGGTTACGCGATTGATGCGCCCGTACACGATGCGCGCTCGGCCGCCGGCCGCCTCGCCCGCTTCGACCAGCGCGCGCAGCGAACCGGTGTCATGAAAGTGATCATCACAGCCGAGAAAGGAGATCCAGCGCCCGCGGCTGCGGCGCACCGCCTTGTTCCAGGCATCGTAGACGCCGCGGTCGGGCTCCGAGACGACGAAGTCGATCCTGCCCCCGCGCAGGTTGCGCTCGGCGATCTCGCGTGTGGCATCGGTCGAGGCGCCGTCGAAGACGATCGTCTCGCGAGCGGCGAAGTCCTGCGCTACAATGCTGTCGATGCAGCGCTGCAGGGTGGCGGCGCCATTACGTACGCCGACGATTACGGAGACGGCGGGGTGGTTCGATTCGTTCATGGGCGAAACGATTGTGCCATGCTAGCCCCGCACCGCCCGTGCACGTCGCCTTCGACCCGCAGACCTTCTCGCGGCAACCCTGCGGCGGGGTCTCCAGCTACTTCCTTGAAACAGCGCTGCGACTGATGGACCGCCTCGTCGTGCAGCGGATCGCGTGCGCCAGCAGGCCAAGCCGCGGCGCAGGGGCCGTGGGCGCATCAGGCTGTTCTCCTGGGAGCACTGCGCGCGCGAAAGAAACACGGGCCGTATATGCTTCGATATTCCGATGACCAGAAGTGCCCTTATCTGCGGCGTGACCGGGCAGGACGGCGCCTACCTATCCCGGCTGCTGCTCGACAAGGGCTACGAGGTGCACGGCGCCTCGCGCGATGCGCAGGCGTCCTCGTTCGCCAACCTGGCGACGCTCGGGCTGCGCGAGCGCGTGCACAAGCTCTCGGTGAACGTGACGGACTTCCGCAGCGTGCTGCAGGCACTGGAGCGCGTGCGGCCCGACGAGGTCTACAACCTCGCGGGCCAGAGCTCAGTGGGCCTGTCGTTCGAGCAGCCAGTGGAGACGCTCGAGTCGGTCGGCCTCGGCACGCTGAACCTCCTGGAGGCGATCCGCTTCATGGGCCGGCCGATCCGCTTCTACAACGCGGGCTCGGGTGAGTGCTACGGCAACTGCGACCGGCCCGCCGACGAGGGCACGCAGTTCCGGCCCCGCAGCCCTTACGCCGTCGCAAAAGCGGCCGCGTACTGGGAAGTCGCCAACTACCGCCAGGCCTACGGCCTGTACGCCTGCACTGGAATCCTGTTCAACCACGAGTCGCCGCTGCGGCCCGAGCGCTACGTGACGCGAAAGATCGTCGCGCAGGCCTGCCGCATCGCACGCGGCAGCCGGGAGAAGCTTCGCCTCGGCAACGTGCGCGTGGTCCGCGACTGGGGCTGGGCGCCCGAGTACGTGGAGGCGATGTGGCGCATCCTGCAGCATCGGGCGCCGGAAGACTTCGTCATCGCCACCGGCGAGAGCCACTCGCTGGAGCGCTTCGTCGAGCTCGCGTTCGCCGAGGTCGGCCTCGACTGGCGCGAGCACGTCGAGATTGACAGCGCCCTGTTACGCCCGGCGGATCTCGACGTCGGCCGCGCCGATCCAGGCAAGGCGGCGCAGGTGCTCGGATGGGCCGCGCGCCATCGCCTGCCGGACGTGGTACGCATGATGATCGCCGGAGAGCAGGGGTAGCAGGCATCACGTATGGATGGTGTAGGCTTCATGCAATGCCGCTCTACGATGCCATCGGCAGTGCTTGGGCGAGGCTCGCTGGACGTCCGTCCATGCGGCGAATCAATCTTGTCCTGTTCCAACTCGGCGGGCGCGGGCTCGGCCTGCTGAACTATCGCAATAGAGACATCAGTGGCGAGGAGGCGTTTATCCGGCATGCGCTCAGCTCAGCCGATGCCCCGGTAGTATTCGATGTCGGTGCCAACGAAGGCCAGTGGTCCTCTTACGCCATGAGCGTGAATCCGACCGCCAAGATCTTCGCGTTCGAACCGCACCCTCAAACCTACGCGCGTCTTGTGTCCAAGCTCCCCAACGTTCGCGCCTTCAATCTGGGTCTCGGGGAGCGGCAGGGTCCCCTTATGCTGCACGACTACGCGGAGGGCTCCGGAAGTAGTCACGCGTCTTTCGTGGACGGGGTCATAGAGAACGTCCATGGGCGCAAAGCGGCCACGTTGCAGGTCGAGGTCACGACGCTCGATGAGATCGCCAGCGCCGAAGGCGTGGACGAAATCAACCTCCTAAAGATCGACGTCGAGGGCATGGAACTGGCCGTACTTCGCGGCGCGCAGCGCTTGCTCGAGCGTGGCGCCGTGAAGCGTATCCAGTTCGAATTCAACGAAATGAACATCCTCTCGCGCACTCTGTTTGCCGACTTTCACGCGCTGCTGGCCCCGCGGTACCACCTGCATCGATTGCTGCCGCACGGATGGCTGGATATCGACCGCTACAACCCGTGGACGCACGAGCAGTTCGTGTTCCAGAACATCGTCGCGGAACTGCGCCCCGGCGCGGCATGACGGCGCAAGGCTCGCCGGGCCCGGCCTGGCTGCGAAACCTGCCGGCGTTCCTGCGCAGGCATCTTGAAAGCCGCCCCGCCGTGCAAGCGGTGTTGGCGAATTCCGGGTGGCTCATGGCGGAGAAAGTCCTGCGCATGATTTTTGGCGTCCTGGTCGGCGCCTGGGTGGCGCGCTATCTCGGGCCGCAGCAGTTCGGAGCGCTCGCCTACGTGCTGGCCTTCGTCGCCTTCTTCCAGGCCCTTTCCCTGCTCGGCCTCGAAGGCCTGACGGTCCGGGAAATCGCGCAGGGACCCGCCCGGGCGGGCGCCGTTCTCGGCACCGTTTTCCGGCTGCGTCTCGGCGCCTCGGGTCTCGGATTGTTTCTCGCTTGCGGCCTCGCCTGGGCGCTGCGTCCCGGGGACGCGGACACGCTCCTCCTAGTGGCCATCGTGGCGGCCGGCATGCTACTGCAGAGCGCTGAGGTCATCGATCTCTGGTTCCAGAGCCAGACGCAAAGCCGTCGCGCCGTGCTCGCCAGGGCGGCGGCCTTCCTGCTCGCGAGCGCGGCCCGCGTTGCCCTGGTCCTGGCTGCAGCGCCCCTGTGGGCGTTCGCCGCCGTCCAGCTGCTCGATACCGGGCTGGCGGCCCTGCTCCTCGCGCGCGCGTACCGCCGCTTTCCGACCCGTGACGCATGGATATGGAGCCCCACCGCTGCGCGCGCGCTGCTCACGCAGAGCTGGCCCTTCCTGCTCTCGGCCCTCGCCGTCATCACCTACATGCGCATCGATCAGATCATGCTGCGCGAGCTGGCGGGCGAGCGCGAGGTCGGCATCTACTCGGCCGCGCTGCCCTTCTCGCAGGCCTTCCATTTCCTGCCCGTCGTGGTCTGCGCGAGCCTGCTGCCCGTGCTGTCGCGGCTGCACGCGGAGGACCGCGGCCGGTTCTACGCCAGGCTGCAGCAGCTCTTCACGATTTTCGCCTGGTCCGCGATTGCGCTGGTCGTCGCCCTCGCCCTGGCGTCGCACTGGCTCGTTGCCCTCCTGCTCGGTGCGGCGTACGAGCAGTCGGCGCGCGTGCTTGCCCTGCACGCCGTGACCAACGTCTTCGTCTTCCTCGGCGTAGCGCAGAGCCAGTGGATTCTCATTGAGCACCGCTCTCTCATCGCGTTGGCCAGAACCCTTGCGGGCGCGGCGGCCAACGTCTTCGCCAACCTAATGTTGATCCCGCGCTACGGTGCTCTGGGCGCGGCCGCTGCCGCGGTCATTGCGCAGGCCGTCGCCGCGGTGCTCAGCAATCTCGTTCTCGCGCCGCAGCTTTTTCGTATGCAGGTGCGCGCCTTTGTCGCGCCTGCGTTTCGCGCGGCGCCATGACCGGCTCCCTGAACACGCCGGTGCTTCTGCTCCTCTTCAACCGGCCCGAAGTCACCGTCGCGGTGTTCGATGCGATCCGCCGGGCGGCGCCCGCGCGCGTCTACCTCGCGGCCGACGGTCCTCGTGGGGACCGGCCCGGCGAGGCCGCGAGATGCGTGGAAGCAAGAAGCATCGTGTCGCGCGTGGACTGGCCCTGCGCGGTCAAGACATTGTTCCGCGAGGAAAATCTCGGTTGCAAGCACGCGGTGAGTTCCGCGATCGATTGGTTCTTCGAACACGAGGCGGAGGGCATCATCCTGGAAGACGACTGCCTGCCGGGCGAAAGCTTCTTCCCCTTCGCCCGCGAGCTGCTCGAACGGTACCGCGACGATCACCGGATTGCGATGATCTCGGGCGACAATTTCCTGCAAGGCCGGCGCAGGACGGGCTACAGCTACTACTTTTCCCGGTACGCGCACATCTGGGGCTGGGCGACCTGGCGCCGCGCGTGGCGCTGGTACGACCACGGCATGAAGCTGTGGCCGGAATTGCGCGAAGGCGGATGGCTCTTGGACATCCTGGGCGATCCGGCGGCGGCCAGCTACTGGACCCGGGTCTTCGATGAAACCCACGCGGATCGCAACGGCTCTTGGGCGTTTCGCTGGATGTTCTCCATCTGGGCGCAGAGCGGTCTCGCCATCCTCCCCAACGCGAATCTGGTATCCAACATCGGGTTCGGGGAGCAAGCGACGCACACCGTCAGCCAAGGCTCCGCGTTGGCGCAGCTCCGCACGGCGCCGATGGCGTTTCCCCTCGGCCATCCTCCTTACGTTATCCGCGACGGGGCCGCGGACGCGCACACGCAGAGTCGGGTCTTCTCGGCGCCGCCGTTCTGGCGTCGCGTTGCGAATCGCGCTCGACGGGCCCTGATGCCGGCCACCGGTCGCTGAGCCGATGGCGAAGAAATTCCATGGCGCCGTCCGGGCAGTACTGCGCCGGTTCGGGCTGGACATCGTGCGCGATGTCGATCCGGCTCGCCAGCCGCTCGCCGCCGACATCGATCCCCAAGCCGCCGCCACGATCCGTGAGGTGGCGCCTTACACGATGACGTCGCCCGAGCGGCTGTATGCACTGATCCAGGGCGTGCGTTACCTGGCCCGGGCAGGCGTACCCGGCAGCATCGTCGAATGCGGCGTCTGGCGAGGGGGCAGCATGATGGCAGCGGCCCGTACGTTGCTCGAGTGCGGCGACGGCGCACGCGATCTCTATCTGTACGACACGTACGAAGGCATGCCGCCGCCCGGCGCGAAGGACGTGGACTTGGACGGACACTCGGCGGCCTCGCTGTTGCGCACGCAGGACAAGGATGATCCCGGTTCAGCCTGGTGTTATGCCACGATCGACGATGTCCGCAGGACGCTCTCTGGCATGCGCTACGACGCCTCGCGCGTTCATCTCGTGCAAGGCAGGGTCGAAGACACGATTCCGGGCCACGCGCCGGAGTGCATTGCGCTGCTTCGCCTGGACACCGACTGGTACGAGTCCACGCGGCACGAGCTCGAGCACCTGTATCCGCGCTTATGTCCCAGGGGCGTGCTGATCATTGACGACTATGGCCACTGGGCGGGCTGCCGGCAGGCGGTGGACGAGTACTTTTCCTCCCGAAGCATTCACCTCCTCCTCAACCGCATCGACTACACCGGGCGCATTGCATTGAAGCCGGCATGACCCGCCTGCTCAACATCGGTTGCGGCCGAGCGTTCCATCCTGCGTGGGTGAACCTGGATACCGAAGCAGTCGCGCCCGAGGTCATCGCCTGGGATATCCGTCGCGGACTCCCGTTCCCGGACGGCCACTTCGTCGCCGCGTACGGCTCTCACCTGCTCGAGCACCTCGAGCCGCCGGCCGCGGACCGGCTGCTTCGCGAACTCCACCGGGTGCTCACGCCGGGCGGCCTGCTCCGGCTGGCGGTACCGGACCTCGAAGCGATCGTGAAGCTGTACCTCGATTCGCTGGACCGGGCAGCGGCCGGAGATGCTTCCGCGGAATGGCGATACGACTGGGCCATGCTGGAACTCATTGACCAG
>Ga0224512_10002355_pt1 | contig 17386 bp, 12 predicted proteins | sample SF_May12_sed_USG_4_FD_169103 | JGI IMG/M metagenome (GOLD analysis project Ga0224512, IMG submission 169103) | Sediment microbial communities from San Francisco Bay, California, United States - SF_May12_sed_USGS_13 | ecosystem: Environmental > Aquatic > Marine > Sediment | place: USA... | reverse complement strand
CCGTTTTTCATCTGGATCGAGAGAGCACCACCCAAGGTATTCAGACCGAACACCGGGTTTGTGCCGCCGATCAACGCGATGCTGTGTATTGCCGAATGCGGGATGAGATCCCAGTTGACTGTGTCGCCCAGCGGCTCATTGACACGCACCCCTTCCTGGTAGACGGCCAATCCTTGCGCCAGACCGAGAAGTGGTGATGCCGTATAGCCACGAAACTGCACATCGGGTTGCAATGGATTGTTCTGGGCCTCGTTCACGCTGACGCCGCCGATGTTGTAATTCAGGAAGTCACTCAGCGCAACACTCTGAGCACGGTCGATATCCTCCGCAGATGCCGTTTGCACATTGTAGGGAATCTCTTTCTCCGCCAGTGTTGCGCTTTGTGTCGGCGTAATCCCGATGACGACAATTTCTTCCTCTTGCGCACCTGCACCTGTTGTGGACAGGCAAATCGCGCACCATAACGGCGCTATGCTTCTAATTGGATTTGCAACGGGCATTAGATCTTCAAGTTCGCTCTACCGCCGAATTGCGGAGAACATCGATATGATAACTTCTTGGTATATGGAAAAAAACGGAGTGGCACTGGGTACAGGCGTGTAAGGAATCAGAATATTACTGCCTCAGCGCAGATTCTATCCCACGCATGCCGTGAAGGCCGCAACCAGCCTGTTCGATGACGCCAGGCCTCCCGGCCGGTTACGTTACCTGATGAAGCACATATTGGGCACGCCATTGGATGCACCTTACACGTTCAGCGACATGGCGGCTGGCGTGCTCGAGGCGCTCGACATCGAGTCCGCGCACGTACCGGGTCGGGGGCCGTGCAGAGGAGGGGCGTAAAGCCCCCCGGGGATCAAGCGCTGCCGAAGCTGTTTGCCTTGTGATTGAGTCAAAGATGGTATTGTCTCGCGATGAGCTTTTTCGAGGAACTCAAACGCCGCAACGTGATCCGCGTGGGCATCGCCTATGTCGTGATCGCCTGGCTGATCGCACAGGTCGCCGATCTCGCGCTCGGTAACTTCGAGGCGCCGGGTTGGGTGATCAAGACCGTCCTGCTCGTACTGGCACTGGGTCTGCCGGTGGCAGTATTTTTTGCCTGGGCCTTCGAATTAACGCCCGAAGGCATCAAAAAAGAAAAAGACGTCGATCGCAATCAGTCGATTACGCGGCAGACCAGGCGCAAGCTGGATTTCCTGATCATCGGTGTCTTGATCCTGACGCTTGCCTATTTCGTCGTTAGCCATGACTGGCAGGGTGGGTCCGGTGACGCGGCCGCGCCGGCTGCAGAAGCAGGCCCGAAAAGCGTGGCCGTGCTGCCGTTCGTAAATTTGAGCAGCAACGACGAAAACGCGTTCTTCGCCAGCGGTGTCCACGAAGACATCCTTACTCATTTGGCTCGGGTGGCCGATCTCAGAGTCATCTCGCGCACGTCGGTGCTCAAGTACGCGAACAACACCGAGCGCAACCTCAAGTCGATCGCAGCCGAACTCGGTGTCAATCACGTTGTCGAGGGCAGTGTCCGGCGTGCAGGTAACAAAGTCCGTGTGACAGCGCAGCTCGTCGACGCCACTACCGACGAGCATATCTGGGCTGACAACTACGATCGTGATCTGACCGACGTGTTCGAAATCCAGACGGCGGTCGCACAGGAGATCGTGGCTGCGCTCAAAGCCAACCTGACACCGCAGGAACAGCAGGCTATCGCGAGCCGACCCACCGACAGCATCGACGCCTACGATCTGTACCTCAAAGCCCGCGAGATTGACCGGGATTTGTATTTTGGCGCCGAAAAAGCCAGCGGGATGGCGCCGCTACTCGAGCAAGCCCTTGCGCACGATCCGAATTTCGCGCTCGCACATGCCAAGCTGGCTTCGACGCAACTGGTATTCTACTGGACCACGGACAAATCACAGGAACGACTCGAACAGGCACGTGCTGCCATCGACCGTGCATTCGAATTGCAACCAAACCTGCCGGAAGCGCGAGCGGCGCTGGCTGAATACTACTACCGTGGATTCAGGGATTACGAGCGTGGCCTTGCCGAAATCGAACGGGCACATGATCTGTATCCCAACAGCACCGAAATACTGGTGTTGATGGCCTATCTGCAGCGTCGCCTCGGGCGATGGGATGAAACCATCGATACGCTCCAGGGCATCGAACAACTCGATCCCGGCAACCTGTCGGCCAAGAAGGATATCGCGGATACGTTCGTCGGGGCCCACCGGTGGCAGGACGCAGCCCGCTATTGCGAGCGCATGATGGCGCAGTTTCCGCAGGAAGATTTTTTCAAGCGCAAGCGAGCCGAAGTGGCGCTTGCACTCAACGGCGACGTTGCACTGGCGCGCCGCTACCTCGACGAGCTGAGCAACAACGAAGACGCAACCAACCTGATTGCGCTGGCCAGAGTTTATTCCCTGACAGGCGACTACGAGCTGGCGCTGCGCCAGCTCGAGCGCCTGAAGGCGTTGGCCGACCCGCTCGTGCATGCCGGAGTCTGGCGCCAGGCATTTTCCTGGTCGTCGCTGGCCGCCAGGGTCCAACTGCAGAAAAATAACCGCGACGCGGCGATCGAACATGCAGAAGCGGCAATCGAGATGCTCGAGGCCTTTGCTCGCTCCCGGGATCCCGTTGGTCCAGACATCATGGCATTCCTCGCACAAGACTACGCGATCGTCGGGCGAGTCGCCGAGGCACGCCAGTTCGCCACGGACGTCCTGGAGAACTATCCCGTAAGCCGGGATGCAGTGGATTCACCTGTGTTGCGATTGCATGCCGCGAGAGCGTTACTGATGATTGGCGACACAGACGCGGCGCTAGAAGTGCTCGAGGAAATCACGAACAAACCCTACGGTCCGACAGGATGGTCGCTGGCCGTCGATTCCGAGTGGGCTGCCCTGCACGATCATCCACGCTTTAAGGCGCTGATGCCACAGAGCAACGACACGACATGACCGGACTACAGACGAACGGAGTTGCGCCTGCATGAGTTTCTTTGAGGAACTCAAGCGCCGCAACGTTATCCGCGTGGGCATTGCCTATGTCGTGATCGCCTGGCTGATCGCACAGGTCGCCGATCTCGCGCTCGGTAACTTCGAAGCGCCCGGCTGGGTCATCAAGACCATCCTCTTGGTGCTCGCCCTCGGGCTGCCGGTGGCAGTATTCTTTGCCTGGGCCTTTGAACTCACACCGGAAGGCATCAAGAAAGAGAGCGACGTCGATCGCCGCGAATCGATCACGCCAAAAACCGGGCGCAAGCTGGATCGTGTGATCATCGGCGTGCTCGTGCTCGCCGTTGCATATTTTGCTGTCGACAAATTCCTGCTCCGCAGCAGCGACCGCGCGCCGGTTGCCCACCAGGCCGAAACCACGGCACCGGCAGCTTTGCAGACCGAGACTACGGCGCCTGCCGAAGCAACGGCACCCACCGAGAAATCCATCGCGGTCCTGCCTTTCGTCAACATGAGTGCCGATCCCGACAACGAGTACTTCGCCGACGGCCTGTCGGAGGAACTCCTGAATCAGTTGGCACAAATCCCGGAGCTGATGGTGGTGGGACGCACGTCGTCATTCAGTTTCAAAGGCAAAAACGAGGACCTGCGCAGCATCGGTACGACGCTCGGCGTGGCGCACGTGCTCGAAGGCAGCGTGCGGCGCCAGGCCGAAAAAGTGCGCATAACGACGCAGCTGATCCGCGTCAGCGACGGCTTTCACTTGTGGTCCGAGACGTACGATCGCACGTTGGAGAACGTGTTCGCGATCCAGGATGACATTGCCGCCAGCGTCGCCCGTGCGTTACGCCTCGTGCTCGACGATGAAGCCCGGAATGCCATGCAGGCAGTCGGGGTCAGAAACGTCGATGCCTTCGTCGCGTACCAGAAAGGCTATGACCTTTACCAAAAGGCGCATGGCGATGCGCCGACGCTGGCCACGCTTGCCGAGGCTCACCGCGAGTTCGAGCGCGCGATCGAGCTGGTTCCCGAATTCGGTGCCGCCTGGTGGACGATGACCGACTACTACGCCCACGTGCTGGTGGACCAGAAATTCAGCCGCGACGAACGCGAACAGGCGCTGACCGACCTGCGGATCGTGCTGGATGCGGCTAAGAAACACACCAAGGACCCGACCCGAAGAGCCTTCATTGCACTTGAGCAAGTGCTATTTTCTGATGACTGGACGACGCTGGTGGACCGTATCGAAGCAATGCTGTCCGCCCCGGGCTGCCCGACTCCGGTCTGGACCGAACTGATACAAATCCTGGGTTACGGCGAGGCGCTCGCGCCGATGTGGGAGCGCTCCATGCGCTGTGAACCGCTGTCCTTTATCGGGTGGGGAAACCGTGGTTCCGCCGATATCCTGAGCGGCAAACTGCAGTCGGGGCTGGATTACATTCTGGCAGCCAGGAGCCGCTTTGGCGTGCATCCGAGCATCAGTCACTGGCACCAGAGAGCACTTCTGGGCCTGGGGCGCTTCGAAGAGGCCGCCGCGCTGGCGCCCGAGATCATCGAAGAGCCTGACTTCTACGGTTGGAGCGCAGAAGTGATGCCGCTCGCGGCACAGGGAAAGATCGACGAAGCCCGGGCGGCACTGGCCCGGTGGAAACAAAGCTATGGCGATGCCGGTGACCTGGCTGGTGCCGCTGTCCTCGGTGATCGCGAAGAGGCCAATCGATTGGCTGCGCAGCTCGACGCCGAGCCCGCCGGGCCATTCCTGGTATTGATCACGGCGCACGAGTGTTTCTGCGGCTCGCCGTTCGACCTGGACGCAACACCCAACTTCAAGGCGCGTCTGAAAGAGGCCGGCATCGAATGGAACCCACGCTCGATCATCGACTTTCCGGCCAAGGATTGGTGACCACACGGGTTTTTCGAAGTAGTACAAAAACGAAGTAAATTTTTGAACCAGGTGGTGGCCGGGGGCAGAGCGAACCGCGAAGCGGATCACGACAGCGGAGCTGCCCGAGCAGCGCGAGGGTAAGGATCGACAGCAAGTCGATCCGCATCCATCCAACGGCCGACAAGCGGATCGTCAGTCCTCTCCGCTGCACAACCTCGTGAACACAAAACAGGGTGCTTGAATAAGAGAGACTTTTTGACTCATCGTTACCTTGAAGAGGAACAAGACGCCTGGCAAGGTCGCGAGTCTCCTTCACAAGGACATCGTGGAGTTACACAGTGCTTAAAGCGATTCGTGTGGAATTGCAGTCCTGACATAGTGCGACCGATCAGGACTTCTTCATACCCCGCAGCGTCGGCATGGCAACAACCACGGCAAGCGCCGCGAGCAGTAATGCGTAGGTGATGTTCGCTGGCAGGACTGCCGCTATCGCGTCTGCAAACGTTTGCGACGAATCGGCAACAGTCGTGGTGTCGCCCGTCTCACTGCCGTTTGCGGACGCCGGTTCCAAAGCACGATGCAGGCAGAACCAAAACGCGAAAATAACCGACAGGTAGGTGACTACGGTAGCGAGCGTACCCGTCGCACCTCGCCACGTGAGCGTCCATGGCGATGACACAAGTGGGTCGCTGCGCTCCTCGGCAGTCCATTGTTCTTCGTCCGCCATGCCGTGGAAGTGTCTGGCAGCAACGACGGCCTTGCCGACCATGGTCGCCACGAACAGGACAATGAGCCAGGGATAGAACACGATCATGCTCTCGACCCGGACCGACTTTTGCGCCCACGCCGGCAGGATCGCATCAAGCTCTTCGTCGATGGTGGCCGTCGCAGCCGCGTATTTCTCCTCGATCGCCGCGTCCGCTCCCGCGATTTCCGCTCTCTTCACAGAGAGGCTCGATTTGCTCTCACTGACCGCGGCCAGCGCTTCGGTCTTCAGTGCCGACAGCACGGCGCTCATCCCTTGAATGGTCTCGTTCTTCGATTTCTGCGTGAAGTACCAGTTCGTATTGTCGTAGTTCTCGCGCTTCCAATTGTCCAACGCAGCCTGAACCTTGTCCGGATAATTCGCGAGCCTCTCGGACGTGTCCCCCGGCGCCGCGATTGCCCTGCGCAATTTTTCGATGACGCGACTTTCAACGAGATCAACGATATTTTCTATCGTTTCGTTTGCCTTGTCCTGAGGGACGGCCAGGTCATCAGAGCTGCCACTGCGCCGATCCCGAAAGTACTGGATGAGCTTGTCCCGCTCGACATTCCACGGTTCCTGTTCCAGCTCGCGTTCGATCTCCTGCAGCGTACGTTCTATTTCCGCCAGCTGTTCCTGCTGCGTCTGCAGGTCTGCTTTGTCGTTCGCAAGATCCGCCTCCGCCTGTGCGCGATCTCTTTCCACCGCGTGATAAGGCTCGACGACCCTCAGCAGAATCAGGACAGCGAAAATCAGGCCGCCTATTGCCGCCCGGCGGGCACTGGCCGTCCCCGACTCCCACAGATGGGCATGACGTCGCAATCGGGTTTCAGGTTTCACCACAGCCGCATTGCCGTACGTCTATTCAGACGCCAACCGAATCTTCGCCCAGACACGCTTCTTGCTGTCGACATTCAGGTCCGTGATCGTGACCTCTTCACCTTCGGCCGCGACACCGATCACGCCTCCTTGCTTGTACTTGTTTTCCTTACGCGGATAATCGGAGCGGAGATTGACGCCCATATTTAGCGTGTAAGTGCTCCCTTCGATCGGCAGGGCGCCCGCTGGAAGGTCGATCCTCGCACCTTCCCCCGTAGCAAAGTTTCCAAAGTAGCTCCAGCCCCCGGTGTCCTCGGAGACTTTATCCGTATCGGTGGCGGCAACATTTCCCGTGCTGCCGATACCCCCAATGATCGTCTGCGCAGTTTTCTGCATAGACGTGCCCTCCCGAGTATCGTCCTGTGTTTCGAGGATCTTTTGTACTTCCTTGAAAATCTTCGGCTCACGGCTTCCGAGGTCGATGAGGACCGACATCAGGTCCTCTTTCCCCGGCGCCATAATCATGCTGACGGCCATTTCCGGGTCTTCCTTGTTAAGCATGTACAATGCATAGGCGGCCATTTTCGCTTCGGCGTCATTCTCACCACCCATCATTTTGAAATAAGTCTCCATAGCCTCAACGTTTCTAATGGATGTTTCAATTTGAGAGATTCGAGTTTGAGCAGCGGAGGCTTTAGCTTCGGCCTCCGTTACTTCTTTTTGCAGCATATAGCCATACACACCGCCGATCGCGACAATGACGGGCGTCAGTATGGTCACCAGAGATTGAAATTGATTGAACTTGGACTTATCGGTACTTGCCATTTTGACCATCCTCTTCGTGGTTAAGCTGCTGAGAATTTGATGCTGCGTGTATATATGCCGGGTTGACGCTCGTCTTCTGTTCTTTCAGTGCCGCATCGAGCGCTTCAATCACAGTCGCTTTTTCTTTCAATGCCGAATAGAAAAGCCGGGTGAACTGCCTCGCGACAACATCCCTGACTTTACGTGTCGTTCCGATGACGGCTGGAACCACTTCGCTTAGCGAAAGCGCGAGCGCTTCGCTGCTGCAAGCATTCAGCACGACGAGCCGAATTCCGGAGTCTTTCAGGAACTCTTTTAGATTTTCGACCGAAAGAAACGCCTGCTGGCGGCCGGCCCCCCTCAAATGCAGCCCCTCCTCTTCCGTCGCATGTCCGCTGAAGTGCAGAATATCGAAAGCCTTGTCTTTTCTATTGGCGCTAAGGGCTTCGTGCAAATCCGGTATTTCGGCTGCGGGAAGCACATGAAGAGAATGGCCTTCAGACTTCGTCAGATTCTGCAGCGTCCGCTGCTCGCGCTCGATATCCATATAGGCATTGGAGAAATTGGCGGAGACAAATAAGATATCCATGGGCAATCAGATCGAAAACGCGGGCAGCTTTAGGAGATTCTCAAGCGCTTTTTTCGACGACCCTTCTATCTGCACGAAATTCGGCACCTGCAGGAAGACCTGACTTGCGTCGCCACCTTTTCGATCGACGGCCGCGTTGTAGTTTTGCTGCAACGTATCACGTATTTGTCGTGCCAGATCCCAGTAACTGCCCTCGAACTTGCCGCCATTCCAGACTTTCAGCAGGGCAACGGTAAACACACCGCCGTCGTCGTACCCCATGGCGGTCTCGTAGTCCTGGCAGGCCGAGAACATTATGCGGCTCGCCTTCAGTTTCGGCGGCGGGTGCTTCAGGTTCCGCTGGATCTCGTCGTAATCTTTTTTCCTGCCCCGATAAACCGCGAGCGCCGTCCTTTCTTCCATCTCGCGACGCTCGCCGGGCCCGCGGTATTCCGGCTCCGGGTCGCTCGACCTGCCGGAACGGGTAGACGACCCACTGTGACAACAATCGGACATCACGACGATATTCACGCCTCGCGCAAACTCCGCGTACAGCTCGCGCTGCTCGTCATCGAGAAACATGCGGTCGTACAGGCACCAGGTTTCATCCTCGCCATCCGCCTCGTCGCCGGAAAGATCTTCGACCTGCGATCCGTGACCGGAGTAGGTCACGAGGAACGTGTCCCGGGCCTTGAGCGTCTTCGCCGCTTTGCGAATCTCTGCGATTACATTTTTCGTCGTCGCCCTTCTTGTTTTGAGTATCCTGGTGTTGAACTTCTGGCGCCTGGCCAGCTTCTGCATGTTCATCGCGTCCAGCTCACAGGACGACAGGGGGCCTGCCCACCCGACCTGAAAATCGCAGTCAAAATGGACCGGATGATAGTCGTCGCTGAGCACAGCATACTTGCGACCGCTGCGGACAGGGTCGAGCGGGTAACCATTGGGATCGACTTCGTTGACACCAACGTGCAACGACATTCCCTTCGCCATAGTGGTTTCCTCTTGGTAGCGCGCGCAGCCGCGGACACGGCCGCGCTGACCGCAGTCAAATCCAATCGATGTCAGTTGTCAGGCCCGAGCGCAAACGACGGCAGAGGCGGGCGAACCACTCTTAACGAGGTTCGCCCTCGCCGCGAGGTTCGCCTTCGCCGCGAGGTTCGCCTTCGCCCCGAGGTTCGCCCTCACCACGCGGTTCGCCTTCGCCCCGAGGTTCGCCTTCGCCCCGAGGTTCGCCCTCACCACGCGGTTCGCCTTCGCCACGAGCTTCGCCCGCACGTTTACCTGCACTAATGTCTTCAGCCACGGTATTTCCCCTCTCTCCGGGTTTATATGCCACTCTGCGGTGGCGGTCTGTTGTCACTTTCAGGCCTAAGATCCTGCGCTGTGATCAGCGCCGAGGCTCCGCCATAAGTTCAGCGTAGCCTGACTCGCCGCTCAAAGCCACGATATCGGGGTTGCTGGCAAGCAATGCCCGCGGCCAACCCCCGTCGACCGTCTGCTTCAGGCTCTCGAATGCGCCTTTCATATCGCCGATCTGCACTCGCACCCGAGTTGCGAAGTAGTAAGCGGTTGAATCCGGCTTGTTTTCGAGCAACTTCTGAATCTGGGCGACAGCTTCGTCGTTGCGCCCGGTATAAGCATAGTACATTCCCAGCTGGCCGACACTACGCCAGTCTCCCGGACTGATTCGCAAGCGTTCTTCAGCGAGCTCAATCGCTCGTTCGTAGGCATCGAGCGCGCTGTCTTCCTCGCCCTCGATAAATCGATAGGCATCCGCCAGGTATCCCCATGGTGCGTGCACCTGCGGGGCAAGCTCGATCGCTCGCTTCTGGTCCATGACGGCCTTCGAGTATTCGCCGCGGTAGTAGTAAACCAGACCACGGTTCATGTAGGTCCAGCGTGAGGGCAGCGGTGATGCGTTAAAGGCACTCTCCGCTTTGTCGAATTCCCCTAAAGAAAGGTAGGTCCTGCCCAGATTGTCGTACCCTATGCCGCTATCGGGCGCCAGTTCCGTAACCCTTATGTGTCGTTCGATGGCTTCATCGAAGCGAGACTGTGCGTTCAGGAAATTCCCGAAGTGTCGGTGTACACCCCAGTAGCCACCCTCTACTTCCTCTGCTCGACGGAACGTCGTCTCGGCGAGCTCCGGCTCATTTTGTCTCGCGAAGGTTTGCGCAAGAATCAGGTACGCCTCTACGGCGTCCGGGTGGGCCGCGATCGCTGTTTCGAGTTCCTTGATGGCGCTATCCACCTGCCCATTGGTGAGATACAGATTTCCGAGCGCAACGTGCACTTCCCACAGGCTATTGTCCAGAGTTAATGCACGGTGGCACGCTTGTTCAGCTTTCTCAAAAGACTCAGGCCGGAGCGCAAATTCGTAAGTGCCGAGGTGCGCATCGCATAAGCCGGCATAGGCCTGAGCAAAACTCCGATCCATACCGATCGCCCTGTCAAACAGTTCGACCGCACTGGCCAGCGTCGCGTCTTCGGCCGGTTGTCGCAGGTAGTTACGCCCGCGCAAGTAGAAATCATACGCTTCCGGACTTTCTGTCGGTGGTACTTCGACTACGAATTTCGAGTCCGGCGACAAGACCGGCACGATCGCCTTGGCGACTGACTGCGCGATATCAGTTTGGATATCGAGCAAAGTATCGAACCTCTCGTCGTACGTTTCGGTCCAAAGCAGATCCTGGTTCTCGGTATCGTCCAACACCGCCGTAACGCGCACGCGCTCACCGTCGCGGCGAACACTGCCCGAAAGCACATGATCAACCATCAATGTAGAGGCAATGGTACCGATATCGACATCCTTGTTCTTGTAGTAAAAGGAAGCCGTTCGTGAAGCGACTTTGAGCTCGTTAACCCGACCGAGTGTTCCAAGCAATTCGTCCGCAAGGCCATCTGCGAAATATTCATCGCTCGCGTCATTGCCGTAATTCTTGAATGCCAGTACCGCGAGAGAGGCCCGTTTCGCAGTGTTTAGTCTTTCGATACCTTTTGAAACGTAATTCTCGTACACCAGAAATACAACAGCCATGACGAGCAAAGTGATGATGGCGCCATCCAATCGCCTTCCCGTTAGCCAACCAATACTCGCTTGACGCAGCACATCGTCGCTGCGCTTTAAGCCCATCGGGGTGAGTTCATAGACCCAGGCCAGCACTGCGGCCACTGGAAACCCGAGAATGATTACGGAGATAACGAGCTGCATCACCCAGCGGGGAGCATCGAATGTCGGCAGAATGACATCCGCAATCTGGATCATTAGCCAGCCGACAACAGCATAGGCAACGCCCACTCTTACTACGTTGCGACGCTTCAGCTCAGACCATAGTGACAGCTGACCTGTCTCTATACCGGGCTCCGAAACCTGATAGACCGCAATCGGTTCCGGCGTATCCGCGATCTCCCGTTCGCCGGCGAACTCGACGCCAACGTGGCCTCGTTGCTTAATCTGCTCAAAGACCGCGCCCGACAAACAGATTCCTCCGGGTACTGCCAGGGCCTCCAGGCCGACAGCGATGTTGCACCCGTCCCCGGAAAGCCTGCCGTTTATCTCCCGAACCTCGCCGATATGCATGCCGATGCGCAGCAGGCAGCGCCGTTCCATAGGTAGCCGCTTATTCTCGCCGAGCAATTTCTGCTGAATCTCGACCGCGCAATGAATAGCATCGATAGCATTGTCGAACTGTGCAAATTGGCTGTCGCCGGATCTCGGCAGACAGCGTCCGCCATGTTCTTCTATCAAGCTAGTGCAGATCCCCTGCGCAAGTTCCATAGAGGACTCTACCGTTGGCTGGTCAGATTGAGTCGATGCATCAGGACCGTCTGCGCGCAGAGCCATTATTGTTGAGATCTTGTGACGCTTCTCGGACACAGGACTTTTTTATTCTCCCAGCTGATCAACCGGACGCAGTATAACGCAGCTAAGGTACAGCGGTGTTCCAGGAGCGGATGCTCGACTCTCTCACGGTGCCACATGACGGCGACGAAAGACTAGTCGAGGCTCGCCCCGTTTCCTTTGGCAGCAGGTATACTCGACGCTCCCATGCTAACTGCAGATCCGACAACAACGGCTTACGCAGCGCCGCGCTGGGCGCAGGCGATGCGCCGTGTCACCGACTATCTCGTTTGCGATTTCCTGGGCGGACCGCGGCCGTGGAAATTCGCGTGGGTCATCAACTTCCAGAAGGCGGGGACGTTCGTGTTTCTTCTCGGCCTGATCGCCTACTACGGCAACACGTCGACCGGCGCATGGATCTACACCGCCATGCAGGGCAGCTACGGCCTCGTGTGGATTCTGAAAGACGTCGCGTTTCCCGACCCCGGCTGGCAGCGCCGCATCACGATCGGTGGCGGCATCATGGCGTTCGCGGCGGTGCTTGGCTGGTACTGGGTGTTCGGCTGGCTGCTGATATCCGGCACGTCGCAACCCGACTACCCGCTGCCCGATGTCGCCTGGTACTGCCTGTGCATCAGTCTGTGTATCGTCGGCTGCGCCATCATGATTGCGGCCGACGCGCAGAAGTTCTTCACGCTGCGCGTGCGGCGCGGCCTGATCACGGACGGCATGCACCGCTATGTACGTCATCCGAACTACCTCGGTGAGATCCTGATCTACGGCAGTTTCGCTATGATGGTGTGGCACTGGCTGCCCTGGGTCGTGCTCGCATGGGTCTGGCTCGGCGTCTTCGCCGTCAACATGATCATGAAAGAAGCCAGCATGTCACGCTACCCCGAATGGACGGCGTACAAGAAACGAACCTGGTGGTTGATTCCGTTCGTGCTCTAGGGGTCGAAAACAGAGGTCGGACCGAGGCTTTCGGGACTATCCAAAAGGACCTCGGTTCGACCGCTTTTGTCACATAGGAGATGCAACAACGCCCTGCGTTACAACAATCTGAGGGACACGTCGCCCATGCCAACATCCCGTTTCTCGTCGAGAGCGAGGCCGTGATCGAGTAAAGCAAACTGGCGACGGAAGGGCCTCATATCGCGGCACAGCGAAGTACCGCCTTTCAGCGAGCCCGACGTGTCCCAGGGGATATTTCAGTTCAACAGTCGATCTCTTATTCCGTCCGTAAGACTCAACGGGCGAATAGAAGAGCCTGATTCAAGTGCTCGCGCAAGGGCCAGGGCTCATTCGGATTCTGTGGGATGAGAGTTTGGTCGCCAGGGGCAGAGCGATCCGCATCCATCGAACTGCCGACACGCGGATTGTCAGTCGCGAGTTGGTTCGCTTGAGGCTTTATATTTCAATGAGTTACCGCGGCGCCCGTTGCCTAATTTGCAGCACCGCCGCCGATGCCCCGATCGACAGCGTTGATCGTGCGCTTAATTATCCCGCGGGCCCACCGGAACCATAATGTGTCGCATAGGTGTTCCGCCCCACATTACGTATGGCCCGGGTGCGTTCGGATCATCACTCATCTCCGCTAACGATACGTTCGTCGGCATTAACAGCATCAGGTGCGGGCCTTCCTGAACCCAGTGGCCACTGTCGTCCGGTTCGGTAGCAGATGGATCATGGTTGTGCACCATTGCGTCACCCTGAAGCATGTACGAGTAACCCACGGTATCGGTCGAGAATTCCTCGCCTGCCGCCATCGCAGCCAGCCAGGCTGTCCAGACCGCGTCATTGCACATCGGGTGATCGTCGCCCGGAATCAGCGGAACGCCAGGCAGGCAGGTCCAGCCATTGCTGCCCTCACGCAACTCGGTGCCATCTACATCCACGATGGTTGCCTCAGCTGAAATGCTCGCTGGCGCGGCCGATTCAGCACGAGCAATCTTGGTGGCAGTAGACTCGTCACCGGCCCATGCAATGCCGGCAATCGTGAAGCTGAATGCTAATGCGAGTAGAGCCCGTATGCAGCGACTCGAGAATGGTGTGTTCATGGAAGCCTCCTCATCATAGTTGCACGGAGTATAGCCACTGCATCGCGATGATGTTGAGCTTTTCCCGCCATGACCGCGGACACGCGGATATTCAGTTTGTTGATTGAACTCTTCCGGCTACATTTTGCAACTCATCACCGGGGTGTCGGTTGCTCATTTCGCAGCACTGTGCAGGACCGTGCACAACTCGATCACGCAGGATTCGCACCTGTGACGAATTCTGCATTGCGTTAGCCGCACCGAGCCCCAACTGATCATCCTGCGCCCGACAGGTTCTGAGTCATTGCCCGAGGCTCGTATCATCGAGCGGCTTCGAATCGAATGAACTGTCTCGCGACTTTCGCGGCAATGCTTGTGAGTGGACTCGACCCGCCTCGTCCAATCACGTTCACTGTCATTGCAACGACGATGTCGTGATCGGGAACGATCATAAGGATGGCGGTCGATCCGGCGCGGGTACCGCCATGGTGGATCAGCGTGATGATCTTGTCCGCGCCCTTCTCCTCGTCCGCAACCACAAGGCCGCCGATGCGCCATCCGAGACCATAGTGCTGCGGGTTCAAGTCGCCGGCCGAAACGGCTCTTGCTGTGAACACGGCGGTACGTGTCGGCTCGTTAAGCAGCCCGTTACTGAGCATGGCATTGCCGAACCTGACGAGGTCTGTTGGCGTTGACACGAGGCCACCACCGGCCCATTTGTAGCTGCTGTTGGTCGCCGGTGCCTTGATAACCGCTTTCTTTGAAAAAGTGCCGACATAATCCGCCGCCCGGGTTCCAGGAAGTCGCTCTGCCAGGTCTATGGAGGTCCGTTCCATTTTTAGTGGCTCGAGAAGATGCTCCTGCAATGCGCCGATGTATGGCTGACCGGTTACCCGCTCAATCGCGGCAGCGATCAGCGTGTAACCGAATGTGCTGTAACTAAAGTCGGTGTCCGGCTCGAAAAGCAGCGCGTCCTTCGCAATGAGAGCCAGGCTCTCCGCGGTGTTCACGAACTCACGATTAAGCGCTGATTCCGAAAATATTGGAGTTTTCCATGCGAACCTGTAATGCCTGATGCCCGCCTGGTGTGACAGTAACTGGCGCAGGGTAATCGAATGCTCTTTCACAGGAAAGCTCGGAACGTAGTCACGCACGTCGGCATCGATATCCAGCAGGCGATCTTGCCAAAGCAACGCCGTGAGGACCGCTGTGATTGGTTTCGACACGCTACCAATTGCATAAATGGTATCGGGGGTGGCGAGCGCTAGTGTTTCGATATCAGCGTAGCCACGCGCATCTGCCCATACAAGATTGCCGCCGACACCTACGGCAATCGAAATAGAAGGTGAAACCAGAGATTTCCGGTACGCTTCGAGTTCGTCCCCTACCGCGGTGATGGCTCCGGAATACGAGTCGTCGTAAACTTTGTTATTATCGGCTTTCGCGGCGCCCGGCGCCGGTATCGTCTGTTGTAACGCGATCACGATGCCAGTGATCGTGACAACAAGTGACGCAATTACGATCAACGACCACTTTATCCCCTTGACGATGCTCAACAGGCTGTCTCCTACGGACGAATTTCTATTTTTTTGATGCCGCAGGGCAGACAAAGGTTTACCGGAACACGTTGACGGGTTTGTCAGCGAAATATTTCCGATGGCCGGGATCGAGATCTGTCAATAGACAGCTGGCTACGCCAGCTCGCACTCCGTGCATCTGTAGGCGCCTCGGATGAACCATCTGTCGTGGCCTTTATTGGGTAGTCATCACCACCCGGGACAGCATTATAGCCAACTATGTTCCAGCGGCCGCTCGCGGTGCATGAGAATCCATTCTGCGTGTTCGTCCAGCGCGGCCTCGCCAAGTGCGTGTAGCACTTCTCGTCTCTCTCTGTCCGTTTTGACCGCGTCGACTTGCATTCTGGCATTCTTGAATAACCTGTACATGAACCGGTACTGCTTGATCAGCTCCTTATCCGCCTTTTTATGAGCGTAGGCCTCCCGCACCGCCGCAACCAGTGGCAAGACACCCATTAGGACTAGCAGCGACGTACGTGAACCTTCCGTCAGCCAATCACCGAACGAGGCGAGTACGAGCGTGACGCCAATACCAGCCCACAGGCACGTGTACCCGAGCGTCCTCGTGATCCGATGAAGCAACAACTTCTGATCCTGGTGACGTTTGAAGTACGAAATTTGACCGCTGTCGTTCGGCCTCTTCGGATCCCCTATCCAGCGGTCAATCACGTACTTTACATCACCCGCTGCATGCTTCGCGCTGTCCTGCCCCTGCCGAATCGTGCTGACCCGCATCGCGTTCCGGATCCACCCCAATTCGACTTCCTGTTTCTGAAGGAAATTGTCGTGTGCGAATTGTGTAGTCATTCCGGAGGTGACTCCGGCTACGAGCCAGTAAAACTGCACACGCAAGCCTTCGGCGAGTGAACGATAGTCCAGATATTTACGTTGCCACTCTCGTTTTGTTGCAATCAGGTAAAAACCGAACCCGATGGCGAACAGTGTCAGAAATGCGTAAATCATATAGTCGAACCCATTGACGTCCGCATATACAATGAAAGCCAAGCCCATCAGCGCAGCAAGCGAATAGGTAACGCGAAGCATGGTGTCAACGCGTACCTGAAAGTGTCGGGCCAGGAAATCCGCCGTTCGAAAAAGGGCTGCTATTCTGAGGGCCCTCGCGGACAGCTGCGCGTTTCTGGCATCAGCGAGAAGCCTGCTCTTGTGCCGTACTATCTGCCTTTTGTACCTGAGCATGTCACGGTTGAATTCACAGGTTCGCCGGAACATCAAGCTATACGCACGTGGCGATTCCGTTGTTCGCGGATTCTCCGTATCGGCTGTCAGATAAAATGATTGCAGCGGCTTCAACCCTGATTCCGGCTCGCCATTCGGCTGCTCGCGGGAGCAGACTATTTGGTAGACGAGATCGCTCTCGAAGTCTGATATCAGGTGTCGCGTCCGGCTTCTCCCGCTTGTCATTCCCGGCATGAAATCCGTGTGATGATAATGCACGACCTGCGCGGTCCCACCAAGTTGATCTGACTGTTTACCGTTCCAGATGGCCAGCAACAGATGACAATGCCCGCACAAATAGATACCAAGCTGCGCGTATTGCTTGTCGCGTGCCGGGCCAGGCTGCTCGATAGCCGCCTGTATATTACCTGCCGCGAGCGGTAACTCGAAAACTTCCGCGTGATCGACGAGGCGGTTGAATTCCTGCCTCCCCGCGTCGCTCGCGAACCCCTCGAGATACAGGTCTCTTGGCATCGGCAGCGGCACAATCAGTTGCAGCCCGAGACCGAGCGCCTCGTTTGCAACCAATTGGCCCGCCCCTTCGGCCAGCGGCGTCAACACGACCACGGGTGTATCCCCGCATTTGGCGCGAGTGGATTCGAGAAATTCCCGGGCGAGTCGCTGCAACGCAGGAATTTCTGCTGCAACAAGGTCCCTGTGGCCGGTCACGGCGATGACCAGCGGAACTGGCACCACCGTATCGGCCGTTTCCTGAACTACCGGCCGGTCCATCAGTAAGCCTTATCCAACATCAATGGAGACTGGACAAGTATTGTTCCGGTCACTACTCGTTCACGATTATCGGATCAAGCTTTTGAGGTTTGTTGGCACCCGATTTTCGCGGCGTCAGTGTTACACCAAATTTCACTTGACACGATTTACCATGATCATTTTCGTCGCGCAAAATGATCGTCGATTCAT
>Ga0224512_10002354_pt1 | contig 17388 bp, 15 predicted proteins | sample SF_May12_sed_USG_4_FD_169103 | JGI IMG/M metagenome (GOLD analysis project Ga0224512, IMG submission 169103) | Sediment microbial communities from San Francisco Bay, California, United States - SF_May12_sed_USGS_13 | ecosystem: Environmental > Aquatic > Marine > Sediment | place: USA... | reverse complement strand
GTCGAATTGGTGGGCAGCCATGGAGCGGAACGGAACGGTTGTTTGCCACAGGTGGAGGCGCAGGCCCGGGAGGATCTCGCCGCGGTGCAGGTGCGGTTGGCCGCACTCTGCGACAAGTTCCCGGGTTCCCGTCTCGAGGTGAAGCCGGCTGGAGTGGCGTTCCATTACAGGAATGTGGCCGCAGCTCTCCACCCGACAGCCCAGGCTTCCGCACGCCGGATCGGCCTTGGCTTTCCCGGATTGACCATCCTCCTTGGTAAACGGGTGGTGGAACTCGCCGGGTCTACTACCAACAAGGGTCATGCCTTGTTGGCCCTTCGGGACCGCTGGGCGGCCGACGTAGTCGTGTACATCGGTGATGACGTGACCGACGAAGATGCCTTCGCCGCGCTCCGACCTGATGACGTAGGCGTCAAAGTTGGAGCCCACCCAACCCGGGCCGAGTTCCGCGTTGATGACCAGACGCAGGTCTCGGCAGTCCTCGAATCTCTCCTCTCGCTCCGGCGGGATCGCCAAGTGGTCCGCCGGGCCTAGTGCGTGGCCAGTGCTTCGAGTATGCCCTTGGCGGGAATGCGCGCCCAGGTAGGCCGGTTGTGGATCTCCCAGCTCAACTCCCGGGCAGTCTTCTCGAACATGAAGGCCTCGAGTAGGGCCGCCGTGTCGTTCTCCTGAGAAGGGAGGAGGCCGGTGGTTGCCATGCCCAGGAGATACGTGCGCAAACAGGCCGCACTTACCCAACGAAACCAGCTGGTGGCCCAGGGCTCCAGATCGGGCAGTCGCTCGGGCGCGATGGAGCCGATCTCGACTTGTTCGTACAGGCTGGCCAGAGCGGCATAATGGAACGACCTGATCAGGTCGGCGATATCCTTCAACGGCGACTGCTTAAGCCTCCGTTCGCTCATGGGCCTGGTGGTATCCCCCGCAAAATCGAAGAATATGAAGTCGTTCCCAGACGCCAGGATCTCGTCGAGGCGGTAGTCCCCGTGCAGCCGGATGCGCTTAGCGTCGAACTTTGCCGACGTCAGTCTCTTCAATCGATCGATCAGCTCCCATTCGCGGCCCGTGATCTGCTCGACCTCCACTCTGGCTTCTTCAGGAAGCCACTTGCATGCGGCACGAGCCTCCGCGAACGCTCGCCGGATCTCGCCACGCAGCGATTGGTAGAGCGACCGCTGCGCCAGGGTGGTGAATGGTTCGGGCCGGAAGTCCACATCGTCTGGATCCGAGGCGAGCGCTCGATGGAGGTCGGCAGTTCGCTCGCCCAACCTCTCTGCGGACTGCAGGTCTTCTTGGAGGAGCTCGGCCACAGCGGGAGGAGGCGGCCGGCGGGCCAGCGCGACGAGATGTCCGGGCGGCAGCTCCGGTTCGGGCAGCTGGGCTGACAGGACTGTTTCGAACATGCGGCCGAGGGAGCCGGTCAGGCGTTCCCACGCGTCGCCCTCATGGGGCACATAGCTCTGCATGATGCCGAGAGTGGTGGGTCCCTCACCGCCGTCCTGGTACTCGAGCCAGCCGAGGACGGCCGGCAGGTTCGCGAAGGTGGTCCGTTCGGTCAGGAATCTCCTGATCTCGAGATCGGGGTTGATACCGAGTTCGAGACGGCGGAAGAGCTTGAGGACAAGGTGATCACCGAACACGATCGAGGTGTGGCCCTCCCGATTGTCGGCGGCTCGACCTTCCGCCTCCGTGAGCATCGTGGCAGGCTGCGACCGCCGCGCAGAAGCAGCCCGCAAGCTTCCGACATCTCCTGGGAGTTTCCTGCGGTCGCCCATCAGCCGCACCAGGGCCGCGCCGAACTCGGGTGAGTGGGCAGCTTCGTAGACGACCCCACCGCCGGTATCGCCCTCGACCCGGCAGAGAATGGATTCGGGGTCCCGGTCCCAAATGCCGGCGGCGGCATCGCCAAAAGCGAACCCGATCGGCATCAGATACAGCTGGGCGTCGCCGTCCAGGTAGTCGATCTCAACCAGTACCAGGTAGGTGTCGGCGATCTCCCGTCGAAGGGGGATCACGCCGATGAGACGGGCATGCCTGACCTTGCGGTCGCCTCCGTGGTACCACACGCGGGCGGGGATGTAGCGGGCGAGGAGCGCCTCGACATCGGCGCGGAGCGGATCCTGGAAAGCAGTCTCCGTCCCGCCCTTCAGCTCCAGTTGCTCGCGCTCCCCCTCCCACCGGGGCAAATGTAGGTCGCCGGTGATAGGCGTCATCGAAAACCAGTAGAAACTGTGCGGGGCGAGGGTCAGGAGGTACGGCGGTTCGCCGACCGGAGGGAAAAGGGTTCGGCCGAAGAGCTCCAGCGGCCGGATGCCCCGGAATTCGGCCAGGTCCAGTTCCACGTACTGGTTGTGGCGCGCCAGGTTGGCTACTACCAGCACCGTTTCCTCCTCGGTGCGCCGTAGAAAGGCGAGGACGCGGGCGTTTTCCGGGTGAAGGAACTGGATGCTCCCGCGTCCGAACACGGAGTGCCGCCGGCGGAGGGCCAGCATGCGTCTGGTCCACCACAACAGCGAATTCGGGTTGCGCTCCTGCGCTTCGACGTTGACCGTCTCATAGTGGTATTCCGAGTCGATGATCACCGGCAGGTACAGCTGCTGCGGATTGCCATCGGAGAAGCCGGCGTTGCGGTCGTTGCTCCACTGCATGGGTGTGCGGACACCATCCCGGTCGCCGAGGTAGATGTTGTCCCCCATACCGATCTCATCGCCGTAGTACAGGACGGGGGTTCCGGGGAGGGACAGCAACAACGCGTTCATCAGCTCTGTCTGACGGCGGCTGCTGGCGAGAAGTGGCGCCAACCGCCGACGGATTCCCAAGTTGATGCGCGCTTGCCGGTTCTCGGCGTAGGTCCGGTACATGTAGTCGCGTTCTTCGTCGGTGACCATCTCGAGAGTCAGCTCGTCGTGATTGCGGAGGAACAGCGCCCATTGCGAACTCGGCGGTATCTCGGGAGTCTGTTCGAGGATGTCGATGATCGGGAAGCGGCTTTCCATCCGAACGGCCATGAACAAGCGCGGCATCAGCGGGAAGTGAAACGCCATGTGGGATTCATCGTCATCGCCGAAATACGAAGCGGCGTCTTCCGGCCACTGGTTGGCCTCAGCGAGCAACATCCGGCCCTCGTATTTGGCATCGATGTGGGCTCGCATGGCCTTGAGTTCGTCGTGTGTTTCGGGGAGGTTTTCGCACATGGTGCCGTCCCGCTCGAACAAGTAGGGGACGGCATCCAACCGAACGCCGTCGACGCCCATCTCCAGCCAGTAATCGAGCACCTGATAGATGGCCTTGCGAACGGCCGGGTTGTCGTAGTTCAGATCCGGCTGATGCGAGAAAAACCGGTGCCAGTAGTAGGCGCGGGCTACCGGATCCCACGCCCAGTTCGATGTCTCCGTGTCTGAGAAGATGATGCGGGCCTCGGGATACCTGTCCGGGGTGTCGCTCCACACATAGAAATCGCGTTCAACCGAGCCGGGCTCGGCCCGCCTGGCGCGCTGAAACCAGGGGTGCTGGTCGGAAGTGTGATTGACGACCAATTCTGTGATGACTCGCAGGCCGCGGCGATGAGCTTCACGCAGGAATCGCCGGAAGTCCCGGGTCGTTCCGTAGGCGGGGTGTACGGAGCTGTAGTCCGCGATGTCGTAGCCGTCGTCGCGGCGCGGTGATGGGTAGAAGGGGAGGACCCAGATGGCGGTGATGCCGAGATCCTGGAAGTAGTCCAGCTTCTCCGTCAATCCACGGAAGTCGCCGGTCCCGTCGCCGTTCGAATCCCGGAACGCCCGCACATGGACTTCGTAGATGATTGCGTCTTTGTACCAGTCGGCGGTGGCAGTCACGGATCTGATGCTAGGGCCGCGATGGTTGAGTGAAAACGATCTCATGGCCGGCGTCGGTCAACGTTCGGTGGGCCGTCTGTTCTTCTTTGCTCCTTATCAGGATGTGGTCGGTGTCGTGCGTGCCGACCGCAAAGACACTGACGCCCGCTTCCGCCAGGGGGACGGTGAGGGCAGCCAGCACCCCAACCAGCGAAAAGGACAGAGGACCCTCCACCTCGAGCCACACCCAGGTTTCAGGACGAGGCACGGCGGGCGGTATCAGCCGGATCTCGCAGACGATCGATAGTTCCTCAGGGGTCCTAGTGATCGATGAGAACTCACCGTGTTGCGCCCAGGGCGGCACTGCTGCGTCGGGCGGGAGTTTGACAATGGTCAGTTGAGTGGAGTGTCGGATGAGCCGCATGACAAAGTCAGGCTAGATCATCAATGAGGCCCTCTAGCCGCCGCCCAGTTGCTGCTGCAAGACCGTGATCTCTTCGTCTAGGAGCGATTTGAGGCGGGCCAGTTGTTCGCCGGGCGCGTCGATATTCAAGAGCTCCTGGGCGTCGATCGGAGATAACGGGGCGAGGGCAGACAGCTGTTGTACGGCAACGGTCACCTCATCGGAAACCTGGAAACTGGTATCTCCGACGTCGTACCCCGCCTCAGACATCAAGGCCAGAGTTCGTCGCAGCTTGCGCTCGGTCTCCGCTACGGGAAGGTCCGTGTTCTCAACAGCCGGATCCTGTCGCGCTTCGACCAGTGCTCGAGGGTAAGGGTCATCCGGGAGCCACTGGGCAACTTCGAACCGGCGGGTACCGACGGCCAGGATCAGACGGTGACCTTCTTCCAGATCGGCGACCCCGGCTATGTGCGCAATGGTGCCGGTCTCGAACCGCGTATCGCCACCGCCAACCTCGGAGCCCCGTTCGATCAACACGACGCCGAATCTGCCGTCTCCGGCCAGGCAAGTGTCGACCAGCGCCTGGTAGCGGGGCTCGAAAACCCGGAGGGGCAGAACTGTGTGTGGGAAGAGCACCGATCCGAGCGGAAACATCGGCAATTCGAAAGACATGTTTTGAAATGCTACGCACCCTGCGGACCAAGCCCTCTCAGCGCGGCTTCCTGGCGAGCACTCGAAAGCGGACGCGGTCCCGTTCGTGGCCGTCGATCAGTACCCGGAACGCGAAGCCGCCCGGCTTGGGGAACACGAGACCGTTGAAGGTCATGGTGCGAACGAATCCGACATCAGACCCATCCGGAAGTCCCGGCGGTCGCGCAACCTTGAAGTTCTGCACCGGCGTGCGTTCTCCAAAAAGGCTCTTCCCGTCTTCGTCGACCAGGTCTACGGACAGTGTGAGTTGCTCGTCGGTTCGAGTCCACGGCACACGGATTCTCAGCCCCAGCCCGAGAGTGTGATGTCGGGCGGGGAATTGTTGTACGAAGATCGTGTCCCATCCGCCCCCGAGGACATATATCTTGCCGTTGGAGGCGTGCACCCCGTCGGCCAGGATGGCGAAGTCGATCTCGGGGGCAGGAAGCAGATCATCGGCCTGGAACTCCATGAGGCCACTCTAGGAGCTTCCCAGCCTCCAGCTTTCAGCCCCTTCGCTCCCAGCTTCCAGCCAGGTATGGCTGGGCGCTGGCCTCTGGCCTTCGACTAGTTTCCGAGTCGTGGCTTCGGTTATCTCTGTCGAGAACTTGCACAAGACATACGGGGCGTTTGTGGCCGTCGACGATGTCTCGTTCGAGGTCGAGGAAGGTGAGATCTTCGGGTTACTGGGGCCCAACGGAGCGGGCAAGACGACCAGTGTTGAGTGCGCACAAGGCCTGCGGGTCCCGGACGAGGGGAATATCAGAGTCCTGGGACTCGATCCTCGCACCCAGGCGAGTCAGCTGCGGCGGCTGATTGGTTCACAGCTCCAGGAGTCTGCACTGCCGGGGCGGTTGAGGGTCTGGGAGGCCCTCAACTTGTTCGCCTCCCTCGTGCCGGGTGGTCCCGCGTGGCGAGAAGTGATGGAACGGTGGAGCCTGACAGACAAGGCTTCCGCTTCGTATTCGAGCCTGTCGGGAGGTCAGCGGCAGCGGTTACTAGTCGCCCTGGCGGTCGTCAACGAACCGCGAGTGGTTTTCCTCGACGAGATGACCACAGGACTCGACCCGGCCGCCCGCCGCGCTACCTGGCGACTGATCGAGGCAATTCGGGACGGTGGAGCGACGCTTGTGCTGGTTACCCATTTCATGGATGAGGCAGAGCAACTCTGCGACCGTCTGGCAATCGTGGATGGGGGTCGGGTGGTCGCCACCGGCAGTCCCCAGAGCCTGATCGCCGAGCATGGGGGAGAGCTTCTCATCCGATTCAGCACAGACCGGCCGGATGTTTCCTTCCTCGAGGACATCGAGTGGGTAGACACAGTCTCCCGGCGAGGGCCTCAAGTGGCCGTGGCCGGTCACGGTCCGGTCCTGGCACTGGTCGGTGCCGAACTCGTTCGCCACGGGATCGTGCCGACCGATCTGCACATGCAGCAGGCGACCCTGGAAGATGTGTTCCTCCGGTTGACGGGACGGGGGTTGGAGGATTGAGAGTGCGATACCCGTGACCTCTCTGTTCAAGACCACCTGGGTGGAAGCCAAGCTCTTCCTGCGTGAGCCGGTAACGGTGCTCTTCACGTTTGCGTTGCCGCTCATGGTCCTGTACGTCCTCGGAGGCGTATTCGGTAACGAGGCGGATGCCGGCGGAAACGGCGGAATTGTGGTCTACGGCGGGTACGGCCCCACCAACTGGTATACCGCTGCCTATGTGGGTATGGCCATAGCCGGGGTGGCGATGATCGGAGTGCCCGCCCATATCGCCGAATACCGGGACCGGGGAGTATTGCGGCGGCTGCGAGCGTCCTCAGTGTCCCGCCCTGTCTTCCTGAGCTCGCAACTCATCGTTGCCTTCCTCATCTCCACTATTGGCAGTGCCCTGCTGCTGGTGGTCGCCTTTCCCACAACTTCTGTCGAGGCCCCGGCGTCGGTCGGGCTGTTCTTGATGGCCTTTGTGCTCGGGGCCGTCTGTTTCTCCGCGTTCGGGATCTTGCTTGGAACCGTGCTCCCCACTGCGCGGGCCGCCCAGTCGGCCGGTTTGCTTCTGTGGTTCCTCTTCATGTTCGTGTCGGGCTCCGGTCCGCCTCCGGAGGTGCTGCCTGAGTCGCTGGCCACCGTCGGTAAGTACGCCCCCCTCACGCCCGTCGTCAAGATGCTGCAAGAGCCCTGGTTGAGCGGTGAGTGGGCGGTGGGTCAGTCCGTGGCCGTGCTGGCAATCGGGGTGGTTTCGGCGGGGGCAGCGTATCTTCTCTTCAAATGGGAGTGAGGCGGCCCTGTTGGCCTCAGTAGTCACTCGGCAGTCGGTCGGGCTCCGGCCGCCTGTTCGGTTATCAATCGTGAGCCTGAAGGACCGATGGGTCATGACTTATGACTGCACACTGATGACCGTCTCACTTCTCTCCGAACGCGTAGAACCGTCCGTCCCGCGAACCGACGTAGATGGTTCCTTTCCATACGACCGGGGTGCTCTCGATACATCCAGAAGCGTGGTCGTACTGCCAGAGTTGGCTTGGGCGGGCCGGGTCGGAAAGTGAATAGGCGCGCAAGCCGCCGCCCGTCTCGCAATTGACGGCGACCAACAGAGTGCCGTCGACTATGACGGGTGAGGACCAGGCGCGATAGCCGATTTCGTCCCGCCACAGCACCTGCCCGGTTTGGGTGTCGATCGCCAGCAACTCGCCTGGATGGGTTGATGCGTAAAGCACTCCATCTCCGAGCGCCGGGGTCGCCCAGATCCCGCCGTCACCGGGGCCCCGCGGCGGCACGGGAACGCCCCACACGAAGGGATCGGCGGCGTGCGGATCGAGCTTGATCAGCTGGCCGAGTTCCGCTGAGCGCTCGTTGAAACGCTCGAGTTCTGCGGCCACGTATAGCATCCCTTGCGCGTCGATGGTGATCGTTGCATCGACGTCATCTCCCACCCAATAGTCGAACACGACAGGTGCTTGTCCCGCGGTTGCTTGGGATAGGTCCAAACCTACGATCCGCCCTCCCGAATTGGCGAAGTACACCCGGCTATCGAAGACGGCCGGCGAATTCTCGATAGAGACGTTGCTGCCCACCCTGGCGATGAGCTCATCCGTATAGCTCGGGATCTCAATCAGACGCTGAGGGTCGACGGTCACCCTGCCTGAAGTGTCGTAGTTGCGGTTGAGCTTGATGACGAAGAACCAGGAATTCTCGCCCCCCTCGAGGAGAAGGTCGTCGAGGATCAGGGGGTTGCCGTCCCAGTCGTTGTTCCAGATTCCCCGGACCGCAGAGGCATCGAGGTCCCAAAGCAATTCTGGTTCCGGGCGATCGAGCGCCACGATCCGCAGTTTGTTGTCCCGCGAGCCAAAGTAGAGCAGCGGAAAGCCGTCGGGATCCAGAGAGACCGATCCCTTGATGATGTCGCCGGTAGAGAACGGCGCTCTGGTCGGCAACCCGGTAAAACCATCGATGAAATGCACTTTCTTGTCGTAGGCTCCGACGATGACCTCGGTCACTCCGTCTGCACGCTCGTACACCACCGGTTGTCCGGTCCACCCCGTTCCACACCAAACGGTGGTCGTCCCGCCGACCGTCGAACTGCCGCACAACGGGTCGCCTGCCGGGTAGCTCCACAGCACCCTGGGATCCGACGGCACGGGCGGCTCCCCGTAGTACGTCCGTGAGGGATTGCCGCGAAACATTGTCAGTCCGTCGACCGAACCCCACGGTTGTCCGATCGTCCATCCGGGGACAGTGCCCGGATCCCTCACGGGAATTGTGGTCGTGACTGCTGAACTCGTGGTCGTGACGGCGGCTTCCGACGTTCTGGTGGTCTGGGTCGTTGTGGTCCGGGTGGTTGTGGTAGTGGTCTGAGGCGTGTCGACCCCCAGCCACGAACTGCACGAGGTCAAGACCACCGCTACCACGAGCGCAGAGACTCTTCGCATCTGGACCAGTGTACGAAGAGTCCGGTAGGGGAAGGGCGCAAGCCAGGCGACCATCAGTCCTAACCTTGGGGGATGGCCCGTACACCGTTCATCGAACGCATCGGCGAGTCGCCGGTCGTCAAATTCTGGGTGCGGTTTAGTGCTGCGGGCCCGGCCGTGCTGGCCGGCGCCATTGCCTACAACATCGTCTTTGCTCTCGTTCCCGGTGCCGTGGTGCTGCTCACCGCCGCTTCCTTCTTCGGAAAGACCGCAGAAGCGCAAGCGGAAACGGTCCGGGTCATCTCGTTGATCGCACCCGTCGAGGTTGCCGAGTTCATCGGCAGCGCGTTGCGGGACACTTCCTTGATCGTCAGGGATCGCGAAGGCGTTGTCATTCTGCTGGGCGCAATTGTGGCCCTCTGGTTCGGCACGCGAGGAGTGCTCACCATCATGCGGGTGCTGACCAGAGTGGAGGGAATAGACGAGGACCGCCCGTGGTGGGAAACGCGGCTCATCGCTACCGGGCTCACGATCGCCGTCGGCCTGGCGCTGGTGCTTTCGTCGGTGCTGATAATCGCCGGACGGGCGATCCGGGATTGGCTCCAGGAGATCACTCAGTTGACCTGGCCGATCGATCTCTGGGCGGCGCTGCGGATTCCCGTGGCTTCGCTCAGCCTGTTGGCGTTCTTCTGGTTGCTATACCGCTTCGCACCGCCCCGCCGTCTGCCGGGAACCTGGCTGGCGGCTTTCATCACAACCGGGGGGATGGTGGGGGTTTCCCTCGGCCTTCAGTACTACCTCAATCGCGCCGGTGGGCTCGGTCCCACGTACGCAACCTTCGGGGCGGTCGCTTTGCTCCTCTTGTGGCTCTTCATCGTGTCCTATCTCATCATCGTCTCTGGTTCGGTGGCCGCCGCGACCGCGCGACGATGGCAGCAACGAAAGACCGGATATGCCCCGGAGACGACAGAGCAAATGAAGCTCGGGCTCGAGACACTCGAGCAGGAGGTCGTTTGGCGGCGCCGGAGCGATAAGGAGTGACGACCACTCTGCGCGATCCGGCAGTGCGGTCCGGGTTACGGCTGCTGGGCCGGACCCTCTTGCAGTACCGGCGGGATTCGATGTTCAGCATCGCCAGCGCACTGCTCTGGATGACACTGGTGGTACTCACCCCCTACCTCACCAAGTTGGTCATTGACCGGGCCATCGAAGGGAAACAGCGTGATTTGTTGCTCCCGTTGGTTGGGTTGGTCGTGGCCGCGGGTCTGCTCAAGGCCGTGGGCATCGGGGGTCGTCGCTTCTTCGCCTTTTCGCTTTCCTACCGGGCGGAGACGGACCTCCGCAACAGGATATTCGAACACCTGCAGCGGCTGGCTTTCTCTTTCCACGACCGGGTGCCGACCGGCGAACTGATGGCGCGCTCGTCGAGCGATCTCTCTCAGGTGCGGTTGATCTTTGCGATGCTGCCCATCACGACGGCCAACCTCGTCATGTTCGTCATCGTCGTGATGGTGCTGGTGGCCCTCGACCCGGTGTTGGGGCTGCTGTCGGCGCTTACCGTTCCGGCCTTATTGCTCCTGGCGAACCGTTACGCCCGTCGGGTCCTCAGAGCTTCCTGGGAGGTTCAGCAGCGACTGGCCGACCTCTCCAACGTTGTCGAAGAAGTCATCGCCGGTGTCCGGGTGGTCAAGTCGTACGGACAGGAAGAACAAGAGGTGGGGCGGCTCAGCCGGGCTGCTGACCGGATCTTCACCCGCACCATGGACATGCTTCGGCTGCGCTCTGTCTATGTGCCGCTCTTCGAGTTGATACCCGCATTCGCCATGGTTCTGGTGCTCTTCGTGGGTGGCCGGCGGGTGATCGACGGCTCGGTGACCCTCGGTGATTTCGTTGCCTTCACTCAGTACCTCGTTGCCCTCCAATTCCCACTGCGTATTACGGGATGGTTCTTTGCCGAGTTGCCGCGAGCGGCCGCCTCGGCGTCTCGCGTGACCGACCTCTTGCGGACTGCCCCCGACATCAGGGATTCGGCGAGCGCCACAACGCTCCCCGATGGCCCGGGCGAGGTGCGCCTGGCTGCCGTTTCGTTCGCGTATCCGGACGGACCGCCCGTGCTCGATGGTGTCGATCTCCACATTCCCGGTGGATCATCGGTGGCGTTGGTTGGCTCCACCGGTTCGGGCAAGACGACCCTCGCCTACCTCCTGCCCCGTTTCTATGACCCCACCGGCGGATCGGTCCGAATCGACGGCGTCGACATCAACCAGGTTCTCATCGACGATCTCCGCAGCGAAGTTGCACTGGTGTTCGAAGAGACCTTCTTGTTCTCGGCGACGATCGCCGAAAACATCGCCTTTGGGAATCCTGACGCTACCGAGGATCAGGTCCGTCTGGCGGCGCGACTCGCGAAGGCTCACGAGTTCATCACAGCATTGCAGGATGGGTATGAGACTCTGGTCGGGGAGCGAGGCTACAGCCTGTCGGGCGGCCAGCGTCAGCGCATCGCCCTGGCCCGGGCCATTCTGCGCGACCCCCGGATCCTGATTCTGGACGATGCCACCTCGTCGGTGGATGCCATCACGGAGGGCGAGATCCGGGCTGCGCTCGAAAAGGTGATGGAGGGCCGCACGACCATCATCATCGCCCACCGTACGTCGACCCTCACTCTGGCCGATCGGGTCATTCTTCTAGACGAAGGCCGGGTGGTGGCCGCAGGACCTCATGAAGAGCTCCTGGCCGCTGTCCCACGGTACCGAGAAGTGCTGGCAGAAACCGGAGTGCTCGACGGCGAAGAGGTTTCGCCATGATGTATGCGAGGTTCGGAGGCGATCACCAGGTGGAACGGCCGCTGCAACTGTTCCGGCGGGCCGCCGGATACGGCAGAGACCTGGCCCGCCCGGCTGCGGGCGCCGTGGTCGCGACGGTTGCTTCGACGGCTGCCCGGCTCGCCGGCCCGCTCGTGATCAGGCTGGGGGTGGACGAAGGTGTGGTCGCCGGGAACCTGCAGATGGTCACGACGGCCACTGTCATGCTGGTGGCGGTGCTGGCCGCTCAGTACGTCACCCAGCGGGTTTCCATCTACTCGGTGGCCGGGGTGGCGGAACGCTACCTGCGGTCCATGCGGGTGAGGGTCTTCCGTCACCTCATCAACCTGGATATGGGGTTCTTTGGGCGATCCAAGACCGGTGTGCTCGTCTCGCGTATGACATCCGATATAGAAGCCCTCACCGAGTTCGCCAATCAGGGGGCCGTTTCCGTGATCACCAGCGTGTTGATGGTGGCCGGGGTGACGGTGGCGATGTTCCTGGTCGACGTGACCTTGGCCTTCGCCGTGCTGGCCCTCATGCCGCTGCTGATCGCCATGTCGCTCATCTTCCGCCGCTACGCAGATCGCGCCTACCAGGCGATCAGAGAGCAGATCGGTCAGGTGCTCGGCGCCTTGCAGGAAGGCATCTCGGGGGTGCGGGTTGTGCAGGCCTACACGCAAGAGCGGGCACAGTCGGTCGAGTTCGGGCGAGTTAACCAGCGGTACTTCGAAGCGAACCTTTCGGCTGCCAAGGCCATCGCTTCCTACTTCCCCGCGGTCGATTTTCTCGCCAGCCTGGGTATCGCGCTGATTCTGTTCGTGGGCGGAAGCCGGGTGCTCGACGGGAACATGTCGTTCGGTTCGCTGGTGGCCTTTCTTCTGTACCTGGGTTACTTCTTCGAGCCGATCGTGCAGTTGTCAAACGTGTACAACCTGATGCAGGCAGCATTGGCGGCTCTCAGCAAGCTGTTCGGGATACTCGATACGGAGATGGCCCTTCGGGAGGCGGAGGATACGGTCGCCCTGGTCGAGCCGGTGCGAGGCGATGTCAGCTTCCGCAGCGTGACGTTCGGCTACGACCCGGACACGCCTGTGCTTCACGACCTCAATCTGGATATTGGCCGTGGCGAGCGGATCGCCGTGGTGGGAGAGACCGGCGCCGGGAAGAGCACCGTGGCCAAGCTGGCGGTTCGTTTCTACGACCCAACTCACGGCAGTGTCAGCATCGACGGTGTCGATCTTCGAGATCTTTCGTTTGCATCACTCAGGCGGCATGTGGCCCTGGTCCCGCAGGAGGGGTACCTCTTCGGCGGCACGCTCCGCGATAACCTCGCTTTCGCCCATCCGGGGATCTCCGATGAGGAGATCTGGGCAGTGTGCGCGACGATGGGGATCGTTGATTGGGTGCGTAGCCTTCCCGAACGTCTCGACACCGAGGTACGCGAGCGGGGGAGCCGCTTGTCCTCGGGTGAGCGGCAACTGGTGGCGCTGGCCCGGGCGCTGATCGCGGACCCGGCCGTGATCGTTCTGGATGAGGCAACCAGCAACCTCGACCCGGAAACCGAAATGCGCGTGGAAACGGCGCTTTCGGTTCTGCTTGAGGGCCGAACAGCGATGGTAATTGCCCACCGGCTGCAGACTGCTCGGCGGGCCGATCGAGTGGTTCTAGTCAACAAGGGGCGGATCGTCGAGCAGGGAACGCACGATGATCTCATTGCCCGGGGCGGGGCCTACGCCCGGCTATCCGAGGTTTGGGAAGGCGCCGGCCTCCTATCGTGAAGCAGCCTGCCGGCGGCGCAAATGTGACACCCGGCGGTAGTGGTTATCGGGTCGCCGACGGATAATGGAGGTGACTAAAGGAAGGACATGATGCCGTTCACGCTCGAAGACGCGCAGAGAATCGCTGATGCCATTGGTATCGAGTTTGAAGATGAAGACTTCGATATCGGGCAGTTCCACATGGGGCTGAACGTGGAGCTGGAACACGGCACCCGGGATCCGGAGACCAACGTCACCGGGGATGACGCGGTGGTCACCGGCAAGATTGCCCTTGCCCACCTCAACGAGTTTCCCGATTACTACACCCGCCTCGATGAACTCGAGGAAGCGGCCAAACGCCACTGGGGACAGAGCTGATCACCCCGAGACCGCTGAGCGATGCATGTCAAATCACCCAGCAGACTCCTGGGGAACCACCATCAAGCGGCCCGCCGATGGTCGGGAGCCGTTGGCCAGCGCCGTGATCACCGGTTCGGCCCCGTTGAGTGGGAGCTGCTCGAGGGCGGGGGCTTGCAGCGTGCCGTCGGCCAGCCATTCGAGTACCTGCTCGACGTCGCGCCGGTGACTGCCGAATGAGCCTATGAGTGCGTACTCGTGGCGCGCCCACAAGACGGGCGGAACGGTGGTGAGGGGCTCCACGCCGACTCCGACCGCGACGGCCGTTCCGCCCGGGCGAATTGATTTGACTGCTGCGTCAAGTGTTGCGGCCCGACCGACGAACTCGATGGCGGTATCGACACCTCCCCCGGTCAGTAGTTTCACCGATCTGCCGATGGAGACGCCCGGCTTGACCCAGATGGTTTCGTCGGCATGCAGGTGCCTGGCGCGTTCTAGGGCAGCCGGGTCGCTGTCGGCGACGATCACCGGAGCTGCACCCCTGGCCCGGGCGATCTGGATGCCGTACGAACCCAACCCTCCTGCCCCGATGATCAAAACCGCATTGCCGGTTTGCACCCGGGCTCGACAAGTAACAGCGTGGTAGGCCGTTGCCCCGGCGTCGACGGCGGTAGCCGCCACCTCTGCGGCTACTCCCGCAGGCCGGGCGAGCAAGGCGGTTCCTGGTACCACCACCTTCTCGGCCAGGCCCCCATCGAAGTCGATGCCCGTCATGGCCAGGCGCTCGCAGATCATTTCCCGATCGTTGTGGCAGGCAACGCAAGATCCGCAAGTCACCGCGGCCAGCACGACGACTTCATCGCCGACGATCCAGGAAGGATCCCCGGACACTGCCACCCGACCGGCGATCTCGTGTCCCAGGGTGATAGGGACGTGCCCGGTGCGGGCGGAGCCGTCGAGGAAGTGGAGGTCGGAGCCGCACACACCGCACGCCTCGACAGAAACGACCACGTCGCCGGGTTCGCTGGGTCGCAGGTCGACCTGCTCAGATCGCAGATCACCGGGGCCGTGGAACCGGAGGGAGCGGACTGTCATGGGACCACGATAGGGGAAGGCGATGAGGCGGGCCCTATCTCGGCCACCTAAAGTGTTTGATTAGAATGACGATGACCACCAGTAGTGGCAATGGCGATGGAGATAGCAAGGAGTGGCCGATGAGAATGGTGAAGCGCTGGGGGGTTATGACGCTGGTGGCGCTGCTGGTGCTCGGTTCGATGGGAGCCGCTCTGGCGGATGAACCCGACGACCTCGAGACCGACAAAAAGGTGGTTGAGCCGGGATTATATCCGTTTATCCTTGATCTGGCGGAAGGTATCGTGGCGGAGGTCGTGCTGCACTGGGGCCAAGAGGTCGCGCCTTCATGCCCGGAGACCGATTCGGTCCCACCCGGTGGCAGCATCTTCCTCCCGCCAGTTGATCCGCCTGAAGGATCCTCGGAGGATTGCATCCTGCTGGAACTGAAAAAGCCCAATCACGGGTCGATGGTCTCTTCCTTCGTGCACTGGCTGAAGGACGGTGGCGCGCTGCCGGAGGGCCTCCAGGACATGAATAAGGGCGAGCTCGTCAGGGAATTCGCTCACTACGACTTCGGCAAGGGGTGGTTTGAACTCCCCGCCGGCGACGCAGGGCTCGACGCTGCGCTCGATGCCGAAGATGACGATGGCAACGGACCACCCGCTTGGGTAGAAGCGAAGAAGGCCGAAAAGAACGCCGCCAAAGGCAAGAACAAGTAGCGGAAACTCGCGAAAGAGATCGAGAGGGCGGCCGCCAGGTCGCCCTCTTCACGTGTGGCGAGGGAGTTTCGGACCTCGCCTTCGCGGCGCAACCTGGCAAGAGTTGCCATGCGTGGATTTGCATACATCGGACGGCCCACTATGGTCCCCCGGGCTCGATCGTTCAGGTCGGGTTTCCCTCCCAAAGGTGGCAAATGGTTCTTCGACGCGTATTGACCGGCATGATCGTGGCGCTGGCGATAGTCGCCGCGACCGCTCCGGCGGCGCCGGCGGCCGAGAACGTGCATATAAGGTTTCCGCAGCTCGACGAGTACACCGAGTTCGTCGATTCCTGGGGAGACGCCCGGTCGGGAGGACGGCGCCACCAGGGCGTCGACCTGATGGGAACCAAGATGGCCCCCGTCGTTGCCGTACTCGACGGCGTGATCGAGACGATGCGCAGAAGTCCTCGGGCCGGCTACTACATCACCATCGATCACGGAGAAGGCATCACCTCCTGGTATATGCACCTCAACAACGACACGCCCGGTACCGATGACCGGGGCGGCGGATTGGAGTACGCATTCGCGGACGATCTCGAAGTCGGCGACACCGTTGAGGCTGGGCAGGTGATCGGCTATGTCGGCGACAGCGGCAATGCAGAATGGAGCGGCGCCCATACGCACTTTGAGCTGCACGTTGGCGGACGGCCGGTCAACCCGCATCCATATCTTCTCGACGCGTGGGAACGCTGGCTTCTGGAGCTGGCCATCGAGCGAGGCGAGACGGACTTCAAGTAGCCGGGTGTCAGGTTTCAGGAATCAGTTTCTCGCAGTCGTTGAGATCTGCCACCTCACGGGCAACGTCCCCGTCGGCCCGGCCGGCCGGGACAACCACGGTGACCTCCTGAGCGCTCCCGGCAATGAGGGACGGCGGCGGATCGCCCACCCAGATAGCCCGTTGCACACTCGCTTCCCGAAGTGCGTCAACCCATGTCGTCAAAACCCCGGTTGCGCTCGCGGCAAAGGCGTATGGCCGACCGTCCTCTGCCGACGCCTCTACCAGCACCGCCGTGAAGGCGCGGTAAGCGGCCGCTGCCACGTGGGATCCGTCGGACAGATCTCCAACCGCCACCTTGGCACCTTGCGCCCGGAGGGCCGCTCCACCGGCTGCGTTGGTGACAAAGGCGCGTATCTCCCCGCCCCGCGAGAGAAGGGAGGTAACGATGGCTTCTCCGGTCGGAGTGTCTGCGCCAACCACGATCACGGGCATAGTCAGGAACCTATCAGCAACCTCCCGTCCGCTGCTGATCAAGGTGCCCGCTCCTATCAGGGGGACGCATCTAACTCGAGCTCAACCTAACCCTCGAGGGTAAGCCCCCTTAAAATAGACCTCTGCCGGTAGTAGTATCCACTACGTCCATAGTGCAAATTGGGGTGAGCAACGACATGGCCACAGTCGATATTGACCTGGGTGCGTACAAACTGGGATGGAGCGACAAGGAAGACTACGTCTTCAAACCCGAGAGGGGTTTGAACGAACCCATCATCCGGCAGATGTCGCAAATGAAGGGCGAACCGGACTGGATGCTCGAGTTCAGGCTGAAGGCCTACCAGCGTTGGCTGCGCAAGCCCATCCCGCAGTGGGGCGGAGGCGGTCTCCTCAACGATATCGACTTCGACAACATCTACTACTACATCAAACCGACGGAGGGTCAGGCCAAGGATTGGGACATGGTGCCCGATTCGATCAAGGAGACGTACGAGAAGCTGGGCATCCCCGAGGCGGAGCGGAAGTACCTGGCCGGGGTCACCGCCCAATACGAGTCGGAGGTCGTATACCACAAGAACCGTGAGGATCTTGAGAAGCTGGGGGTGCTTTTCACCGATATGGACACC